>Ga0316224_1002191_pt1 | contig 18749 bp, 15 predicted proteins | sample TBH18013metaG_FD_206254 | JGI IMG/M metagenome (GOLD analysis project Ga0316224, IMG submission 206254) | Freshwater microbial communities from Trout Bog Lake, Wisconsin, USA - TBH18013 | ecosystem: Environmental > Aquatic > Freshwater > Lake > Hypolimnion/Profundal zone | place: USA: Wisconsin... | reverse complement strand
CTGTTTCCAAGGACGTCCGCGCCGCCTCGACAACATAAAGCAGCCTGGGAATCCAGGATTTTATGAAAGAGACGTTGTCGCCGATAAACTGGAGCGGGGTGTTTATTTCATGAGCGACGCCGCCCGCAAGAGTTGCTAGCGACCTCATTCTTTGCGCCTCCGCCACTTGGATCAACAACTCGGCATGAGCCCGCTTGATTTTGGCAAGCTCCAACTCGGCCGAAATCATTGCAATTTTTTGCTCGGAATGCTGACGTTCGATCTGCGATTTCTCCGTCATCGTTCTTCTTAAGATCGCTATGCTGTGCGCGATTTCTCCTATTTCATCGGCATTATCAAGATATGGTATATCAACATTATCATCGCCAAGTTTCATGGCTCGTATTACTTCTGAAATGTTATGCAATGGCGGAACTATCGTCATAAACAACCACAGGACTATACCGCATCCAATGGCTATTGCGGATAATCCAAATAATATATACGTAGAAACTCCGCTATTTACGCTTCCAATCATTCCAGATATGTATAAATAAAAAAATGACCATGCTATTATGCTTGGCGGAATATATGATAAAAGTATTCTTAGGCCGATCCCCTTTGAAAACACCCCCATGGATCTTATTGAAACGCTCATTCCGGCAAATCCATTCGGATTGTTCACAACACAAATCGATCACACAAATAACAGCTTCAATAACGCCCCAAGGGAATATCAGCCTATGTGTGATCGTTGGTAAGATTGTAAGTTGCCCGATCCGGTTTCCCATCCCCAAACGGGGAGGGCTGCAAAGACCCGCCCCGGCGGCATCGGGCTCGATTGGAGAAACCGGGAGTATTCCCCAAACGCATTAGGAGAAACCGGCCTCGACGAGAGAGCAAAGGCCGGTTTCCTGGTATCCCACCTTGAATGACAACTGGGGGGCAATCATCCAAGACCTATGCAGGTAGCATTGCATACCCCTCGGTCACGCAATATCCCCAAATGCGGATATCCTTCCGGATAGTCGACCACCGGCTAACCGGCCATGATCTTTACGTATTCGCCCGGAGCGTCGCATATGGGCTTCAACGCGCCACCGCCGGGAATCCGGGCGGAAACTTTCGACCCCGACGTCTTGGCGACCCACGGCAACCAATCCGACCACCACGATCCGGGCGTTTCTTTCGCCGCCGCCAGCCATGCTTGAGGATTTTTGTATTTCCGGGAATTGGTCCAGTAACAATATTTGTTGGCGGCGGGCGGATTGATCACTCCGGCGATATGGCCGGAACCGCCCAGAACGAATTTGACCGGTCCGGCGACCCGTCCCGTCAAAGCGAAGGTGCTGGCCCACGGGGCGATATGATCTTCGCGGGCGGACATCATGTACAGTGGCGTCTTGATCAGTCCAAGGTCGATCCCCACGCCGTCGAGCACCATGCCGCCGGGAATGACCAACCGGTTTTCCTTGTACATCTCGCGGAGGTAGACGCTGAACATTGCGGCGGGCATCCGCGTGGTATCCGAATTCCAATACAGCAGATCGAAGGGATACGGGTCTTTTCCCAACAGATAATTCCGAATGATGAAGGACCAAATCAAATCGTTCGCGCGCAGTTTGTTGAACGTGTCGAACAGTTCGTGGGCTTCCAGATAACCAAGAGCGCTCATCTTGTGTTCGATTCGTTTGATCTGGGTCTCATCGATAAAAACGCCCAATTCGCCGGGCTGGGAAAAATCGGTCATGGTCGCCAGCAGAGTGGCGGATTTGATCCTTTCTTCCCCTTTGCTCGTCAGATAGGCAAGCGTGCAGGACAACAAGGTCCCGCCCAGGCAGAAACCCAAGGCGTTGACTTCCCTTTCGCCGGTGGCCTGTTCAATGGCGGCAAGCGCCGCCAGCGTCCCTTCCGTCATATAATTCTCGAAGCTTTTATCCGCCAATTCCGGCCCGGGATTGACCCAGGAAATAATGAATACGGTATGGCCCTGGTCCCTAGCCCAGGCGACAAAGGAATTGCTGGGCTTAAGGTCCAGAATATAAAACTTGTTGATCCATGGCGGGACGATCAGCAGAGGCGTCTTATAGACCTGCTCGGTGGTCGGGGCGTACTGAATCAGCTCCATCAGCTCATTGCGGAACACGACCTTTCCCGGCGTGACGGCAATGTTCTCACCGACTTTGAAGGCGTTGTAATCGGTCATGCTGACGGCCAGCTTGCCCTTGCCTCGTTCCAAATCCGACAGCAGATTGCCCAGCCCTTTAAGCAGATTCTCGCCGCGGGTTTCGATCGTCGCGTGCAAGACCTCCGGATTGGTCAGGACGAAGTTGGTGGGCGACATCGCGTCAATGAATTGGCGGCTGTGAAAGTCGACCTTTTGGGCTGTCGATTCATCCAGTCCTTCGACGCTGTTTACCAAGGATTGCGCCCACCGCGCCGAAACAAGATACGATTGCTTGATGAAGTCGAATACTTCATTTTCCTGCCATTGATCGTCCTTGAAACGTTTATCGGTCGGCGCGGGCTGCGCCACCGGATCGGCCTGTTCGCCCAACAACCGCCGCGTCGCGCTGTGTCCCAGCGAAAGATAGTCCTCCCATAACGAGAAATTGGCCGCCATCACTTTCTTCGGATCGTTCAAAAGATTGGCGGTCATTTCCATAAAGGCGCCGCCGACATTGTAAGGATCCGGACCGCTCATCCGTTGTTCTGCGGCCTTTTTTTCTAAAAACTCAAGCATGACCTTCTGAGACCGTTCTGTAATTCCCAGAATAGCGCGAGATAATTCCAATGGATCGGGAGTGATTTGGTCCGCTTTATTTTTAGATGCCATTTTCCTGCCTTTCCTCGCCGTGCATAACTGTCATACAGGCGAAATACTGTTGCGTGTTCTGAATGAAAATATTTCGCGGCTTCGCCGAACGCGGGGTTTATGACTTGTTTAAGGCTAACATGAGGTCAAGATGGGCGCCACCAACTTGGCGATGCCCCTAGTGAGGTTGGGAAGATTGCGGCCGGTATTTAGCCAGAAACGAGGAGATCGCCGTGGCCGGAACGAACGCGGTAAGATCGACGAAACGGCCGTCGACGGTTCCGCTTAATTCCAGATTGATCACCCCCCACAAGCAGTTTTTCCGGGGATCGAAGACGCCGCCGCCCGAGTTGCCCGGATGATAACCGGTGCTAAGCAGATTGGTCCAATTTCCGGATTGGCCGTCCGACGTGATGGGCGATGAAATCGTGGCCGCGCGGGTGGTGACGCCGTTCGAGACCACCACCACCGGCTGATCGGTTCCGGGATTGCCGCCGCATATGGAAACGCCGTCTTGGGACGGGCGCTTGATGTACATTTCCTTTGGATCGATCTTAACCAAGGCCAGATCCAAATTGTCCCGTTGACCGTTCTGAACCACGGTCCCCCGCACCCGCCAGCCATTCAGAATTACCGTCACCCGGGGGTTTTGCGAATCGATGCGGACGACATGGGCCGCCGTAAGGACGAGACCGTCGCCCAACATCACCCCGGAGCCGCTGGACAATTGGCGTCCGTCGTTTGACGACTTCTCCAACAACACGCCGACATCGGGCGGCGGAGGCATCAGCGACGGCCGTTCGTCCGCGGCCTTCGCCACGGACGGTATGCCGCCTAGCGCAAGAAACAACGGCAGACAAAGAAACCTGGTGGCGTAAGTCATCATGGCAGCCGACGAAAAGACAGGGATAAAACGGCGCATCATCTTTAAACGCATGTTGAACCGAACCGCAATCGAGCATTAGGACCTAGTGCCCCGATTCGGAAATTCGCGATACCAAAACCCAGCGTCTTTCGAATTTCCGAAACCATAAGGACACTAGCGACTCTTTGACTTCTCGTGTGGTTTTCGATTTCTAAATTCCTAACGGTGCTGGCTGCATAATCGTAGGAATTTAGAAATCACCACACTAGACCAATAAAACTCCGCTTGTCGTGCCGCTGGACAAAACGACCGAATAGTAGGAGAAATGCGTTGTTCGTATCGGGAAATACGAGCAAGCGTTTCGACACGCCAGTCGGCCAATTTGACCAAAATTATGGAGAACCACTATGACCTCTATTGGACTGGTACTTCAAGGCGGCGGCGCTTTGGGCGCCTACGAATTCGGTGTCGTCTCGCATTTGATCGAACAGGGATTGAACCCCGTCGCGGTGACGGGGGTTTCCATCGGCGCCATCAATGCCGCGGCGATCGCCGGCGCGCGCGACGGCGACATCCGTGAGACCCTTCACCGCCTGTGGCGTGCGATCACGCTGAACCACCAACCCATGTTACCCGAACGATATCAGGAATTTCTTTCGGCGTTCGGCGTTCCCAGCTTTTACAAATTGCGCAGCGATTGGTTCAACGCGACGAAATGGGATGCGTTGTGCGATACCACGCCGATGCGCCGGACCTTAGCGGAAATCGTCGATTTCTCGCGCCTGAACCAGCCGGACAAAGTTCGCCTGTCTGTTACCGCCACCAACGTAAGAACGGGCTTGAGCGAACGTTTTTCCAATCGAACGGCCACGTTGACCCCCGATCACATCCTGGCCAGCGGCAGTCTGCCGCCGGGTTTTCCGATGACCAAGATCGACAACGAGTATTATTGGGACGGAGGATTGTTCGACAATACCCCGCTTCGTCCGTTGATCGAAATGCTGACGCCGGAAGAGGCGGAAACCCTGCCCATCGTGGTTGTCGATCTGTTTCCGACCAAGGACGCCATTCCCACCGACCTGCTTGAAATCAAGAACCGGATGATGGAAATTTCCTTCGAGAACAAGTTTTGGGATGATTTCGGCGGACCGGACGGACTGATCGAGTACGCCAAAATGCTGGATGATCTGGACAGGCAATTGCCCGCCCAAAGCCCTGTTCGCCAGTCGAATCAGTATCTACGGATGATGCAATACCGCAGCCTGAAAAACCTGAAGGTCATCAACAGCGAGCATGTGCCGATGACGGGCGGAATGGACTTTTCCGAACACGGCATCAAACGGCGTTATGAAGCCGGGTACAAGGCCGCCGGTCCGATGATCAAAGAGATCAAGGCGGGTGGCGAAACCGCCAAGAAAGGCCGAACCAGTACCCGCAGCTGAAACATGACCGGTGCCGGAGGATCGGGTTTGAACGGACAATCTTTCCATACTCGGCTGTTGATCGGCTTTGCGGTTTTCTTCATGACCGTTCTCCCTGAATGGGCGATGGCCGCCGAGAAGCTTCCAGCTTTCGCCGCCGATCCCGGGCAGACGACCATGTCGGGTTTTTCCTCGGGCGCTTTTTTGACCGCGCAATTCGGCGTGGCCTATTCCGCCTCTTTGGCCGGGGTCGGCATTGTCGCGGGCGGTCCGTTCGACTGCGCCGAAGGCGCCGTTCAATTCGCTTGGTTTCGGTGCATGAAGACGACGATCGGGGCACCTCCGGCTCAGCATCTGGTCGAAATCGCCAAGCAAGCCCAACAAGCGGGGCGGATCGACGATCTGGCCAATCTTGCCACGCAGCGCGTATTCATAGTAGGCAGCCGCAAGGACCCTGTGGTAACCCCGCCGGTAATCGAAAGTCTGGCGTCGTTTTACCATTTGGCAGGCGTTCCCGACGGCAACGTCACGGTAACGATGCGATCCGATTCGGGACACGCCTTCTTGACCCAGGACTTTGGCAGTGTCTGCGACGCAACGGCGTCTCCGTTCATCAATGCCTGCGGCATTGACATGGCCGGTCAAATTCTTACCGCGCTTTACGGACGCTTGAACGCCCCCTCGGCCGAAATTCTCGGCGGACGGACCCTCACCTTCGACCAATCGGAATTCTTACCCTCGCCGCGGGGGCATGGCCTTGATGATCAGGGATTTCTTTACGTGCCCAGGATGTGCGAAAACGCCGTGGGAAAATGCCGACTGCATGTGGCCCTTCACGGATGCATGCAGGGGCGGGAAAGCATCGGCGATCTTTATTACACCCGCACCGGCTATAACCGCTGGGCCGATGCCAACGGCATCCTGATTCTTTATCCGCAGGCGGTAAGGACGCTTCTGAACCTGCAAGGATGCTGGGACTGGTTCGGTTACGACGGACCGGATTATTATACCAAAAGCGGGCATCAGATGGCGGCGATCAAAGCCATGATCGACCGCGTTCTGGAGGGCGCGAACCGGTAGAGGAAGGGGCGAGACATGGCCGAAACCAAAAGCCTGCGGGTGTTCATATCGTCGCCCGCCGACGTGCGTCCCGAACGGCTGATCGCCGAACGGGTGGTGAAGCGCCTCGACCGCGAATTCGCCTACTATTTCCGGGTCGAGCCGGTCCTGTGGGAACGCGAGCCGCTGGTGGCGTCGCATCACTTTCAGGAAAAGATCACACCGCCCCGAGAAACCGATATCGTGGTGGTGATCCTGTGGTCGCGTTTGGGGCTGCCTTTGCCTTTGGACAAGTTTCCCGGGCCGTTGTCGGGCAGGCCCGTGACCGGAACCGAGTGGGAATTCGAGGATGCGTTAAAGGCCAACCGCGAGAACGATCTTCCCGATCTGCTGATGTATCGTAAGAAGGCGCCAATCACCGGCAGTTTCGAGGACGAACAGGCGGTCCAGCAGCAATTGGAGCAGAAACGGCTGGTCGAAGCCTTCGTGAAGTGCTGGTTCATCGACCAGGAGGCCCATTCGTTTACCGCCGCCTTCCGCGAATTCACCGATGCCTCGACGTTCGAGGATCTGTTGGAGACCCACCTGCGCGAATTGCTGAAAAAGCGCCTTGTCAATGTTGGCGACCAGGAAGTGCCGGTCAGCATCCGCTGGCACCAGGGCAGTCCGTTCCGGGGATTGTTGTCGTTCGATCTCGAACATGCGCCGGTATTCTTCGGACGCACCAAGGCGCGCAACGAACTGCGCGAGCTGCTGACGCGGCAAGTCGAACGCGGCTCGGCGTTCCTGCTGGTCGTCGGCGCCAGCGGTTCCGGCAAATCGTCGGTGGTCAAGGCCGGCCTGATGGCCGATCTGAAACTGCAAGGCATGGTTGGACGGGTCGCGCTGGTCCGCCATGCGATCGTCCGTCCGTCCGATTGCGGAAACGATTTGCTGGGCGCTTTGGCCGCCGCGATGATCTCGTCGACGGCCCTGCCCGAACTGAAATCGCTGCAATATGACCAAGCCGCGTTGACCGAGCTTCTCAAGGACGCCCCCGCCCAAGCCAAGCTGGCGATCCGCCAAGGCCTTGCCGCCGCCGGCAAGGCCGCTAACTTGTCGGAAATCGCCGAGGCCCGGTTGCTTCTGGTGGTCGATCAGTTGGAGGAGCTGTTTACCCGTGACGCCGTGCCGCAAGCCGACCGGGACGCTTTTGTGACCGCTCTGGAAGCTTTGGCGAAAAGCGGTCTGGTTTGGGTCATCGCCACCATGCGGTCGGACTTTTTCGACCGCCTGGAAACGCAGCCTCGTCTGTTGGCCTTGTCGTCCGGCGAGGCGCGCTACGTTCTGGCTCCGCCGGAACCGTCCGAGATCGCTCAGATCATCCGCCAGCCAGCCCGAGAAGCGGGGCTTCGCTTCGAAGTCGATGCCGCGTCGGCGCTCAGTCTGGACGAGGTCATCCGTCAGGCCGCCGTCAGCAACCCCGGGGCCCTGCCCCTGCTGTCCTTTTTGCTGGAGCAATTGTGGCAACGGCGCAGCGAAAACGGCACGCTGACTTTTTCCGCCTATGCCGAACTGGGCGGCTTGGAAGGCGCGCTTGGACGTCGCGCCGAACAGGTCTTCGCCGCCCTCCCCGCCGAGGTTCAGGGGGCGCTGCCGAATGTGCTCCGCGCCCTGGTCACCGTCAGTCAGGGCGGCAATTCCACCGTCAGCGCCCGCTCTGCCTCCTTGTCGGCTTTTCCCGACGGCTCACCGGCCCGCGCCCTAGTCAACGCCTTTCTGTCGCCCGAAGCCCGGCTATTGGTGGCCGACGGAGAATCCGCCGCAGGACAGCGCGACAATGCCGGTTCGCCCGCGCAAACGAGTCCGGCCCATCGCGGTGCCCAGGTACGGGTCGCCCATGAATCGCTACTGAGCCATTGGCCGCGCGCGAAAGAACAAATCGACGCCGACCGCCGCGATCTTGAATTGTCGGGCCGCCTTGATCTTGCCGCGGCACGGTGGCGGGAAACGGATGATAAGAACCGCGACAGCCTAGTTTTGTCCAATGGCTTGCCGCTGACCGAAGCTTTGGATCTGTTGCGCCGATGGAGCAGTCAATTACCGGCCGAGGTCGCGGCCTTTATCGAACAAAGCCGCCGCGTGGCGGTCAGACGGCAACGACGCATGGCCCTGACGCTGGCGGGGGCGGTGATTTCCCTGCCGATCGTCGCCGGACTGATCTGGACCGCGATGGTCTGGTGGGGAGTCCGAGCGGTCGAAAAGGAAATGCCGTTCGTGAGCGTTCCTCAAGGGTGCTTCATCATGGGAACTCCCGCGAGCGAAGCCGGACGGTTCGACCATGAAGTCCAGCACAAGGTTTGCGTGCCGTCGTTCGAATTGGGAAAGTACGCCGTAACGCAAGAGGAGTGGCGCCTCGTCATGGTTGAAAACGCCGACCCGGCCCGTTTTAAGGGCGATCGCAACCCGATCGAAATGATCAGTTGGAACGATGCCCGCGCGTTTATTTGGCGGATGCGGGTGTTCGGAACGCACCGCTATCGCCTTCCCAGCGAAGCGGAATGGGAATACGCGGCGCGGGCCGGAACCACCGCCGCGCGGTTCTGGGGCGAGAAGATCGAGGATGGATGCGCTTACGCCAACATGCGGGACCTTACCTATAAGAATAAATATTTCAACGTTGAGGAAAGCATCGTCAATTGCGAGGACGGCTTTGCCGAAACGGCGCCGGTCGGCTCCTATAAGCCCAATCAGTTCGGTCTGTTCGATATGCTTGGGAATGTTTTTCAGTGGACGGAAGACTGTTACGGCGACTACGCCAATGCGCCGTCCGACGGCGCGGCGGCCGAAGCGGAAAATTGCAAGGCGCGGATCGTCCGAGGCGGTTCATGGACGGCAAAACCCCGATTCACCAGAACCGGCAGCCGCGACTATTACGCGCCGACCAACCGTAACGACGTGGTCGGGTTCCGTTTGGCGCGATAAGTCCAGGCAAGAACCTCGGCTCACGGTGCCGACGGAATCCGGCGAACATGAACCACGGCGCTTGAATCGGCGTAAAACCGGGTCCAGCCGGGCAAAGCGTCCATCACCGCCGTGCGCGGATTGGCCGGTTCCAAAATCGTCCATGCGATGCGGTAGCGCTCCAACAAGTCTTTCAACTGGTCCAGCGCCGCGTAACGCTCCATGAACGCGTTTCCGTACATGTCGACCCGGCCGTCGATGAACGGCGAATAGCCGCGAAAGATCAGGTAACCGCCGAAATTCTGAGCGTTGAGCACGGGGCCGGAGATGTTGGCGGCTTCGACCGCCGCAAGCGCCGCATCCGGAGTGTATTTGTCGGGACCGCGTCGAACATCCCGGCATAAGACCAAGGTGGAAAAGAGCGCCGCAAACAGCGCCGCTCCAACCGCCAAAGCCCGGGTCGCGGGCCGAAGCGCGATTGCAGCGAATGCCGTCGACCGCGTCAGTTGCCCTCCAAGCGCGTCCTGCGCCAGAAGCGGCGCCAGAACGCCAAGCAGTTCCGTATGCCTTCGGTGCGCGAACGCCATGTACAGCAGGATCAAAAACATGACCAGCCTGCTTACGGGCAAGCGCAGTCCTTTGAACAACGAGACGAATAAAATCAGAAGAAGCCACAAAATCAAGGGCGCGTTATTGGTCAGACTTGATGCATCCCACTCGTAGACCGTTCCCAAAGCGGCGGTCGAATTGATCAACCGGAACGGAAACAACAGTCCGGACGGGCCGTGCGGCGTGACGCAGGCGGCCAGAACGGCCGCCCCCAGGAAACCGCACCATTGCCAAACGGCCTGCCCGGCCTGTTTCATGGTCTTGGCTTCGAATGCCGCTTCGGCGGCGAACATCGCCGAAACGACCAATCCGAACAGATACGCGCCGTGAAGATTGGCCCACAGCGTCATCAGGAGCGCCAGATAAAGCGGTGGAACGGCCTCGCGGCGGCGCGCGGCCACATGCGCCGCAATCCAGACGACCATCAAAGGCAGCGAGACGACGTGCGGCCGCGCCACCAAATGATTGATGCACAACCCCCACGCCAGAAACGCGCTCGCCAGCGCGCCAAAGGGTCCGAGTTTACCGACAGTATTCAACGTCAGCGCGCCGATGGCGAGCGCCAGCAAGCAAGCCGTGGCGGCAAGGATTCCGCCCCATCCGAGATGATCGTAGAGAAGCGCCATCGCCACCGACGACAGCCACTCGTGCGCCACCCAAGGCGCGTCCGCCATGGTCCCCGAGAAAATGCCGAAGTCGGGAACGGAGCGATGCGCAACTATCCAGCGCCCCACGGCGACATGCAGATACAAATCCTGGCTGGCCAGAACCTGCGCCTTCATCGCCAGGGTAACGCAAAAAACCGCCGCCCCGGCCAACACCGCCAGAACCCAGGCCACAGACCGGGGCTCCGCAGCCGGGTGCGCTAAATCGAATAGTCGGTAGCGCCTAATAATAGGTTAATTATCGGTGGCGGCAACTGCCTGCGGGAAGAACGAAGTAGCCACAAACGCGGTCATAAGGCCCGCAACGACAATGGCGGCAAGGACGAAAACTTTCATGACACAACCTCCGTCAGAAGCTATGGAATAATTCCATAGTAAAATCGTTGCCTATACTAGGTCTGCGATACCTTGCTGTCAATCGGCATCCCTCTCAAGGATCGCGGCAAGCGGTTGCGGCGCCGATGGCGGCGGGGTAGAGTTCCCGTCGATATCCGTTAAGGACGCCCATGACCGAGAACGAAGAAAACCATCACGAAGAGGATGGCCAGCTTAAACGCGACTTGCAGGCGTTTCTGCACGCGCAGACCACCCTGGTTCTCGAAAGGCGCCTGGAAGTCCGGGCGATCATTCGCGGACTGATTTGGCTGGTCGCGTTCGCGCTTGCCATCCGGGGGTTCCACAAGATCAATCCGCCAATGGATAATCTGTACGGGTACGTGGAAAATTTCTACCGAACGCTGGAACTTCTCACCATCCATATGCCGCACGAATACCCCGAAAATCTGCCCATGGAATTGCAGATCGCCCGGTTTGCCTTGCCGCTGTGCACGCTTTGGTTCGCGCTGGGCACCTTTTTGGATTACGCCCGCCAACCGCTTCAGGCTTTCTCGATCATGCGCTTGCGCGCGCATGTCGTGGTGTGCGGCGAAACGCCCCGCGCCTTCGCCATCGCGCGACAAGCCGTGCTGGGCGGCAAAAAAGTGGTGCAGATTATCGAGGACGAGAAACTTTCGAAAGATCTCGCTTTGGACGATGTCGTCCCTCTCGTCGGCTTCATCGACCGTTCCACCACCTTGGCGCGGGCTGGCCTTGGCAAGGCTGGCGCGTTGATCGTGGCGACCGGAAGCGCTATCGTCAATGTCAGCGTCGCCATCCGAGCCATCGAGGAGATGGCGAAACATAAAAAAATACGAACGGCGCCGCTTTCCATCATTGTCGAATGCGACGATGCGGACATGGCCGCCATTCTCGACGGTTCGTTCGCCAATGCCAACGGCAGAGTTGAACTACGGCTTCTTTCCCCCGCGGACTGCATCGCCCGCTCGACCCTGCCGCTTCTCCTTCCCGCCTTGGGCACGCCCGAGCAACCGGGCGCCATGCTGATGATCGGGGACGGTTCCGATGCCGACATACTGTTGCTGCGAGTTCTGCGCAACGCTCCGATCGGATTCAATCTTGCGTTGGCCGCCGCCGACGGCGCCAAGTGGCTAAGACGTCTGCAAGAGCGTTTTCCCGAACTGCCGACCTTGGGATCGGCATTGGCTTTCGACGTGGCGGCGGGAAGAGAGATGTTCCGCCATGCCGCCTTGACCGAATGGCTTGCTCGGAACGCCGGTTGCGTCACGGTCATTCATGCCGGCAAGGAAGAGGAAGCGATGGCGGAAGCCATCGCCATCCGACGGTTCGCCCGCGATGCCCAGTTGCCCAGCGGAGCCGTTCTGGTGCGCGATGCCGGATCGGGTCAGGTCCTGGATGCGCTGGCGCTGATGGACAATGAAACCGCCGATCTTTCCCGTATCCGGCGTTTCGGATCAATGGACGAGTTCTGCGCGCCTGAAGTGATTCTACAAGGAGAGTTGGACCGCATGGCTCGCGCGGTTCATAACAATTATGTCGATGCCGGGACCGGAGCCGATAGCGTTCAGCCGTGGGAGACCTTGCGCGAAACCTATCGCGATGCCTCCCGCAGCCAAGCCGATCATCTCGACGTCAAATTGACGGCGATCGGGTGCCGCAGGATAAGGCGTTCCGGCGTTCCGGGACCGTTCGCCTTCACCCAGCGGGAAACGGAACGGCTGACGATCATGGAACATGACCGGTGGTGCGCAGACCGATGGATCGACGGGTGGAGACGCGGCGACCGAAAGGACGCGATCGCCCGCACCCATCCGTCCCTGGTGCCGTTCGAACTTTTGAGCGAAGACATCAAGGAACTGGACCGCCGTGCCGTCCGTAACATTCCTGGCATCGCCGCCGCGGCAGGCTTCGCGATCATAAGGGAACGCCGCATCGGTCTTGGCGGAGTTTCATTGGATGGGTTCGATGGACTGGCCGGACAAGCCCGGGCGGAGAATTATCTTCCAGTGGCGGTCGTTCCCGTTATCGATAACGGGGGAATCGCCAGGGCCGAAACATTAGCGGCAAACGGCATAGCCATCATCGCTGTTGCGACGGTCGGCATCCATATGAAACTGACCCCGCCCGACCGAAGCCGACTGAACGCCATTCTGGGAAAGGCGGACAGAGTTCTTTTCGGCAATGACGCGCAACAAGCGGCCCAATTGGTTCGGGAGAACAGCGACGTGCTGCTGAATTGACCGTCTGAGACAGACCGAACACATCGAGCGCGAACGCAAGGAAATCAAAATCCGCTGAATACTTTCAGGCACAAAGCGACGTAAAGCACGGCGACGCCAAGGATCACCGTCCCGACCGGGATATCCTTAATGGCGGCTCTGGTCTTGCTGATTGAGGCTCGCGCGCGCCGCATCCCACATCCCCCCTCTGTTCCCTCGTCCAGCGACGGTGACCGAATTGCCCGAAGAAGGCACCTAAAATTTAAATTAGATTGCCCGGTGGGCGGCATGATGTCATTGTCGTAACGACCTGGAAAATCATAACACTCGGAAATATCAATGAAAAATCCGTCGAATGCCGATCTTGGGCAGAAAAGGATACACAATCGGGTCGCCTGCCGCAGCGAAGGCGAGATTGTTCTTCCCGACGGCAGCCATAACGTTCAATTGCTGGACATCTCTAGCGGCGGGTGCAAGCTCAAGTTTCCCGTCGTGCAGGAAGGACTGCCCTTGGTCGACCAGCTTCCGGTCGAATTCGTCCTGACTCAAGGTCCAAGCAGCGTCCCCGGCGCGTTCATTTGGTATTCGGGCAATATGTTCGGATGTCACTTCTTCGATCATATTTTGCTCGACCTGATCGCCGAAATCATGGCTGGCGGATTTCGCATCCGCTTATTGCCCAAAAGCTCTCAACGCGTCTAGAGCCCCTTGCAAAATATAGGCGGCAGCCATTTTATCGACCACTTGCGCCCGTTTCGCCCGCGACGTATCGGCTTCCAGAAGAGTGCGGGTAACGGCGGAGGTGGACAAGCGTTCGTCCCACAGCAAAACCGGCAACTCGCGCAAAGCCAGCATATTGTTGACGAACGCCAGGGTGGATTGACAGCGCGGTCCGGTTTGACCGCTCATTTCCACCGGCCAGCCCACCACCAGACCGGCAACCTGATGCGTGTTAAGATGATCTAATAAGACTTTGGAATCGCAAGAAAACTTGCTTCTGCGAATGGTGTCGAACGGCGTTGCGACCACGCGCAGCAGATCGGACAGCGCCATGCCGATGGTTTTGCTGCCCAAATCCAGTCCCATAACGCGGGATTGTTTGGGCAGGGCCATGGCGAAGTCGTTGGGATTCAACACGGGCATCGGATAACATTTCCTTTTCTCGTATCCTCGCCGGGCGGGAGCTTCCGCCCCCTTGGCCGTTGCCTCAATGGCAGCCCGGAGGGACGATGTCATTAAGAATCGTCCCTCCGGAGCTTAGCAAATCTTTGACCTTGGATGTTCAACAGAGTACTTTTCCGCACCCCTTTTTCGAAAGAAGCATATCCCATGTCCTTGGACAAAAGCGCAGTTCGCACCATTGCCGATTTGGCTCGCATCCGTGTCCCCGAGGATGACCTCGATCATCTTGCCGGAGAGCTTTCCAATATTCTGACCTTTATCGAACAATTGAGCGCGGTCGACACCGACGGCGTCGCGCCGATGACGTCGGTTGCCGCGGTGGGTTTGCCCATGCGCGCCGATGTGGTCAACGACGGCGGCATCGCCGAAGCGGTTTTGGCCAATGCGCCCGATAAGGCCGAAGGATTCTTCAGCGTTCCGAAGGTGGTGGAATGAGCAAACTTACTTCTTTGACCATCGCCGAGGCGCGCGATGGCCTGTCCAAGGGCGAATTTACCGCCCTGGATTTGACCGAAAGCCATATCAAGGCGATCGATGCGGGAAGGGGATTGAACGCCTTCATTACCGAGACGCCGGAATTGGCTTTGGAGAAAGCCAAGGAATCCGATGCGCGCCGCCGCGCCGGAACAGTGGGGGCGCTGGAAGGCATTCCGCTGGGCATCAAGGATCTGTTCTGCACCAAGGGAGTCAGAACCACGGCCGCCAGCCATATCCTGGACACCTTCATTCCCCAGTACGAATCCACCGTCAGCGCCAATTTGGCCAATGCCGGATCGGTTAGCATGGGCAAGCTGAACCTGGACGAATTCGCCATGGGTTCGGCCAACATCACCAGCTATTTCGGGCCGGTGATCAATCCGTGGAAACGCCGTTCCGATCCGTCCGTGCAATTGGTTCCCGGCGGTTCGTCGGGCGGGTCCGCGGCGGCGGTGGCCGCCGGTCTGGTCATGGGCGCCACCGGCACCGATACGGGCGGATCGATCCGCCAGCCGGCCAGCTTCTGCGGCATCGTCGGGATTAAACCGACCTACGGACGCTGTTCGCGCTGGGGCATCGTCGCGTTCGCCAGTTCGTTGGATCAGGCGGGGCCGATGGCCCGGACGGTTCGCGACTGCGCCATCATGCTGGGGTCCATGGTCGGACACGATCCCAAGGATTCCACCTCGGCCCCGGTGGCCGTGCCCAATTTCGAAAGCGCCTTGACCGGCGATATTCGCGGCTTGAAGGTGGGTATTCCCAAGGAATACCGCCCCGACGGGCTGTCGCCGGAAATTCAGGCGGTCTGGGATCGCGGCGTCGCATGGTTGAAAGACGCCGGAGCCACGCCGGTCGAGATCAGTCTGCCCGCCACCAAATACGCCCTGGCCACCTATTACATTATCGCTCCGGCGGAATGCTCGTCCAATCTGGCGCGTTACGACGGCGTGCGGTTCGGTCTTAGGGTTGAAGGCAAAAGTCTGGACGAGATGTACGCCAACACCCGCGCCGAGGGCTTCGGGGCCGAGGTCAAGCGCCGCATCCTGATTGGAACCTACGTGCTGTCGCACGGCTATTACGACGCCTATTACATCAAGGCGCAAAAGGTCCGCCGTCTGATCGCCGACGATTTCGCCAACGCCTTCAAAACGGTCGACGTGATTTTGACGCCGACCGCGCCGTCCGCCGCTTTTGCATTGGGCGAGAAAATCGACGATCCGGTGACCATGTGGCTGAACGACATCTTCACCATTCCCACCAGCATGGCGGGATTACCGGGGCTAAGCCTGCCTGCCGGTTTGGACGGCGAAGGGCTGCCCCTGGGGCTGCAAGTGATCGGCCGTCCGTTCGACGAAGAAACGGTTCTTAAAGTTGCCGAAGTGATGGAAAAGGCGTCCGGGTTCTCTACTCGGCCAAAGGGAGTCTGAGTATGGGATATCTTCTGCAAGGTGATACCGGCGATTGGGAAGTGGTGATCGGCTTGGAAGTCCACGCCCAGGTCATTTCCAACTCCAAACTGTTTTCCGGGGCTTCCACCGTGTTCGGCGGCGAACCCAACGATCAGGTCAGTTTCGTCGATGCGGGGTTTCCCGGCATGCTGCCGGTGATCAATGCGCGTTGCGTCGAACAGGCGGTGCGTACCGGCCTGGGATTGAACGCCAAGATCAATTTGACCAGCGTGTTCGCCCGCAAGAACTATTTCTACGCGGATTTGCCGCAAGGCTATCAGATCAGTCAGTACGAACTGCCCATCGTCGGCGAGGGAGTGTTGACCATCGATATGGCCGAGGGCTCCAAAGCCGTCGGCATCGAGCGTTTGCATCTGGAGCAGGACGCGGGAAAGTCCCTGCACGACCAGCACCCCAGCAAGTCCTATATCGACCTTAACCGTTCGGGCGTGGCGTTGATGGAAATCGTCTCCAAACCCGATATGCGGTCGCCCGAGGAAGCCGGTTTGTACATTGCCAAGCTGCGATCGATTCTGCGCTATCTGGAAACGTGCGACGGCAATATGCAGGAAGGATCGTTGCGTTGCGACGCCAACGTGTCGGTTCGGCCCGTGGGCTCGACCGAGCTGCGCACCCGCTGCGAAATCAAGAACGTCAATTCCATCCGGTTCGTGCAGCAGGCCATCGAGTATGAAGCGAGACGCCATATCGAGGTCTACGAATCCGGTGGAACCATCCATCAGGAAACCCGCCTGTTCGACTCGGTCAAGGGTGAAACCCGCTCGATGCGGTCGAAGGAACACGCCCACGATTATCGCTATTTTCCCGATCCCGATTTGCTGCCGCTGACGCTTGATCCGAAGATGGTGGAAACGATCAAACAAAGCCTGCCCGAATTGCCGGACGAAAAGAAACAGCGTTTCATCGCCGAATACGGACTGAGCGCCTACGACGCCGGAGTGCTGGTGGCGGAAAAGGCCAGCGCCGACTTTTTCGAGGCTGTCGCCAAGGGCCGCGACCACAAGCTGGCGTCCAATTGGGTCAGCGGCGATTTCTTCGCCGCGCTGAACGCTTCGGGCAAAACCTTCGACGCCCCCCCGGTTTCCGCCAAGAACCTAGGTGAATTGATCGACTTGATTTCCGATGGAACCCTGTCGGGACGATTGGCGAAGGACGTGTTCGCCCTGATGCTGGAAAGCGGCAAATCCCCGTCGGCTCTGGTCGAGGAAAAAGGACTGCGCCAAGTGACCGATACCGGCGCCATCGAAGCCGCCATCGATCAGGTCATCGCCGCCAATCCCGACAAGGTGGCGGATGTCATGGCGGGCAAGGACAAACTGATCGGCTGGTTCGTCGGACAGGTGATGAAAAGCACCCAGGGCAAGGCCAATCCGGCCATGCTTAACGAGCTGCTGGCAAAACGTTTCCAGAAGTAGCGGGATTGCTTGGGGGAATGGGAACGACGCAGTCGTAGGCTTGATAGACAACGTCGGGGAGAAAATCGGATTTTCCCCGGCGGAGCGGCTGTTTGTCGTAGGCGGCGCAAAACTTCTTGGCGGTTTCGTCGATCTTATCGGCCTTGACCACATCCGGGTTATAGCGGACGGTGACGCCGGTTTCGGTCCCTCCCATCACGACCGGCCCGTCGTCATAACTGGTATCGAACGTACTACAGGCAATAATCGGGGCCGTAAGTGCTAGCAAGGTAAGGACGGAGCGTGACCGCGCCATAATCTGGTCTCCCAAAAATTATTCCGACGCATGGTAGCGTTCGTTCGCGGTTTTGGCTACTCTTTGCCAATCGAAAGCGGGGATCATTTTTTTGGCGGAGAAACGGTGCGGGCGATCATTGTTCTGGTGCTGTCGGGAATGTTGTCCGGATGTTCGGTCCTCGATATCTTTTTCTCATGTCCGGATTGTGCGCTGACCCCCGAGGATGCCCTTTTCATCGAAACCGACCCGCAAGGACTGCTGGCGTTCGGATTGACCGTCGAGACCACCTTGGAAACCGGAGACACGCTGCAAGGCGCCATCGAGTGGCTGGCGGAGGACAAACGGGGCGTTTCGGTGCAAGACGTTTCCTTTCCCAATGATTTGCAGCCGGGAGAGCATCGGCTGGTGGTTTGGCGGGTTCCAGCCGGATCGTGGTCGTTGCGCAATGCGCGTTTCGGCGGCGGACGGCGCGCCAAACTGAGCGCCGTACTGCTCCAGAAAAGCGCGGCTACCGTTGTCCGCCCCGGTCGCGTCACCTTGGCCGGAGAGATCAAGATCCAACTGACCCCCGCCGGAGTAGCGATGAGCCAAGAATCCGATACCGGCTTCATCCGCCAGGAGATGCAGTCCTACGCGAATATCGCCGCCCCCATCGATGAATTGCCTTTGGCGGATCAAAGAATGACGGAACCTGCGAACAAACGCCCCCGCAGTCATTGACGCGTCCGCCGATGTCCGGTAGAAACGCTTTCCGGCCAGGACGAACCGTCCAGACCATCCGCGGAGGGGTGGGAGAGTGGCTTAATCCAACGGTTTGCTAAACCGTCGTAGGTTGCATGACCTACCGAGGGTTCGAATCCCTCCCCCTCCGCCAGTATTCCTAGAGAATATATGGGTCTGCCCCAAAGATGGGGGCACTGGGCGGTTTCACTATAGCCCGCCTTGTGGGAGATGCCCACACAAGACGATGACTCTTAGTCGATAGTTCTGGAAGTTT
>Ga0316224_1002172_pt1 | contig 18856 bp, 17 predicted proteins | sample TBH18013metaG_FD_206254 | JGI IMG/M metagenome (GOLD analysis project Ga0316224, IMG submission 206254) | Freshwater microbial communities from Trout Bog Lake, Wisconsin, USA - TBH18013 | ecosystem: Environmental > Aquatic > Freshwater > Lake > Hypolimnion/Profundal zone | place: USA: Wisconsin... | reverse complement strand
TATGCCACCAGCTTCATCGGATTTTTTTACGTTCTCTCGGTGGTGATCGGCATCGGCGCCATCGCCTTGGTGGCCAACAACCCGGAATATCTGGACGGCAACAAGGGGTTGAAGGGGGGCGGCAACATGGCCGCGGTATGGCTGGCCCACGCGGTGGGCGGCGACATGTTCCTGGGCTTCATCTCGGCAGTGGCTTTCGCCACCATTCTGGCCGTTGTGGCGGGCCTGACCCTGGCGGGAGCGTCGGCCATCTCCCATGATCTCTACGCCAGCGTCTTCGCCCGGGGCCGAGTCGATGAAGATACGGAATTTCGAGTGTCGCGGCTGTCCTGTCTGGCCTTGGGAATCATTGCCATCGTGTTGGGAGTACTGTTCGAGAAACAGAACATCGCCTACCTTGCCGGCTTGACCCTGGCCATCGCAGCTTCGGCCAATTTCCCCATCCTGCTGCTTTCCATGCTGTGGTCGGGCCTAACCTCGCGCGGCGCGATCCTGGGAGGCTGCGTCGGTTTGGCCTCGGCGGTGCTCTTGACCATCCTGGGACCGGCGGTGTGGAAAGCAGTGCTGGGCTATCCCCAGGCCATCTTCCCGTGGGGCAATCCGGCGCTGTTTTCCGTCACGGCGGGCTTTGCCGCCACATGGCTGCTCTCGATCACGGATCACAGCGAGCAGGCAACCCGCGAACGTGCGGAATTCGAGGCCCAGTTCATCCGCTCCCAGACCGGATTGGGGGCCGATGGGGCAAACGTCCACCCGTAAAGACACGCAACACCGACCGTCTCGGACAAACGCCGCCACCCCTCGGGGGGCGGCGTTTATTCATATTGCCGAAAGATGTGGCGAACGGCGTCAGAGCCGCTCCACATCCACATCGTGGTGACGATGGCCATAGTGATCGCACCAGCCGGGATCGCCCAGACAAACAGGATCGGTCTTGCCGGCCTGTTCGGCGACGTGGCGGCGCACATCACTGACATCACGGGGCGCAAGGACCTGAAGAACATCCCTGGCCAGATGGCTGCCGAGCGCGAGAACTGCGACTGTTGGGTTCTCAAACATACCGTCCTCCTCTCCCAGTGGGAGTTGAACGATTGTATGACAACAAAGCGTTAACCACACCCCATTCTCACCGCATGGCTGCATCCCGGGAAGCACTGCGGTGCTTGGCTGGGAATCAGTCCCCCGCCGCCGCCCCGGTTCGATTGCCGCTTATGCCCCGGCGGGCGCTGTCGGCCGCCGCCAGGGCGGTTTCCGCATCCTCGCCCGTCACCAGGATGTGATAGCCGGAGAACATGGCGAAGCAGAAGGGTTGGCCCTGCCACTGGAACGGCTGGTCATTGATGCGCTCCATCACCCGGCGCACGTTATCGCGCGCCGCGCCCAATCCGGTGCCGGGCAGCAGGATTCCGAAATCGCTATTGCCCAGCAATCCCACCAGATCGGTGGTGCGCAAGCCTTCCACCAGATGAGCATGGATCGAGCGCAAAGAGTCGTCCCCGGCGGCGAGGCCGTGGACCTGGCGGATATGCTCGATGCCGTTGATGTGGAGAACCACCAGGACGCCGCCGCCGCCGCCGGTGGTCAACAGCGCCTCCAGCTTGCGCATGAAGCCGCGGCGGTTCACGCCCGCCACCACGGGATCATGGTCCGCCAGCCCCTCCAGATAGGTTTGGCGCCGGCGGTGCCGCTGGTCGAGCCAGCGCAAGCGGTCGAGTTCGGCCAGCAAACCGGTCACCCGCCGCAGCACCTCCGGCGTGACGATCTCCTCGGGCAGTCCGAGAATGGAGGTCACATCCGAGACGCTATGCTCGACCTGGGGCGGCTGGTTCTGGGGATAGGACGACGGCGCGTGTCCACCGTGGTGGGAATCCTGGTCGCGCACGTACTCGTTGACGTGTCCGACCGAGTAGACCGGATCAGCACGGAACTCGTTGACCATATTCTCACCCCGGAATATGTCGGTGATCCTATCACGAACCGCCGGGCATGTCCGACATTTCAGCAATCCGTCCTTGCTTCGCCCGGATCGATCCCTATAATTCCGCCCTTTCTTCAACCACTTCGGCGAGGTAGCCGCATGGTCAAGGCTTTGGCGCCCCAGATCGGCGTCATCATGGGCAGCCAGTCCGATTGGGAGACCATGCGTCACGCGGCCGCCACCCTGGCCGAGTTGGGCATCGCCTACGAGACCCGGGTGGTCTCCGCCCATCGCACCCCCAAGCGGCTGTGCGACTATGCCGGATCGGCCAAGGGCCGTGGCCTCAAGGTGATCATCGCCGGTGCCGGCGGCGCCGCCCATCTGCCGGGCATGACCGCCGCCATGACCTCCCTGCCGGTGTTCGGCGTCCCGGTGGAAAGCAAGGCCCTCAAGGGTCTGGACTCGCTGCTGTCCATCGTCCAGATGCCGGGCGGCATTCCGGTGGGCACCCTGGCCATCGGCAAGGCCGGCGCCATCAACGCCGCATTGCTGGCCGGCGCCGTGCTGGCCCTGCTCGACCCCAAAATCGATGCCGCCCTCGCCGCCTGGCGCGTCCGCCAGACCGAGGCGGTGGCCGAAGCCCCGGTCGACCCCGACAATCCCGATCTCATCCGCCCATGAACAGCTGCTCCGGGGACGTCCCCTCCACCCTTGGACCTCTGCCGCCGGGCAGCACCATCGGGATCATCGGCGGCGGCCAGCTCGGGCGCATGGCGGCGCTGGCGGCGGCGAAGCTGGGCTATCTCGTCCATATCTTCTCGCCGGAGAAGAACGGCCCCGCCGCCCAGGTCTCGGCCGCCGTGACGGTGGCGGACTATTCCGACCAGACCGCCATCGAGGACTTCGCCGGCAAGGTCGATGTGGTCACCTTCGAGTTCGAGAACATTCCGGCGGAAAGCGTCCGCCGGATGGCGGCGCGGGTACCGGTTCGCCCGTGCTGGAGCGTGCTGGAAGTCGCCCAGGACCGCATCAACGAGAAGCGCTTTTTCGCCTCCATGGGCATCGCCACCGCCCCGTGGCGCGAGGTGGGGAGCCTGGCCGAACTGACCGCCGCGATCGGCGAGATCGGCTTCCCGGCGGTGTTGAAGACGGCACGGCTGGGTTATGACGGCAAGGGCCAGGTCAAGATCGTCCCCGACACCGATCTGGCGGAAGCCTGGGCGGCGCTGGGGGCGGGCCTGGAATCGGCCGGCGCCGGGGTGCTGGAGGGCTTCATCCCGTTCGAGGGCGAAATCTCGGTGATCGTCGCCCGCGGCATCAATGGCGATTGGGCCGCCTTCGATCCGGTCTGGAACATTCATCGCGACCACATCCTCCACACCACCATCGCCCCCGCCCCCATTGCGCCGGACATGGCCAAGGCCGCCGTGGACATCGCCCACCGGGCCGCCGAGGCGCTGGGGGTGGTCGGCCTGCTGGCGGTGGAGATGTTCGTCACCAAGGACGGGCTGCTGGCCAATGAAATGGCGCCCCGGCCGCACAATTCCGGCCACTGGACCATGGATGCCTGCGTCACCGATCAGTTCGAGCAGTTCATCCGCGCCGTCTGCGGCCTGCCGCTGGGCGCGCCCGAGCGCCACTCCAACGCCGAGATGAAGAACCTGATCGGCGGCGAGGTCGAGCAGTGGTTGAGCATCCTCAGCGATCCCCACGCCAAGCTTCACCTCTACGGCAAGGCCGAGGCCCGGCCGGGACGCAAGATGGGCCACGTCAACCGCATCCAGCCGCGTTCGGACCACGATTAGCAACAGGGGGAGAGCCATGAAACCCTTGGCAGCAGTGTTCCTGGCTTTGGCATTGGCCGCCTGTGCCGAAGTCACCAAGTTCGAAAAGGCCGACGGTACCGCCTTTTACTACGTGGACTGCGAAAACGGCCTGCGCGTGCTCGAGACCTGCGGGTTCGCCGCCCGCCGTACCTGTCCGAACGGCTATTACCCGGTCAAGGCCGAGTCGTTGTCGTCGGCCATCGATGATCGCCCATACGCCCGCTGCCTCGAAGAAAACCGGGACCGCAAAGAGGCCGGCGAGCCTCTCGCCACCTGCATCCCCCAGCGCCATAACGAAGGCTTCTTCGCCTGCAAGTAATACCGGTGAGCCATCGAACTGATCTTTTTCAGCTCGATGGCGAGACGGCAAGGCCGCCGCAGCCCGAAGGGCAAGGGACGCCGAAGGCGGTCCGCCGAGAGGCGGATGGGCGTAGCCCACAAGCCCACAGCGCCCGGCGTCTGAGACAAAAAACGAGTCACGTCAGTGGCTCGTCGATTCTCTAATACCGGTGAGCCAATAAATCGGCTCACCCATGCCCCCCCTGGCGGCAGGCGCGAATCACATCGGATCTGCTGGCGAAGCCGGCGGGCCGCAACGCCTCGCCAATGCGTAAATCTCCCCCACTGAAATCAGCAAAAACGACTTGCGTCTCCGCCGGTTGGCGCGCATCATATGCGGACTGGATATGGACCGCATGCGGTCCGCAGACGGGCAGGAGCCAGAGATGCAGTTCCGCGAACGCAGCCAGGTCATTCAACTTATCCGGACCGTTTACGACCCGAAGATCAAGCGCGGACGTTCCGAACTGGTCGGCCGGATCGACAAGCAGACGGCGCGCATCGACGACGTGGTCCGCTCGGCCTGCACCAGTGACGAACTCCGCGAGATCGAATCGTTTCTGGCCGCCCGCTCCGCCTTGCTGTCGCACGGCGCCACCCACGAATCGGCGAGCCAACTGGCAAGCCAGATGCGGCTGGCCGAATCCTACTTCCGAAACCCGGGCAGCGCCGACCAGGCCCTGCTGGCGGTGGAAATCTTCACCGCCTGGGATGACCTGAAGAAGGCCATGCACAAAGCGGGGTTTCGCAAGAAGGCCCCCATGCACCAAGGGAGGAAACAATGACCGATTGGAACAAGCTGCTGGAAGCCGGCCGCGAGCTTTCCCAGGCCTTCGACCTGCTGGATCGCGCCAATGAGATCACCATGCTGACCGCCGCCGCCCTGATCACCAAATCCGGACTGCTGGAAGCAGCCCGCGGCGCGGTCGCCCGCACCAACCGTCTGCTGGGACGCTGACACCCCGAGAGCCAAGGCATCACTGCCTTGGCTCTTTTTATGCCCCTCAAGCGCCGGGCGGGGATGGGTCCCCTACAGTACCCGGATATTCTTGAACTGCCAGGGATCGCTGGGATCGATATCCTCGGGGAACAGGCGGCCGCGCCCCTGGAGCGGCGTCCAATCGGTATAGGCCCCCACCATCGGCCCCAGATAGGGACGGCAGATTTCCAGAATCCGCCGGAAGTCGATCTCGTCGGGTTCCACCACCCCCATGGCGGGATTCTCCAGCGCCCAGATCACCCCGGCCAGCACCGTCGAGGTCACCTGCAGGCTGGTGGCGTTGTTGTGGGGAGCCAGGGACCGCGCCTCGTCGATGGTGAGCTGCGAGCCGTACCAGTAGGCACCCTTGGCATGGCCGGCCAGCAAGACCCCCAACTCGTCGGCGCCGCTGACGATCTCCGCCATCATCAGACGCTGGGACGGCTGCATCTGCCAGTTCTTGCCGGCCACCTCGTGCAGCGACGCCACGGCGGCATCGCAGGGGTGATAGGCGTAGTGAACCGTCGGGCGATAGCTGACGGTGTCACCCGCCTTGACCGTATAGTAATCGGAGATGGAGATGGCTTCGCTATGGGTGACGAGGAAGCCGTGGAATGGACCTTCCTTCGGCGTCCAGGTCCGCACCCGCTGGCTGGCGCCAGGACGCATCAGATAGATGGCGCTGTCGCGGCCGAACGCGTGCCGGAAGCCATCGGGGGGCAGCGCCTTTTCATGGCTGCCCCATCCCAGTTCGGCCGGCTGGCATCCCTCGCCGACGAAACCGTCGATGGACCAGGTGTTGACGAATTCCCCCACCGCCTTGGGCCGGTTGCTCACCTGGGTATCGCGCTCGGCGATGTGAATGACCTTGATGTCGAGCCGTGCGGCCAGCTCGCTCCAACCCTCGCGGGTCTTGGGGGGCTCGGTCGCGATGCCGCTATCGGCGGCGATATTGAGCAGCGCCTGCTTGACGAAATGCGACACCAGGCCGGGATTGGCCCCATGGGTGACCAGCGCGGTCGGTGCCGGACCATCGACCCGCAGCGCCAGCATCTTCTCGCGCAGGGCATAATTGGACCGCAGCGACGGCGTCAGGTTGGGGTCGGTATAGCCCCCCGGCCACGGCTCGATGCAGGTATCGAGATAAAGCGCCCCCACATCGCGACAAAGCTCGACCAGCGCCACCGACGACACGTCCACCGACAGATTCAGCAGGAAGTCGCCCCGGCGCAGCATGGGAGTCAGTCGATCGCGATAATCATCCTCGGTCAGGGGGTGATTGATGAAGCGCAGACCGTATTCATCGGCGACATCATGGCCGCGTTCGCAAGCCGTGATGATGGTGATCTTAGCCGGGTCGATCTTGATGTGTCGCAGAAGCAGCGGTAAAACGCCCTGGCCGATGCTGCCACACCCGATCATGACCAAACGGCCGGAAAAGACAATTTCCCCCATAATTATTCTCCATTTTATTCAGCGGCCCGCCCATATGGGCTCTCGAAAATCGGCCCGGAAACGACATCCTCGGCGCGGTCCCCCCGAGGGTGGAGACCACGCTTTATTTGGGGCAACGACGGCAAACAACCTCTTGAACGGTTGCGACTGCCGCCGTCACATACTCTGAGTGATTTCCGGGATGATGCCCATTTTACGGGTCACAACCATGTCCACCTCCCTTTCGGGCACCGACCCACAACCGGTCGGCTCGTCCAAAAAGGACGCGTTCGTCGTTGCATAACCTCACAGGGCCATAGGCACGTACGTGTGCGTCACTGGGAGGGTATATACCGTCCCCGCTCCGGCGATGCAACACCTGTCGTGGAAAAGCCGAAAATAACGATACCACAGCGATATCGTTATTTTCCGGGGCCGCGCCCGGCCCGATCCTTGAGGGCGTTCTTGAACCGGCGATCCGTCCGGAGCGCCGCCTCCCGCCGCAAGGCGTCGCCATGGGACAGCGGCCCCTCGGTATGGACCACCCGCCAAGGGCCACGTCCCCGGGTAAACTTGGCGCCCCGGCCCTCGTTATGGCGCCGCAGCCGGTCTTCCACATCCACAGCGATACCGGTGTAACTGATCATTTTATCGTTGAGGAGAAGATAAACGAACCACCCCATGACGCCATCCCCTGTTGACATCCAATATTCATGATTCGTTTAAAATTATTATAAACTTACCCATGCTTGCGGCGCGGCACCGACTATAATATCTTCTCCGTCGCGGTCTGATCTTGGCGTTCGCCGGGTAGGTCGCCCCCATGGCCCGCCCATGGTTAACCGATGGATTGAATGTGACTATGGTTTCCAGCGCCGCCTTGGGCCATCCCCTCCCCTTCCATGTGCTGATCGTCGACGATGATCCGGCGGATGCCGCTCTCGTCAGCAAGGCGATCGATTTCGGACGTTTCCCCTGCGTGGTGGAGCGCGCCTGCGACGGCGTCGAAGCCATGGAAAGGCTGTATCCGCAACCGGGGAAAGCCACCGCATCCTCCCCGTTTCCCCATCTCATTCTGCTCGACATCAACATGCCGCGCAAGAATGGCTTCCAGGTCCTGGGCGAGATCCGCGCCGATCCGCGTTTGCGGCACCTGCCGGTGGTGGTTCTGTCCACCTCCACCGCCGAGCGCGATGTCACCTCGGCCTATCAGGCCGGCGCCCACGGCTATGTCAGCAAGCCCATGGACGTGGACGATCTGTTTCAGGCCATCCACGGCATCCAGGAATACTGGTTCAGCGTCGTCCGGCGACCGACCCCTTAGAGCGGGATTCGACCTCAAAGAATCCGGCTCTCGCCGACCGCAAAATGAAAATCACCGCAATGTGATCTTACTCATGGAAGGATGATCTGGAATCGGTTAGTCTACGCAATGGTTGAAGTATCCGCGCCCTCGGGGAGGGGCGAATTCCCCCTGGGGAGGGAGATCATGTCCATGTCGCTGACCCGCGAGATCCTGACCGCCGAAACGGCCCACCGCCTTGGTTTGGCCCCTTTGTTTCCCGCGACCGGCCTGCCGACCTCCGAACGCTCCTCCGTCCTCGAACGCGCCGACGACCCGGCCGGCGATGTGGCGACCTTCGGCGCCCAGCCGACTTCCGACGACACCGGTTCCGGGGCGGCCTTCGCCCCCCCGTCCGACGACAGGCCGCAAGGGCCGGTTCCCCCGGTTGCCGAGGCCCGGATGACGGCGGCGCCGGAGCCGGAAGCCGCCGGGCCGACCGCGACCATCGCCGGCACCGCCGCCATGGACAATTCCGTTGGGACTGCAGCCGCGCCGTCACCCGCCAGCGCCGCGCCGGAGGCCATCCCGGCCCTGACCGCCGCGGGGGTGACCGTGTCGGGAACCACCATCGGCGGCACGGTGACCACCGGCACCGCCACCAGGGGCGTTGCCGGCATCAGCACCGGCGGCATCAGCCTCGTGGGCAGCTCGGTGGTGGCCAAGGCCGGCCAGACCGTCAACATCTCGTCCCTGTTCAAGGTGACGGCGTCCCCGTCCAATCCCACCTATCTCATTCTCAGCGGTCTCGACCGCAACGAGTACACGGCGGGGTACAACACCGCCAATATGGGATCGCTGAAGGGGACGACCGGCGCCACCGACAAAATTTCGGCCTTCAACCTCGCCCAGACCGGCGATGCCTATACCGCCGGCATCGCCTTCACCTATCAGGCCTCGACCGGGCGCTATTACAACAGCACCTACGGCTATTTCGACCAGATGACCTATACGGCATCCACCACCACCAACGACAACACCAGCCTGTCGGTCTTTACCACCAACAATGCCAGCTATGCGACCCAGTACGCCGCCAATCCCTATGTCCTGAGCGATAACCCCCTGGTGTTCGGATATGCCGGCAGCGTCAGCATCGTCACCCAGCCCGCCGCCACCCAGCCCGCCGCCAATGCCACCCCCAACTCGGTCTGCTCCGTCGCCGACAGCTTCGTCGGCAAGGCATGGAACGAGAACGGCTGCTGGGTGCTGGCCTCCAACATCGCGGCCGAGGCCGGCGCCTCCCTGCCCTTGACCAGCACCTCCATCGGCATCGCCGGTGTCGCCAACGGCGAATGGGTGGTGGCCTATAACGGGCCGGTCAGCCCCAACAGCAACTGGGAAGCCGGTGTCACCGCCGGCGAGATCGTCGCCTTCGAGACCACGTCCGGCGGCGGCCACATCACCACCGTGGTGTCGGGCACCGGCAGCTCGGCCATGCTGGTCGACAACATCGTCTATGTGAACTCCAACGGCTCCATCGCCAATTCGGCCAATGACGGCTCCGCCAAAGACGTCATCGTCGCGGCGCCCCACGCCGCCACCCAGGAGTTCAACGGCGTCAACGACACCATGGTGGTGGTCTACGAGTTGGACACGCCGGTGGTCAGCGACGTGGTGTCGTCCATCACCGTGGCCAAGGGCGGCATGGCGGTGCTGTCGCCGGACTTCAGCACCACCAACCCATTGGCCGGCCAGTCGGTTACCCAATGGCAGATCTACGATACCAATACCGGCGATGCCATCACCGTCAACGGCGTCGCCCAGACGGCGGACCACAGCGCCGCCGCCGCCATTACCGTGACCTCGCTGTCCGGCGTCGACCTGCTGGCCAGTGGCGCCGTCGGCAGCGATACCATCGAGGTGCGGGCCTTCAATGGCAGCTACTGGGGCGACTGGACCAGCCTGACCGCCACCGTCGCCGCCGTGGTGGCGCCGACGCTGACCAGTCAGACCGCCACCCAGACGTGGCTGCAGGGGCAGAAGGTCAGCTTTGCCCTGGCCGCCAATACCTTCACCGATTCGCAGGGCCTGAGCCTGACCTACGCGGCGACCCAGTCCAATGGCGCCGCCCTGCCATCCTGGCTGAGCTTCAACGCCGCCACCGAAACCTTCTCCGGCACCGTGCCGACCGGATTGGAAAGCCTGACCCTCAAGGTTACCGCCACCGATAGCGCCGGCCTGTCGACCTCGGAGACCTTCGGCGTGACGGTGCCGGCGGCGGCACCGCTGATTACCAACCAGACCGCCACCCAGACCTGGGTTGCCGGCCAGAAGGTCAACTTCGCCCTGGCCGCCAATACCTTCACCGACCCGCAAGGTCTGGCCATGAGCTACACGGCGACCCAGTCCAATGGTACCGCCCTGCCGTCATGGCTGAGCTTCAATGCCACCACCGAAACCTTCTCCGGCACCGTGGCAACCAGCGCCGTCGGGTTCTCCATCATTGTGACCGCCAAGGATTCCGGCGGCCTGTCCACGGCGGAGACCTTCGCCGTCTCCACCGCACCCAAGGCCCCGACCCTGACCGCCCCGACCGCCGCCCAGACTTGGCTGCAAGGCAGCAGCGTCAGCTTTGCCCTGCCCGGCAACTCCTTCACCGACCCGCAGGGTGAAGCCCTGACCTATTCCGCCACCCAATCCAATGGCGCCGCCTTGCCGTCATGGCTGAGCTTCAACAGCAAGACCGACACCTTCACCGGCGTCGTTCCGGCCGGAACCGAGGCCTTCACCCTCAAGGTCACCGCCACCGATACCAGCGCCCTATCGGCCTCGGAAACCTTCGGGGTGACGGTGCCGGCGGCGGCACCGCTGCTCCAGCAGACCGCCAACCAGACCTGGACCGATGGCCAGAAGTTCAGCTTCAGCCTGCCGACCGGCACCTTCACCGATCCCCAGGGTCAGGCCATGACCTATACCGCCTATCAACTACTGACCCCGGGCAGCCCGCTGGCCACCTCGTGGCTGGCCTTCAAGGCCTCCACCGAGACCTTCTCCGGCACGGTGCCGGGCACCGCGTCGGGAACCCTGACCCTGGAGGTGGTGGCCAGGAATACCGCCGGTCTTACCGCCACCGACATGTTCAACGTCACCCTGAAGGCCGCCGGCAGCGGGGTGGTGGCCGGCAGCGTCATCCCCCTGGTGCCGCCGCAGAATTCGGGCCTATCGCAACTGGCCGCCGCCAGCTAATAATCGCCGGGGTGAGAAATCCGGGCTAGGGGTCACGATGGAAGAGATGTTCGCCCACGGAATCGGCCGGGCCGATTTCATGAATGGCATGGTGCGCCTGGAACTGGTCACCATGGTCCCCGGGAGCGGCCCCACGCCGGCCGTCGAGCCGCGAAAGGTCCTGTGGCTTCCCCTCGACGGCTTTCTGCGCAGCGCCGCCACCATGGAGGGATTGATCGGCGAATTGGCCAAGGCGGGCATTGTCCGTCCGGGACCGAGTGCCGCTTCCGGTCCACCGGCTCCCGCCGCGGCCTCACCTAATTTTCCCTCGGCCCATTTTCACTCGGAGTGAAGCGTTCGGTGGACGGAGGCCCCCCTCGACCGGTCACGGCGCTGGCCTGCCTGGAAATGGTCGCCCGCCACCATGGCGCCGACCTGTCGGCCGAGCGTTTGGCCCATACTTATGTCATGGACGGCGAACCCAATGAGGCGCTGCTGCTGCGCGTCGCCCGCGAGAGCGGCTTCAAGGCCCAGGCGGTGCGGCTGGGTTGGCCGGATCTGGCCGGCCTCGGCGGCGCCTATCCGCTGATCGCCCGCCTGTCCAACGGCAACAGCGTCGTGCTGGCCGGATTCCGCGCCGACCCCGCCTTGCCCGATGGCGGCGAGGCGGTGATCGTCGATCCGCTCTCCCAGCCTCCGCTGTTCGTCCCGCTGTCGCGCCCGCGCCTGGAGACCCAATGGCGGGGCGAGGCCATCCTCCTGAAACGCCAATGGGCCATGAGCGACGAGCGCCAGCCCTTCGGTCTGCGCTGGTTCCTCCCCGAATTGCTGCGCCAGCGCGGCGCCTTCGTCCATGTGGTGGTGGCCGGACTGCTGCTGCATCTGGTCGCCCTGGTGACCCCCCTATTCTTCCAGGTGGTGATCGACAAGGTCCTGGTCCACAACAGCGCCGACACCCTGATGGTGCTGGGGGTCGGGGTATCGGTGGCGGTGGCCTTCGAATCGCTGATCGGATTCCTGCGCAACACCTTGCTGGTCCACGTCACCAACAAGCTGGATATCCGCCTGTCCACCCGCATCTTCGACCATCTGGTCCGCCTGCCCATGGGCTTCTTCGAAACCAGCCCGGCCGGCGTGCTGACCAAGCACATGCAGCAGATCGAGAAGGTGCGCGAATTCTTTACCGGCCGGCTGCTGACCACCGTGCTGGATTCCTGGGCGCTGCTGGTGTTCCTGCCCATCCTCATGGCCTATAGTCTGTCCATGGCGGCCATCGTGTTGGGCTTTTCCGCCCTGGTCGCGGCGGTGGTCGCGGCGGTGATGCCGTGGTTCCGCGCCGAACTTCGCCGGCTCTACGCCGCCGAAGGCAGCCGCCAGGCCCTGCTGGTGGAGGCGCTGCACGGCGCCGCGACGGTCAAAGCCCTGGCCCTGGAGCCGGTCTTCGGCAAGCGCTGGGCCGATGCCTCGGCCCGTTCCGTAACCATGCAGCGCCGGGTCAGCCGGGTATCGCTGTCGGCCCAGGCCGTGGTTGGTCTGCTGGAAAAGCTGCTGACCGTGGCCATTGTCTGGTACGGCGCCACCAAGGTCTTCGACGGCTCGCTCTCCGTCGGCGAATTGGTCGCCATCCAGATGCTGGCCGGCCGGGTCACCGGGCCGCTGGTTCAGATCGTCTCGCTGGTCAACGAGTTTCAGCAGGCGGCCCTGTCGGTGCGCATGCTGGGCGAGATCATGAATCAGCCGGCCGAAGCATCGTCGGGCGGCCTGCGCCCGGCCTTGTCCGGCGGCTTCTCCTTCGAGGGGGTGAGCTTCTCCTATCCCGGCACCTCCGCCCCGGCGCTGGACGCCATCGACCTGCGGGTGCCGCCCGGCGCCTTCGTCGGGATCGTCGGCCGCTCCGGCTCGGGCAAGACCACGCTGCTGCGCCTGCTTCAGGGCATGCTGCGGCCCTCGGCGGGGCGCGTGCTGTTCGACGGTCTCGACCTGCGGGAAATCGATCTGCCCTGGCTGCGGCATTCGCTGGGCGTCGTGCTGCAGGAGAGCTTCATCTTCAAGGGCAGCGTGCGCGACAACATCGCCGTCACCATGCCCGGCATCGCCCAGCACGAGGTGGTCGAGGCGGCCCGCCTCGCCGGAGCCGAGGAGTTCATCCAGCGCCTGACCCAGGGCTACGACACCCCGCTGGAAGAAAATGCCGCCAACCTGTCGGGCGGTCAGAAGCAGCGCCTGTCCATCGCCCGGGCTTTGCTCAACCGGCCGCCGATCATGGTGTTCGACGAGGCCACCAGCGCCCTGGACCCCGAAAGCGAAGCCATCGTTCACCGCAACATGGCGGCCATCTCCAAGGGACGCACGGTGGTGGCGGTATCGCACCGCCTGTCGACCCTGGTGGGCGCCGATTTGATCGTGGTGCTGGATGGAGGCCGGGTGGTGGGGGCCGGCCCTCACGGCCGCCTGTTGCAGGACTGCCCGCTCTACCGTCAGCTCTGGGACCAGCAGGGGGCGGTGCGCCGCGAGGGAGCAATGCCATGAAGGGGCTGGCCGTGCTGACCGCTACCCGGCGCCGGAAAACCGAGATCGAGCGCCTGCGCGTCGAATTCTCCTCCGATGCGGTGGAGATCGAGGATCGCCGCCTGCCTGCGGCCGCCGTCGGCCTGCTCTGGGCCATCCTCGGCCTGATCATCGCCGCGGTGCTGTGGGCTTCGCTGGCCTCCATCGACCGGGTGGTGGTGGCCAACGGCAAGCTGGTCACCACCGCGGCCCGCATCGTCGTCCAACCCATGGCCACGGCAACGGTCCGGGTCTTCGCCGTCAGTCCGGGGCAAGTGGTGGAGCCGGGCGAGGTGCTGGTGTCCCTCGACCCCACCTTCGCCGCCGCCGACGAGCACGGAACCCACGAACAGGCGGCCAGCGCCTCCGCCGAGATCCGGCGCCTGGAAGCCGAATTGGCCGGCTTCGACGAGCCCGGCCCCCTGTCCGATGATCCAATCCAGCAGCGCGATCAGGCGGAGGTCTTCGCCCGCCGCCACGCGGAACGGATCAGCATGCTTCACGCCTACGACGCCCAGGTCAAGGAACTGCAAGCCCGCCTCGTCAAGCTGCGGAGCGAGCGCGAGCATACCGCGGCCCAGCGGGCCATCGTCGAGCGTCTGGTCGGCATCCGCACGGAACTGCGCGAGCATGGCAACGGTTCGCTCGTCAACCTGCTGGAGGCCCAGAACCAGTTGGAAGCCAATCTCCGCGAAAACGACCGCATTTCCCATGAATTGGCCGAGACCGAACAGGGCATCGCCGCCGCCCAGGCCCGCCGCGACGCCAATCTGCGCGAACAGGAGGCCCGTGCCGCCGGCGAGTTGCAGGCGGCGCGGCGCGAACTGGTCAAGGCCGAACAATCCCTGACCAAGCAAACCCGCATCAGCGATCTGGTGGAATTGCGCTCACCTGCCCGCGCCATGGTCATCGAGGTGGCGCAGCGCTCGACCGGCTCGGTGGTCCGCGAGGGTGAAGCCCTGGTCACCCTGGTGCCGCTGGATTCCCCGCTCGAAGTGGATGTGGTGGTGGAGTCCAAGGATATCGGCCACCTGCGCAACGGCGATTCGGCCCGCATCAAACTGGAAGCCCTGCCCTACCAGAAATACGGCGTCCTCGAAGGCCGGGTGAAATCCATCAACGCCGACGTCACCGAGGAAGAGGTGGCCGGCGGCCACAAGGCCCAGGTCTACAAGGCGCGCATCGCCATCCTCCACAACGCCCTCCACGACATGCCCGCCGATTTCGCCCTGTTGCCCGGCATGGCCGCTTCCGGCGAGGTCAAGGTCGGCAAGCGCCGCGTCATCTCCTATTTCCTCTACCCCATCATCCGCGCCCTCGACGCCGGCCTGCGGGAACCCTGATCGATCATTTCCTTGGGGGTAATGTGGGCTCCGCCCACGCCCGCAAAGGGCCAAGGCCCTTGGTGCAATACACGCGGCCTTGACCGCTTTGCGCCCGTTCATGCCTGACATCGAAGGTTTTGTTCGATGATGGCGACGGTCAACTGATTGCTTTTTGAGAGGACGCCCAATGGCAACACGTGTCAGGCGACTGAAACCGACCCCGGCGGAAGTGTTGGGCTTCCTCATCAAATCACATTACCTCTCCGAGGATCTCCCCGGCGTCATCACAACTGACAGATTCGCGGAATTTTGCGTCAGCCAATTCGATGGGCTGGAGTCGATCGAGGCTCTGCTCGGAAGGGTGAATTACTGCGGAACGTTTTCTGCGCCCCGAACGACGACGGCGCGACGCGTTCCATCAACCCCGATCTTGAACAGCACGCCAAGGCCGCGTAGCCTGTTCAGACAGCGACGCCTGCCGAGCGAATTTCAACACGGCTCGGGACATTCCCGGTAGAACCGCCGCATTATGTTACCCGCCATACCGAGTTCAGTGCGCGACATATCGGTCCGCTCTGTGACCAGATCGTCGCATCATCGCCGGCAATCATCGCCTGCACGCCGGGCGACATGAACAACTACTATCCAATTATCAATCGGGAATTTGCCAAGCCGCCGACCAATGACCCGACGTGGAACGCCGCAAATTCTCGGGCCCGCACCCGGCAACTGGATCGCACATCGCTCAATCAACTCAAAAGCAATAAGCCATTCCTGGTCCAGACCTACCGCCGTAACATGGGTGGGGGGCGGTTCGATTTGATGAAAAACTTTTCCGCTCCGATCTTCATCGGTGGGCAGCAGTGGGGCATCGTGCGCATCATGGTCAAAGTCACCGTGTAGGTCCCGCTCCTTCTGGTCTCAGGTTCGAGCCCGATCGGCTGCGCCATGCGCCGGGGGGGAGCCGGCAGTTCATCTTGATGCTTCCAGAGGACCCTTTCCCGCCGATGGGCTCACATCCGGGAGGGTAAAGTGGAACGTCGATCCCACGCCGGGCTCCCCCTCAACCCAGATATGCCCACCGTGGTGTTGGACGATCTTCTTGACGATGGCCAAACCGATGCCGGAGCCTTCGACATCAACGCCGTGCAGACGCTGGAAGATACCGAAGATACGGTCGTGATGCTCGGGAGCAATACCGACGCCGTTGTCGGCGATCGACAGTTGCCAGAAAAGGCCTTCCCGGCGGGCCGAAATCGTCACCACGGGCAGGCGGTCGGGAGAGCGGTATTTCACGGAGTTGGCAATGAGGTTCTGGAGCAGCCGCACCAACTCATCCCGGTTCCCGGGAACGATCGGCAAGGGGGCGAGTCTGGCGACACGGGCCTGAGCCGTCTCAATGGCGACGCCGAGATTGGCGATGGCTTCGTCCAGGACCTCGCCAAGCGCCACAGGCTCCTGAGGTTGAGAATCCCGACCGATCCGCGAATAATCGAGAAGACTGAGGATCATCCGATCAAGCCGTTTGGCGCCGTCCTTGGCAAAGCCAAAGAAATCGCGGCACTCCCCATCAAGGTCGTTTCCCAAGCGACGTTCGAGCAGGGCAAGGTAAGAACTGATCATGCGCAATGGTTCACGCATATCGTGGGATGCAACATAGGCGAATTGCTGGAGTTCGACGTTGAGATCCGCGAGTTCGCGGGTTCGTTCCGCCACCTGCTGCTCGACCACGGCATACGCTTTGCGAACCCTGATGTTTGCCACGCTCTGGCGAGCGATTTGCTGGGCCATGCCGCCCATCAGCCTGAGAAGAGCGGGCAGCCGGTCCTCTGCAACAATGGGGATTTCGCTCAAAGCCTCGGCATAGGCTTTGGCCTCAAAGCCGAACTCCTCCTGCTGAGCGCGAAAATATCCGGCATCGGGCGGGGCCAGCATGAACTGGCCGATAAACAGGTTGGCGACGTGCCTGCCCTCGACGACGATGCGGGTCGCCGTGTCGGTCAGTCCGTTCTTGCACCGATAGATGGCGAAATCCTTGCCCTCCTGCATCTGCCGGGAAAGATCGACATCGCTTGCAAGGCAGCGGGTCAGGGTTCCCGGATTGACGCGGTGAAAATCCATGCACAGCCGCTGCCACTTGGAGGAGGCCAGAACCTTTCCCTTCAGATCGATGACCGCAACCGGAAGGCCGACAACAGCAAGGAAATTATCGAAAATCTCGTTCAGCAGGCCGAGGTCGATCTGATACAGCAACTCGTCGGCAGTCTGTTCCGCGCCCGGGGTGGGACCCAGCGCCACGTTCCATTCCGCGCTTAACGGATCACGCATTTTCTCGATCTGCGACGAGCGAACAACGACCCCCGCCGAGGGCAGGGATGCACCATGATCTTCCGGACCCATGCAATTCGCCTCGTGATCGATTTACGCCAACGACATTATGCCATCCTGATTGCATCACCAATAGGATCAAGCCCACCGTCATCCCGCCTCGATCCGAACAGCGGGGAACGTAACGGTGATGGTGGTTCCCGCGCCTTGCACGCTGGCAATGGCCAGGGTTCCGCCATGCAACTCGACCAAGCCTTTGGCCAGAGGCAGACCGAGGCCACTTCCTTCATGGCTGCGGGCCAGCCCGGATTCAACCTGACCGAACTCCGACAAAGCCTTGGCGATGCCGTCCGCATCCATGCCGATGCCGGTATCGCTAACGACAATCTCCATCTGCCCTTCCCTGGTCATGCGGGTTGCAACATTCACCGTCCCGTTCTTGGGCGTGAACTTCACGGCATTGGAGAGCAGGTTCAGAACGATTTGCTTCAAACGTCGTTCGTCGGCCTTGAGATAAGGGAGATCGGACGGAACCTCGACGGACACCGACACCTCGCCCTTCTCCGCCCTTGGCGCGATCAACCGGACCGACGCCTCGACCACGTCACGGACACGGACCGACTCCTCATGCAGGTCGACCTTGCCGACATCCATGGCCGAGACATCGAGAATGTCGTTAATGACGGAGATCAGGTGCAGACCGGCATCGTGAATGTCGTTTATGTATTCCTTGAATTTCGGACTGGGCGCCGGGCCAAACATTCCTGTCTGCAGGGCCTCGGAATAGCCGATCACCGCGTTCAGTGGGGTGCGCAGTTCGTGGCTCATATTCGTTAGGATTTCCGACTTGGCACGATTTGCCGCCTCGGCTTCCAGTTTGGCGGTTACAGCGTCAGCCTCGGCTCGCTTCCGCTGGGTAATGTCGCGCCCCTCGGGAAGCAGATAGATGATATCGCCGGCCTTGTCGCGGACAGGCTTCAACGAAAAGTCCACGTATATCAAGCGGCCGTTGGGGCCTGAATGGGTGGTTTCAAAGCGAACAAGCTCGCCTTTCCCCGCCCGCGCGATGGCGTCCATCAACAGGGCACGCTCTACCGAAGAGTGTTCCCACCAGGGCGTATCGGCAAAATGAACCCCAATAAAAGGGGTCACTGTCTCGCAGCCGATGAAGGACAGGGCGGTGTGGTTGGCCTCGACAAGAAATCCGCCAGGGGATAGAAGGCCAATGAACTCGAAGGCATTCTCGAAAATGGCGCGGAGCTGGGCATTGGAACGCTCCATAACCTGAAGTTGCAGGCTAAAGTCCTCATGCACTTCCAGCAGAGTAAGTCCTTCCGGCAGGTCCTGGCGTCTTACCACATGCCGATCCGATAGGCGTAATCTCTCCGCATCAAGCCCCACCAGTGCAGAGAGTGGGTAGCCTATGATTTGACAGAATGCAGAATTAGCAGAGCTTATCCGCCCCGCGACGTCAACGACAGCCCAAGGCCAGGATGCAGCGTGGAGTATGGCGTCACTATCCGGCATATTCTGGTATCCTGCTGAACAGGAGATCTGTCTTGGACATTAACCATCTCCAGCAGTTCTAATTATGGAACGAAAGGGGATTCCCAAGGCGGGAAAAGTCTGACTCAATAGGTTGTGTGGAGCGGC
>Ga0316224_1002168_pt1 | contig 18885 bp, 15 predicted proteins | sample TBH18013metaG_FD_206254 | JGI IMG/M metagenome (GOLD analysis project Ga0316224, IMG submission 206254) | Freshwater microbial communities from Trout Bog Lake, Wisconsin, USA - TBH18013 | ecosystem: Environmental > Aquatic > Freshwater > Lake > Hypolimnion/Profundal zone | place: USA: Wisconsin... | reverse complement strand
CTTTTGTTAATTCGTTTTCTAAATTTGTTATTTTCTCTTTTTTAATTCTTTCTATTTTTTTTAATATTTCTTTCCTTTTTGTTTTATTTAAATATTCACATTTTGAATAAGACATTTTTGTTTTTTTATCTTTTGACATTATTGTTAATAAAGAATTAACTCCTGGATCTATTACTACCCAATTCATTTTGTCTAATATTGATAAAGTTTTCTTACTCATATTATCAATTTTTGTTATTTCATTCGGTTTTTCTTTAAATATCATTATCATTTCTTTTTCTATTTTTCTTTTTTCATTCATTAATTTATTCATAGTTGATGAATATTTATTTAATTCCAATACTATTTTACTATATTTATTTTTATATTCATTATCCTTTTTATTTTCTATTTTTTCAATTTTGATTAGTCTACTCTTTAATAATTTAATTATATTATTTTCATTATTACTGTCGTTATTATTTATATTTGATATATCTACTAATATATATTTTAAACATAAATTTATTATTTTTTTTAATTCATCAGTTGAACATTGATAAAAATAAATATTCATGTCTTCAAACTCTTTCAAATAATTATTTAAACATATTGATATTTTCATTTTTTTAATTATTGTTATTAAATTTATTAATCCATCAATTATTTTAATCATATGATTTAATGTTAGTGATTTGCATTGTATTGTTTCATAATTTAATAATTCTGATTTTTTTTTTATTTTTTTTATTAATCTATGTAATGTTTTTTTACTTTTTTTACCATTATTTATCTCCAAATTAATTTGTTTTGTTTTCTTCTTATAATCTTTATTTATATCATTAAATTTTTCTTTTTTTAATATTTTTAGTTCATTTTTTGATTTTAAAATATTTTTTTCTAATTCTTTTATTAAATTGTTATTTTTTATTTCTTTATTTTTTATTTCATCGTATTTTATATCAATTGTATTATCATAATCACTTATTAATGTTAAGTAATTTCTATCATATTCATGTTTTAAATATATATTGTATGATACTAATTTATCTTCATATTTTTTTAATATATCTTTCATTAAATTTTTATTATTATTTATTTTATCAATTTTATCAAATTCTAATTTTAAATTTTTATAATGATCTTCTTCATTTTCCAATAAATTTTTATCATAATTTGTTTTCAATTTTATTAATTCTATTTCAACATTTTTTAATGTTTTATTATGATTATCTTTATCATTTTGTTTTTTATTTTTTTGTTTTTCTCCATTTAATTTTATTTTTTCTTTTTTGTTTTTTTCATTATTTTCTTGATGTTTTTTTATAAATTCTTCTTTTTGTTCTGGATTCATATCCTTAGTATTTTCTTTAATTAATTTAATTTCTTCTTTACCTTTTGAATGAAAATTCTTTTTATTATTACCGTAAGTTTTTGAATTAAAAATATAATTAATTTCATAACCATTTGTGTAAATTAAACCTGAAAATTCAAATCCTTTTTTAATAATATTTTTTATATATTTAGAATCAAATTTAAAATAAGTATTAAATAATATTAAGCCTTTTTTACTATCATTGTGATAATAATTTTTTATATTACCCAATAAATATTTAGAATCTAATATATCAACTAATGAATCGATATTTATAGGTATAAATTTTGGAATCATATTTGTTCTTAAGGGTATTATTTGGTATTTTTTTTTTGATTTATTTAATTCTAAATTTCTATTCATAAAAAGCATATAAGGAATAAATTTATACGGATTCTTTTGTATTTCTTTTTCTATATCGATGAAATGAAAAGAATTAAATTTATTAATTATAATAAATTTGTTTTTATTAACCCAATCATTATATCTGTCATTAATTATAATATTTTTATTCATTAAAAAATTAATAATGTTATTGATGGTATCTTTTTTATTATCATTATTTAAAACTATTAAATCCTTGAGTTCTTGATTTTCCTTAACATAATCATTTACAATTTTATTAAAAATTTTATAATGTTTATCAATACCATCATTAAAATCATTAATACTAACTTTTACGACAAAATTAGGAATAATTAATTTTTTATGTTTATCAATCCATGTCCGATACTCTGGATATGAAATTGTATTAGAAAGTATATCATTTAAAATTTTATTAATAATTTTTGTATCTATGTTTTTAAATTCAGAATTTAAATTGATAATTACATATTCTTTAAGGTATTTGGTATAATTAAGTATAATATTATTTGTAATATTAGTTTGAATGTCTCTTGATAAAGCATCAGTAATATGAGTAATAGAATCAACATTATTTGGTTTAGTAAATTTAAATTCATTATCATCATTCAAATTATATTCATTATAAAAATTATAAAGTCTATTTGTCAATGCATTATCATCACAAGATTCATTATTAATTTTACCTGTTTTAATAAGTTTAAAACAATTTCTTATAAATAATTCATTAAAAATATAATCATTGTGTAATTCTTTATTATTTTCATAATCAAATAATAAAAATAATTTAATTAAATAACAAACTTGAGTATATAATAAATTGCAATCCTGAATTGTTTTATTTAATAATTGTTTAATATAATCAAAATGTACATTTGAAATTGAATTATTTAAAAGTTGTTTAATAGTTATTATATTATCAATATCAGATTCCATTTATTGTACTAAATAAAATAAATATTTCTTTATGTGAATTTATATATTGAATTTGAATAATAAGAAAAAAATAAAAAAAAATAAACGCATAAAAAAATGTGCTTATCGCTAAAAATAGTTTAAAAGTACCTTTAAACTATTAATTTAATTTCATTCAAACATTTATTAAAAATGTTTATAACATGATTTTTATTTAAGTTTTTTTTAAATAAAATAACAGTTTTAATAATATCATTAAATGTTATAATATCATTTTTTAAAAGTTCTTTTCTCAATAATGAAAATATATATTCAATTGGATTTAAATGTGAATGGTATGGAATATTATAAATAACATTCCAATTATTTTTTTGAATATCATTTTTAAATTGATAATTTTTATGAATTGAAGCATTATCTAAAAACAAAATTTTGTCATTTTTAATAATTTTTTTCATAAATGTATTAAATTTATTGCTTTTTAATGCTTTTTCTGTAATGGTAAAATCAATATTTCCTTTAATGCTTATACTCATACCGATTGAAAATCTTTTGTTGAAAATAGTTTTATTTTTTGTTTTAATAAAACATTCTTTTCCTTTTATACTCCACCCTTTATATGGTTTATCGTTTAAGTATATAGACATTTCATCATATGAAATTAATTTGTTTGTATCAATAATATCAATTTTATTTTTTAATTGAATTTTTAAATCTATAACTTTATCATCATCATATGGTATATTCTTAACTGTTAATTTTTTATAAGTAAAATTATGTTTGTGCAAAACATAATAAATGGTTGATGTTGATAATATAATATTAAATTTGATTTTAATATTTTTTTTAATTTTTTTAATATTAAAATTATTATTTGAATCAATAGAATTTATAATAAAAATTTCAATATTATTAGTAATTTTAGTGTTATTATACTTAAAATTAGTTTTAAATTGACTAAAATCAAAAGTATTAGTTTCTGAATTATAATATTTATTAATCCAATTATATAAAGTGTTAATATGGACCATAAAAACTGATTTAATAAAATAAATTCTTTTTTTTCCAATAATATTAGTTCTTTTTAATTTTATATAAAGATTAATACATGATTTAATAATATCAATTGAATACATTGTATATTTTAATTTATATATATTATAGATAAAAAGTTAATAAGAAAATAAACACAATTTTAAACTGAACTTACTATAATCTTGAAGAAAATGAAAAAACTCGTAATCAAAGATTAATTTTGATTAAAAGAATAGAAAATTTTACAGAAAGTATTAAACAAATTGATTCAATCAATTTGAAAATTATTTCTAGTAAATAATGTTTTTATAAATAAAATAAAATTATTTATTATTATAATTAAAATTAAATGGATCCATATTCACCATCTGACTCATAAACTGATTCATTGTCTGAATCAAATAATTGAGAAGGATTTGCTCCCATTTTTCCTTTGGTTGCCATCATTGGTAATCTCATTCCCATTGGTACACCAGATCTATCAGCATTTAATCTAGCTTCACCAGATGGTCTTGATTGTTGAGCCATTTTGGATTCCATATTAGATGAACCAAACATTATTCTTTGTGATTCTTCCCCAAGTCTTAAATTATTATTTGTTAATCCTTCAGGACTAATAGGAACTCTTTCATCTAAATCATAACCCATTCTTGGAAATGGAACATTTGGAGAAGAAGGAATTGCTGCAGAATCATATACATTAGACATATAAGGAGAAACTTTTTCCATACCACCTTGATATAATGGTTTATTTGAACATGCATTCATAAACATAAAAACATTTTGAGGATCAGCATTATTTCCCAAAATTGCTTTATTACCTTGAGACCATGATTCAAAAGTATCTACATTATCAGCTTTTCTATAATCATTTTTAGCTAAACAAATATTAGCAGGATCAGGAACAGTGTATCCTGGATTAGTTTGAATAGGAATATTATTATAAACAATTGGACATAAAGATGGAGATAAAATTTTTGGGGCATTAGGATCAAATGTACTTACACAATTTGGTCCAGTTTTGCAATTAGGATTGTATTTGTATCCGTCACATTTGGTTAAAGGTCTAGTAATATTCAATAAATCAGATTCAATGTCAACAATTTCTTTGTCTTGTTTAAACCAAGCTTGTTTATCTATGCACTTGTTACAATTTTCAACTGCCCCAAAATATAAATCATATTGAAGGGGATCGACTGATTGTTGAAGTGCTTGGGCATATGCACAGCAATCATAGATTTGTCTATTAGATGCTCCTTGTGTTGAATAACTCATTATATGTATATATTAGAAATATATATAAAAAAAATAAAATAATTATTGTATAATTTTTTTATATATAATTTCTTATATAATGGTTAAAAAATATCAAATTGTAAATTCAAGATCAGATGAAGATTCTACTATTTTTTATTTACTATATATAGTTTTAATTTTAGTAGTTATTTTTATTATTTATAAAATTATATCGAATTTTACTAAATATGAAGGTTTTAAAGTTTTAAATAATAAAAAGTTATCTAATGAACAAGTAATGGAAGAACTTAAAGAAAAAAATAATGAATTGAACAATTTAAAAAATACTCTTCAAAATAAATTAGAAGAACAAACAGCAGCAATTTATATAAGTCAAAATTTTAATAAAGTTGATTCTTCTTCTTTTAATGATGAATTATCTTTTTTATTGGCTGATTTTGCTAATACAAAATTACCAGAAATTAATTTAAACAAAAAAAAACTACTTGAAACAAATTCTGAACTTGATGTTGTATTATCAGAAGCTAATCAAATGAAAAATTTTTATAAACCTGGAGATATTGTTACAACAGGTTCAACATTTGGCATAACAAAAAATGATATTTGTTATAGACATAATGGTAAAACTATAAAACCAACTTCTGAATTTATATCAAAATATCCTAATTGTATGGTTTGTTCTGTAGAAAATAAAAATACATTGAAAAATTCAAATGCTTGGAAAAATACAAAAACTAATATTGATAAAGTATGTCTTTATAATCCAATGGCAGAAACAAATTCAGGTATCCCTAATTTATCACAATGTCAAAATTTTTGTGGAATATCTACAGATTCAGATTCAAAAATATCTAAATCTGTCAATATATCAACTAACAAATTCAATTAAATTTATATAAAGAAAATAATATTTATAATTATATTATGATAAAAACAAATGATCATGAATCAGAAATTATATATTTTCATGGAGAACAAATAGAGATAGATATTAAAATGATTCAATTAATTAAAAAAATAAATAAAAATAAATTATAGTAAGTCCAGTTTAAACACAATTTTAAACTGGACTTACTATAATAACACGAGGTTCATGTGAAAATTTTAGAAATAAAGCCTATGTATTATTTGAATATTTTTCTTTTATTGATTTAATAAGTAAAAATAAAAATTTTAATAATTTTATTAACCAGTATAAAGAAAATTTAAATATTTCATTACCTTATTATTCACATAATCATTTAAGACATGTTAATGTAAATATTGATGATTATAATAACATATATAAAAAACAAAATAATAATTTAGAAATATGGATTTCAATTAGTTTTTTACCTAAAATAATTGAAATTTTTACTTATATTTTGTAAATTAAGTCCAATCCATTATTTTATTGCTTTATTACTAAATATTATATTATTAGTATAATATTTTTTGTAATTTATAACATTATTTCCATTTTAATTTATATTGATTATATTGAATTATATTGAATTATATTGATTATATTTATTCAATTTTAACATGATATTTTTTAACATGATATTTTATCGTTTGAATGTTGACCTATTTTCTGTTCTGGATGATGTTCCAATAATTCGTGGGTCTGGTACTCTGTTGTAATTTCCGTCTAAATATTGAAATTGATGTTCAAATGAATTTCTATTTTCTATTGATGATTTACGTGTATTACCTCGACCAGCTAACAAATCTACATCTTGCCATAATCTTGTTGATTCTGGACTTCCTGAATAATGGTTTGGACCACCTAAACCCTGTTCTAATCCTGAAACCATACCATTTGAAAATTTCCAATCAGCTCTATTGGAACTAGTTAATTCATTATTTCCTATACATTTGTTGATGTTGGTATTTGTATTGGTTGGTTCATTGTTTCCTATACGTCCATCAATATGATTTGAAAATTGAACTTTCTTTTTGGAAGTTAAATTGGGTACAGATCTTTTATATTCGGTATCAAATTCATTAGTCAAAAGATTATTTGAATCCAAAACATCATTAATTTTATCAATTTGTTGAATAATATTTGTTTTACCCATATTAAACATTTGTGTTCGAGCAAAATCTTGGTTATCAAATTCAATTTGAGGTCTTGTTGAATACATATCTTCTGTATAATATCTATCTGGTTCATCTTGAACTGTTCCAATAGGATCCCAAACTCTTGGATCATTTGATTGTTTCCATTTTTGTTTTTGTTGATGTTTTTTCATTTTTTTATTATACGTATCTAAAGCAGATTGTAATTCACCCATTAATTCAAATTTTGGTTGAGTTTCTTCATAATTTTCATTTTCATTAAAAGTACTGTATATATTTGATCCAAAAGTTCCATCAGAACCTTTTATATTTGATTTTGAAACTTTAGTTAAAGTTTTACCTCTTTTAACACGATCAATAAGTTTAGAAATTATTGATAAATCTTCATTTGTTATACCAAATCTTTTTTTAAAAAAATGATCTTCATCCATTCCATTTTCTCTATAATGTTTTTTTGTTTTTAAATATTCAACCCAAATTGGTATTTTTGAATTAAGGAGAGGATTTTCAGCAATATGTTGTTTATAACTTGCACAAAAAATTTCAATATCTTCATCCATAAAATTATCCATTGTTATTATTTATATAATAGATTATATTATTTTATTTTAAACATTTTTTCTTTTTCTTTTATAATTAAAAATATTGACACGAATACAAAATTAAGAATTAAAATATTATTTATAATATAAAAAATAATAAAAAACAAAGAAGTTTGAATAAATTATTTCAAATAATTTATTCAAACTTTTTTAATGAAAATGTTAAAAAAAAATTATTTTTTAGTATATTTGCATGATATACCTTCAAGTTCATTTGATTAAAAAATATAAAATACCAAAAAATGATATCTTATAATCAATCATTTTATTGTGATTTAGATTAGTTAATTCAACTTCCTAATATTGAAAAAATATTTTTTATAGAAAATAACAATATTTTCAACAATAAAATTTATGATTGTAATATATTAAAAGGATGATTATTGAATGATTGGTAATAAATATTCTTTTTTGTATAAAATATCTTTTTTAATCATTTTACAAAAAATATCTTTTTTAATCAAATAAGTAGCATTAATTATTTGATTTATTTTATTAAAAATAAAATATATATTTGATAGAATTTGATTATATTTAATAAGAAATCATTCCTGTTGATAAAATTTTATTTGGAATATTTGTATTTTTTATATAATAAAAACATTTATGATTAATTGTTATATTATCAAATGATTTAGCAATTTGATATTTATTTTTTGAAATTTCTTTACTAACACCAATTGATAAGCCCATAGACATTACAATATTTACTTGATATAGGGTTCCATATACAATTTCACCCAAATGAATTTGAGATAATACATCTTTAAAATTTTTACTATATAAAGATTTTTTATTTCTATTTAATTTTGGAATAATTAATTTTTTTGCTAAAATTTCAGGTTTTTTTTCTTGAGTAATTAAATCATAAGGTATTGAATCAGCTAATTCTCTATTTGATGTATAAACAAAACCCAAAATCATATTTGAAGCACATGGTATTTCCAAACATACAATGTTGGTTTTTTTATCCACTAATAAAAAAATCGGTACATCTGTTAATTCTAAAAATTTTGTTTTGGATTTGGAATATCCAATCAAATAATCTGTTATAATTCTTGGCTGATAATAAAATGGTATTTCTAACAAAAAATTCCAATCTAAATTAATAGTAGCTATATTGTCTAATGTATCCGGTTCTGATACTATTGATATTTTATATATATCTTCTATTTTCCCAATATAATTTGTATTGGGAGTTTGTCCGGACATATTTGCAGGAATTGAAATTTGTAATTTACCAGAATCTTCAAAAACATCAGCATGTCTTTTCATATCAGATACAATTGAATCCTTATTTTTAATACCTAACATTTTAACAATTTTATCTGTTGATGGATTTTTTGATAATAAAATTAAAGTTTTCCAAACATAACCTAAAGCAAATGGACTTGACACATCAACAACAATATCAGACTGTTTTTGTTTTACTAATTCATATTCAAAACCCAAACAATCAGATTCTATTTTACATAATCCATTGTCCTCTTGAACTCCCGATAAATTATTATTATATGCCATTTCTAATTGATTTGGATAATTTTGTTGATTTTGTTGATTTTGTTGATTTTGTTGATTTGGATTATTTTGTTGATTTTGTTGATTTTGTGAAAAATTATTTTTATTGTCTAATTCTAATTCAGCATACATATCATTTTGATCCCAAGTAGTTGAACTTGAAACCCAATTATTTTTATCATTTGATTCCATCATGAATGGAGTTGATAATAAACTTTTTTTGTTATTTGAAGTATTTCCTCCTTGTACGGGCATTCCATATGAATCTGTTAAATTAAATAATGATGTATCAATTGAATCATTTGTATTGGAAAATTTATTAAACATTTCTCTATCATTTAATATTTGTATATTTGAATTTGATTTTGTTTTATATAGATCCATCTCTCTACCAAAAGCCATAGGCATATTTGGATTTGAAAAACTATCTTGTGAATTATCATTTGATTTAGAAAAATTAGCATAATTATACATTAGGATAATTTGATTTATATAATTTATTTTTATTTTTTTATTTAAAAATAAACTCCTTTCTTAAAAAATATAAAAATTTTTATTATTATAATTACTTTTTATAAATATATATGGGTTTTAAATTAATATCTATATATTCAATTGTTGTTTGATTTATTGATATTTTTATATATATATCCAAGTCAAATAAACAGTTTACTTGTTGGAATTGTTTGATATTATCAATTATCCCATAATCATTAAACTGTTTAAATAGCGAGATATCTTTATTATATAATTTAGAACCAATTACTAATCCAGAACAATCAAAAAAATTAATTGGTTCTTCTTCAAAATTATCTGGGTTTACTTTAAAATCATGATATCCAGTAGAATTTTCAAATGGACAATATATTTTTGAATCAACAAGATTATTTTTAGACTCATTAATTAATTTACACTTTTTTGATTCGTATCCAGTTAATTTTAAATTTTTTAATATTAACTGTTTATTAATTTTTTTTATTAGATAATCAATTACGATTTGATTATTTATTTCAAAAAACATTTTTAAAATATTACCTTCTGTATTTATAGATTTACTAATAAATTTACATGGTATAAATATAGATTTTTCAGACTTAAAACAATAAACTAAACCATAATCTGTTTTACGCACATAATTAAAATCATAATTATCCACATAAACATCATTACCGTGAACATATTCATTAATACTACTTTGAGGATTTAATAATAAATTTAATGAAGTTTTTGTTGCAATATCAAAATAATTTGCAAATGCTCCAAACATATTTACATTTTCCTTAAAATCATGATTGTCTAATTTATTATAATTAATGGAACATTGAAAATACATTGCTAAATTTATTTTACCTCTATCTAAATTTTTAAAATCAATTGGGATAGCCATATTGGTAGGATCTATTGTTAAATTATATGTGGAATTGTATAATTTTTTTTGCCTTATAGTTTTTAAAAATTTTTCTTTATTAGTTAAATCTAATATAAAATTATAATTAGACATCAAAAGATCTTCAATATCTAATTTTCTTTCATAATATTTTATCAACCTATATTTATTGAGTTGTTTTATTGTTGTTTTTTTTAATTGATTTTGTTCAATTATATTGGGAGTTGAAAATATTTGTTTTCCATTTGAATATGACATAACATGTGTAAAATCAAATGATTTTATAATTTCTCCAGGTTCATTTTTATTTGTCATAATTAATTGAATTATTCTTGGAATTCCTTGTATAAATATATATATGACTGAACCTGAATATCCAATTAAATAATTATATTGTTCTTTATCCAAATTATCCAATAACTTATTTATTGTATTATATTTTAATTTAATATTACCATAAAAGAATAAATCAATATCTGTTAAATCTTGACTAAATCTATTGGTCATTATATCATATAATAATCCACCTGAAAAAATAAAATTAGAATCTTCCCAAGGAATTACTTTATCTAATCCAAAAGTATATTGTCCTAATTTTGATATAAAATTATTATCTTGGTACTCAATATATTGATCTGAAATTAAATTTGAATTTGAATTTGAATTTGAATTTGAATTTGAATATTGTTGTGTTTCAATAGTTTTTTTTTTATATTTAATTTCAGAATCTTCATAATATTCTTCTTCAGATTCTGAATTTGAATATTGTTGTGTTTCAATAGTTTTTTTTTTATATTTAATTTCAGAATCTTCATCATATTCTTCTTCAGATTCTGAATTTGAATATTGTTGTGTTTTAATAGTTTTTTTTTTATATTTAATTTCAGAATCTTCATCATATTCTTCATCAGATTCTTCATTTTCATCAGAAATTATTTTACAGTCTTTTTTAATAATTATTTTATTTTTGATAGTTGGATTAACTAAACTTTGTTGTGTGTGTTCCATGGATAAATATTTATTATTAGGATTATTAGTATTGGATAGTATTATTATAGTAAGTCCAGTTTAAAATTGTGTTTATTTGCTATTGTATTGTATTTTTTTTAATTTTCAAATTTTTTTAATTTTCAAATTTTATTACTATAAATAGTCCATTCAGACTTATCAGTTTTGTATGATATGTTGAACATCATAACTGATTTTTGTTTCCAAAACAAATATTTTAGGTTTTATATTATTCTTTATATAAGATGAGACTATTTTTATCATGTTTTTTACTACATTTTATCATAATTTATTTCTTTTATTAAGTTATCACATTTTAATTCTGTTTTACTTTCTATTATTGATGTTTAAAATTCATCTAATTTTAACATCCGAAAAATTTTATTTATATTTTTTTAAATTGTATAATTACTTTAATGATATCACTAATAGATTTAACATTATTATTTAAAATATTTTTTATTAGCAATGAAAAAACATATTCAATTGGATTAAAATGTGAATGATAGGGAATATTATTTATAAATTTTATTAATAAATTTGTTAAAATATAAACCATGTAAAGCTTTTTCTTTACACCTTTTGACATTTTAAATGTCATTTTTTTTATAATTATGATTTATAATTTTTAAATTTTTTGGTTTTTGATGATTTTTTTATATAATTTTATTGTCTTTCATATGTTCCTTTTATTATATTTTTATAATTTTCTTTCGGTATTTCTTTTATGGCTTTTTTAATATTTAATTTTAATTCATTATATTTTAATCCTTCTAATTTTCTTAATTTGGATTTTAATAAACTAAAATATAATTCTATAGCATTTGTATAATGTTGATAAGGAACTGAATGTAATAAATTATTATTTTTATTTATCAATTCTTTTATTTTTTCATGTCTATGAGAACTTGCATTGTCTAATATTATCAATTTATTTTTATACTTTGATGTTATATTTTCTTCTAAAAAATTATATAATCTATCTACATTTATACCTCCTTTTTCATATAAATCCCATCCTTCTACACCATTTGAACTAATAGCAAAGATACCCGTATATTTCTTAAATACTTCTTGAGATTGAGTTTTTATAACACATCTTTTACCAATATCATTATAACAATGATATCTGTTTTGTAAAGCATTAATTGAAGTTTCATCAATACATATTATATCTTCTATTTTATATTTTTTTATTTCTTTATAAAATTCCTTTATATTTTTATTTATATGAATATCTTTACCAAATCTTTTTATTGGTTCATGTCTTATATGTGTTAATTTTAGAGATATATAATTATCTTTGATTATTCTACTTAAATGTTTTACAGATATATCAAAATCTTTAAATTTTTCTTTTGTTTTATTTAATAAATCTTCTAAAGTTATAGTTTTATTTTTTCTTAATTCATCTAAAATATATTTAACTTGTTCTTTTGTTATTTTATAGGATATTGGATTAGTATTATGTCTTTTTATACTTTTTTCTTTATCATATCTTTCAACCCGATAAAATCAAATTTAGTAAATTTGATTTTCAAGGGCTTATTAAAAATACCAGTATTTTTAATTAAAGACTCATCTCATTAAACTTCTTGGCGAACATTCAAAAATTTTACATACTTCTTCTTGTGTTTTATTTGCTCTTAAATAATATTTAACAACTGATAATTTATAATCTTCACTTTTATGTTTTGATGACATCTTATATAAATATTTATATAAAATATTAATAAAATTATTTTTTTCTAATACTATAAATTTTATGTTTGTCAGAGTTAATATGTATATCATACGTATCTTTAGAAAAAGAACCAAAATCACATAATTCACAATAAAATTTAAATTTTTGTTTTCTTTCTTCAATAGTTGAATGTTTATTTAATATGTGTTTTAACATTGTAGTGTGATTATTTGTTATATAATCACATTTATTACATTTTCCAACTTCTTTTTTATCTGTTCTTGTTTTTCTTTTACCTGTTTTATGTAATTCAGTTTTGATATGATTATTCCATTGACTAATAAAATTACATTTATAATCACATTTATCACAAATATATTTATATTCATTAATAATTTCTTCCATTTTTTAATTATATAATAAGATAATATTATTTTATATTATTTTTATTGTAAATAAATTATAAACAATATTTAATATTAATTTTTTCAAAAACATATAAATTTAATATTATTAATTTCAAAATAAAAAATATATAAATATAATATATAAATGAATAAAAAATTGATTAAAAATAAGAATATAATATCTATTAAGAATAAAAAAATGAGTAAAAAAGAAACAACCATAAAACAAGATACATGATTAAAAAGAGATACAACAGATAAATATTATACTAAATTGGATATTGTTGAAGATTGTAAAGTTCAAATTGAAAAACATATCAACATTAAAGAAAATGATTTAATAATTGAACCAAGTGCAGGTAATGGTTCATTTATTAAAATTATTAAAGAACTAACAAAAAATCATAAATTTTATGATTTAATACCAGAAAATAAAGAAATTATAAAACAAGATTTTTTATTATTAGATGTTGATAAAATTATTGAACCATATAAAAAAATTCATATTATTGGTAATCCACCTTTTGGTCGTCAGTCGTCATTAGCAATTCAATTTATAAAAAAATGTTGTGAATTTGCAGATACAATTTCATTTATTTTACCCAAATCATTTAAAAAAGATTCAAATAAAGCAAAATTTGATAAATTTTTCCATTTAATTTATGAAAAAGATTTACCAGAAAATTCTTTTAGTGTCAATGGTGATGATTGTGATGTTCCTTGTGTTTTTCAAATTTGGAAAAAAAAGAAAACAGAAAGAATAATACCAGATAAAATAGAACCTAAAAATTTTAAATTTGTTGATAAAACAGAACATCATGATATTTCATTTAGAAGAGTTGGTGTTTATGCTGGAAAAATAGATAAGGAAACAGATGATAAAAGCATTCAATCACATTATTTTATAAAATTTACAAACAATAAATCAGTAAATGATAATATTAAATTATTAGAAAAAATTAATTTCGATTTTAACAATACGGTTGGACCAAAAAGTATAAGCAAACAAGAATTAATAAAAGAATTTAATAAATATATTTAATTATCTAAGAATTTTTTTATAATTGTTTCTAAATTATTCAAATAACATAGTGTATCATTTTTAAATCCAATTTCAAAAAAATTAAATGCTTTATTTTTTTTAGTTTTAAATTTAATTTCATTACATACAACACATAATAATTTGGTTTTATCATTATTAAATTTACAATCAATTAAGTATTTAGAACCTCTATTTATTTGTTGTCCTTAAATTATTATCTCTTTATTTCCTTTTTTGTCATAAATCCATATTTCATATAAATATCCTAATTTCTTAGCAGTTAATTGTTTTTCAATGACTTTATCTTTATTAACATTATAAGTCCATATAGATTTTACTTCTATACATTTATTTAATGATTTAACATATATATCAACATAATGGCGATGTTTAATATTATTCTCATCAATATAATATATTTCAGGAACATCTTTTCTTGAAGTAATTATATCATTTTCGTCAATATTTAAATTTAACAAATCATTTAATGCTCTGTTTTCATAACCTTGAAAATAAATAATTTTTCCTGATGGATATTTAAATTCTTTTAATTTATATGAATTCTTTTGTTGTTTTTCTGCTATTTCATCATTGTGCATAGGATTTTCTGTTCCGTATTTATTTAAATTTGTTAATAATATTTTTTCTTTTATTAAATTATTATGTAAAGGACTTGTTGAATTATATATTAAAAGATTAGTATTTTTTCGTTTTTCGATTATATCATTTTTTTGTTCAATTGTTTTATTTTTGTGTTTTTCTTTTTTTTTTATTTTTATATTTTCATTTTGTGAAATATTATTTGTTCCATATTTTTCTTGTATTGTTTCATTATATTTATTTCTTATTTCATTTTTATTTTCAATATAATTATTTTTTCTTTTTTCAATTGTATCATTAAATAATAAATTTGTAGAAACACCATATTTTTCTATAAATGTTTCTCTTCTTTTTTCATTAGTTAATTTTGTTCTGCAATCTTTACAATAACAATTATTTTCCATTAATGTTCTAAAAATTATATTAAAATCATTTTGACAATTTAATGTTATACATTTACCACTTATTTTAGTTTCGCGATTTATTTTTTTGTGTTCATAGTTATCATTTAATATTATTTTATGTAAATTACAAAATTCATATAATGTTTTATAATTATATGTAGGCATTATATAATATATATGTTAGAATTTTTAAACAAGTATAATTTCAATTTTTTTAGTTTAAAAAAGTTTAATAATTTAAAAAAATTGATATATAATAATAATAAATAATATACATATATATCAATTATGAATAAAGAAGTTAAAACAATAAAAAAAAACAAATCAACAAAAAATAAAAATGATGAAGATTCAAATTTAGATATTCGAATTGAAAACAATAATCAAAATAATAATGAAAATAATATAAAATCAAAAAAAATATTTCGTTCAAAAAGTATTAAAGTAGTTGAAAATAATGATGTTGAAATATCAAATATTAAAGAAAAAAAAGAATCTAAACCAATTTTATTAGATATGAAAGAAACTAAAAAAAATAATTTAGGACAATTTTTTACAACTGATAAATCTTTACAAAAAAAACTATATGAATTTATTTTAAACAAACCAAAATTAATATTAGAACCTTCAATTGGTGCAGGTGATTTAGTTAATTATGTGTTGTCTAAATCTCCAAAAATTATATTTGATATGTATGAGATAGACACAAATATAGAATTTTTAAATACAGTAAATAAAAAAAATATAATTTTTGGAGATTTTTTAAAAAAAAAAATAAATAAAACTTATGATACAATTATTGGAAATCCTCCATATGTAAAAACATCAAAAGGTAATTTATACATTGATTTTATTGAAAAATGTTATAATTTATTAAATGAAAATGGTGAATTAATATTTATAATTCCATCTGATTTTTTCAAATTAACAAGTTCTTCTAAATTATTAAATATAATGATTGAAAATGGAACATTTACACATATATATCATCCTCATAATGAAAATTTATTCCCAAATGCTTCTATTGATGTAATAATATTTAGATATTATAAAAATAATAAATTAGAAAAAACAATATTATATAATGATGTAAAAATGTATATAAATAATTCTGATGGATTAATTACATTTACTAAAAAAGCCAATACAAATACCAAAACATTTAAAGATTATTTTGATATTTATGTTGGTATAGTAAGCGGTAGAGATGAAATATATAAAAATGATGAACTTGGAAATATTAATGTATTGACTGGAAATAATACATTTGAAAAATTTATTTTAATTAATGAATATCCATCTGAAAACAAAAAAATAAATGAATATTTATTAAAACATAAAAAAGAATTATTGAACAGAAGAATTAAAAAATTTAATGAAAATAATTGGTTTGAATGGGGAGCACCAAGAAATATTACTACAATTGAAGAAAATTTAAATAAAGATTGTATATATATACATAATTTAACAAGACAAAAAAATGTAGCATTTAAAGGAAAGGTTAATTATTTTGGTGGTAATTTATTAATATTAATTCCAAAAGAAAAAGTTAATTTAAATAAAATAGTTGATTATCTTAATAGTGATATTTTTAAAAATAATTTTATGTTTTCTGGTAGATTTAAATTAGGACACCGTCAAATTTCAAATTCATATATTGATATTTCTAATCTGGGATAAAAATGTTTCACTCCATGATGGATTTGGTTTCTTCAAACAATTTACAAATTGTTTGACTGATTTATTAATTTTTTTGTTTTCAAAATTTTTATTTTTATCCCATCTAACTTGAAATGGTAAATTATTTATATTAGGTGTCAATGTTGTTAATCCTTTAACACTGTTAATTATAATTTCTTGTGTATTGTTTTTATTTATGACTATAAAATAATAATCTTTTTTATTTTGTTTATTATATTCTTTTTTTTTTAATTTTTCTATCAAAATTTTAGACATTTCACCATTATTATATGTTTTATCTAAATTTAATTCTAATTTTTCATTTGTATATGAATTAACACACATAGCCAAATTACCAGTATTATCAGATGTTGAACATTTTGATGTTTTTATATTAACAGGAATCCAACCATAATAATAATCTTTAATAATAATATCAAACCAATTTCTTTCTTTAGGTCTTTTAATATATTTTTTGTATTTTTTTTCTAATAAATCAATTATTTTATCTTCATCTAAAACACTATTTATTCTTCCGTCTTTTGATTTATCAATTAATTTAACAATTTTGTTTTTAAGATAATTTTGAAATATATATAATATTAAGGGCAAATGCTTTAATCTATAAATGTATCCTCTATAAATTTTTTGAATTTTAACGGCGGAAATATTTAAATTTTTATCTTTTAATTTTATTTTATCTAATTTTAATTCTTTAGTATCATTTATCAATTTATCAAATTCTTCATTATCAACTATTTTATTTTTTTTTTTATTTATTTTTTTCATTATTATTGGATAATTTATTTTTATAATATATATTTTTTTAATATATATTATAAATCTTTATCAATTTTTTTAATATATATTAAAAAAATAATAATACGTCATTAGCAATATTGAATTAATAAAATATAAATTAAATAAACCCCATAAATCTAATTGGTTCATTCCTATTATAACTTTATTATTTTTTATATTTTTAATGTACCAATCAGGTATTTCAGATGTTTCAATATCTTCACATTTTTTTTCAAAACAAATTTCATATGTTTTTTTGTTAAGTTTTAAATTTGTAATATATTTTTTAACTATTTGATTAAATTTATTTCCTCTTATAACACCTTTAGTTCCTGCTGGTATTAATTCTAAAATATATTTATTTTTTATTTCAGTAATTTTATTATCTTGTATTCCAACATCTTTTAATACATCTATTAACTTATCTATAGCATTATTAACAGATTTACATTTTAAATAATCATCAAGTAATTTTTCATCCGTTAATTCGTTTAAAATATCTTTGCTTATTTGTTTTGTTATTTCATTATTTATTTGTGTTATACTATCATTTTCATTATCAGTTTTATTATTTTGGTCGTCGTCATTTATATGAACCGAAATACTTTTAATTATATTATTTTTTTTACTATTTTTTTCACTATTGATGTCATTATTATAGTAAGTCCAGTTTAAAATTGTGTTTATTTTCTTATTAACTTTTTATCTATAATATATATAAATTAAAATATACAATGTATTCAATTGATATTATTAAATCATGTATT
>Ga0316224_1002161_pt1 | contig 18914 bp, 18 predicted proteins | sample TBH18013metaG_FD_206254 | JGI IMG/M metagenome (GOLD analysis project Ga0316224, IMG submission 206254) | Freshwater microbial communities from Trout Bog Lake, Wisconsin, USA - TBH18013 | ecosystem: Environmental > Aquatic > Freshwater > Lake > Hypolimnion/Profundal zone | place: USA: Wisconsin... | reverse complement strand
CTATTCTAACAAGCTAAAATGGAGTTGGATGGGCCTCCCCGCATGGTGGGTTGGATAACCTGGTCAGGTCGGGAACGAAGCAGCCAAACCCAATTTCTGCCAGTGCCGGGGGTCAGGCTCATCCACCCTATTTATAAGTCTTTGTTTGTGTTGGTTTTTATTTTGACAACAAAGATTTGTATCACTTTGCTGTGTCACCCAGAGGCATTAACTGCTTTTTACTGGAGTATTGAGTTGTTGCCCGTTACCGATGATGAAGAGTTTTGGCTTACTCAATACATCATGGACGAAGGCTCCATTGTCCTTAAGCAACTTAGTCCACTCTTTAACTGTAAAGATCTTGGGGTTTATTTCTCTATCCAATTGCTCTTGTAGTGGATGCAGTAAGGGAACAACTTCTGCATAATTTAGTTCACCAATCAACAAAAGATCAATGTCACTTTTGGCATTTACTTTTCCACTTGCTACTGATCCAAATACAAATGCACTTTGTAATTTCTCACTCAATGGTAATAGTGCAGCAAGCAACACATCGCTTAAGCCACTTGTCTTTCGTAATACATTGGCGAGATCTTCATAAATAGGACACTCTCGATTTGCTTGGTAGTGATTTTGATTGCCTACTTTTTGCACTGTAAGCAAGCCTACTTCTAATAACTTATCCATCTCGCGTTTAAGCGTGCCTGGCACTGTTGTAGTGAGTCGAGCTATTTCACGTAAGTAGTAAGACCGCTCAGGATGGAGCAGTAGCAAGCCCAATACACGGCTGCGGTATTCAGTAAAAAGCACGGATGAAAGTGTCGACATAGCCTGAATATTGCACTAATGTTGCTTTAATGGCAACTATAGTAGCCTTTAAAGCAACATTTAGACTAAATAAACTATGCAAAGGGTTTAGAAGATCTTTAGTGTCCTCAGAATTCCCCAAATGATCCAAATAATCAGCAAAACCAGAACGGTTCGACCATCCAAAACAAACCTAAAGTAACGTTGCTGTCTGTGAGTACATTCCAGTGCTAATTGCAAGATAAACCCTCCTTTGTGTAGAAGAGTTCAGCGTAGAGCACCAGGCAGCTTAATCACAGGTGTAAGAGATGATTTGGTTGTAGGAAAAGCTGTAACCTTCCCTGCCCCCATTACATAAATCCTACTTTTGTGAATCGCTATTGCGGCCTTGAGATACCTTCTTCCGCATAAATGCTGGTTTGACTGCTTCTTCCATCATGCAGTACGACACTGAATCATTTAAGTCAGCAACCCGATTCTTGAGCTTGTCGGAGGAATACATTAATTCTTTTTCCATTGTCTCGTGATCACGTCTCTCGAGCAGTGTGCGTAAATAACGCACTGTTTCAACTAGCCATGGGTTCTCGCGTGAGCGTTCTTCTAGCTTCACTATCAATCGCTCTACTGCTGTCCAATTCCGGCTTTGGACATGCTGCCTGGCTTCACGCTGGATATCAGCAGATTCCACTTCATTAAAGCGACGTGCTACCAACTCGTCTTCTTGGGCCATTTGGTAATCTGGCAAATCCACCACCCTTAATGCAGGCAAGCTGACCGTGAATTCATGCTCAATACCCTCTTTGTCTTTGGCCAAGATCGCGCAACGCAGAACTGAATCTGTGCCTTGTAAATGAATGACTTCAGACATCGATAGAGAAATCGCCATCCAGACTTCTGAGCCTTGGGCAATGGCTGGTAAGCAGTATTGACCTTGGTCATTTTGGACATAGTCGTTACGGACTTTGATTTGGCCCATGCGGGGCAATAAAGGCGTATTAAGCTTAATGCGCACATCTTGCCACACGAGATTGGTTAAAAAGCTCATCTCAGCATCAAAGGATTCAGCTAAGTCTTCAGCGCGTTGTCCATACCAGCTATTGCCTTGCCCTGCTGTAGCAATCGCCGTCATCAGTTCTTCATTAAAGTCAAAGCCAATGCCAACAGTCGAAGTGGTTACACCAGCGCTGGCCAATTCTCTAACCTGCTCACAAATAGATTCTCGTGCCAGCAAGCCACGATTAGCCTGTCCATCAGATAACAAAATGACTCGACTCACCATGCCGCGACCTGCACGTGGGGCTAAGGTCTCAGCACCTTTAAGCCAACCACCATGTAAATTGGTCATACCATCAGGGCGAATGGTTTCTAAACGAATCGGTAGTAAAGCTCTGGCCATGCGTACTGACATGGTTTCTAGTAAGACTTCGATCTCATCGTCGTAGATCACTACGGAGACCCAGTCAGCATCGCCAAGACGGGAGAGCAGATCTAGGGCACAACGCTTAGCTTCATCGAGCTTGCCGCCGCTCATTGAGCCTGAACGATCTATCACTAGTGAAACAGCCAATTGCGTGCGTGCGGCACTTAATTCTTGCTCTGGAGCCCGTAGGCGTAGCAGAACATCCAAACTCTCTCCAGAATTACTTGCCACCACCTCTTTACGAGTATTGAGCAATACCTCTAATGCCTTGCCGTTAACCATGACTCTCTCCTGTATTTGCCTTTATTTGCCAATCTAGGGAAATGAAGGCGGTTATGTAACTGAGGATCAGAGTACGAGGCTTAAGGCTCAAGGGGTGAGCTAGAAGGGCTGCGAAAAACTTACAAAATCCATAAATATGATTTAAGATACAAAAGTGTCGAATGTATTTTAGATTGGCGCTGGTAAAACCTCCCCCAATCCTTTATTCCTTTGGCCAATTTTCCGCGGATCTAATCCCCTGAAAAGTTCAATATTTCACCATCAATGAAGTAGCCAAACTTCTCGTCAGGCTTCAGATCCTCAAATTAATTTTTTTGAGGCGTCCATGTCAAATAACAATTTTCAAGCAACATCAGTTAATCCTGCCGGTTTAACCAATCTAATACGCAATCTTGGAAGAGATTGCATGCCAAGCCAGTTCATTCGTGAATTTACAAAAAATGCTATGGAAGCATGCCAACGAACCGAGCTAAAAGACAGAAAGATTGTTATCGATCTAAACGAAACGATCTACAACAAAACAAACCCACACCTTTACAAGATTAGCTTTACTGATAATGGTGATGGAATGTCTGAAGACCAGATGATTAATTTACTAAATAATTTATCAGCTTCTGGCAATAAAAACGAGCATGCCAATTATGGAGTGGGTGCAAAAATATCTGCCCTAACAAGAAACCATGCGGGCATCCAATATGAATCTTGGAAAGATGGCGTCGGCCATATGGTTCTAATTAAATACAATGACGAGCACGATATCTATGGCATCCAGGGTGCCGAAACTGGGGATGGTCGAACCCTGTACGCTGTAAAAACTTCTAACGAACTTAAGCCTTCAGTAATTACAAATCATGGAACACGAGTAACCCTATGGGGAATGACCGAGGAGCAAGACACAATGCTACCTCCAGAGGGTATCATCGGCGGGAAAGACTCGTGGATTGCGCTGTATCTAAACACAAGATTTTTTCAAATCCCCGAAAGCATTGAGCTGAGTGCGCGAATTGCATATTACAGAGATAGCAATAAACATAGTTACTTAGCCAATCTTAAGGGGCAAAAAAATGTTCTTGATACTAAATCTCTAAAAAGAGGCTCAGTCAGAGTTAGTGACGCGACAATTTACTGGTGGATCATGCCTAAGGGTGCCGATGGCCATGCCCGAGAATATGTAAAAGGTCATACGGCGCTAATAAATCAAAATGAAATATTTGATATAAGCGACTCTAGATCCAATAGAGCCGCCTTCTTTGGTGTAATTTTCGGACGTGATCAGGTAATTATTTATGTAGAACCGGATATTGCTGAGCAAAATACTGCAAGGACTAATCTGATAAAAGCAGACGGCTCCCCAGTCTCTTGGAATAAATGGCAGGATGAGTTTAGGGAAAATATGCCCGCCGAACTCAAGGAATTCCTTGATTCTTTGATGAATGAAAACTCATCAAAATCCCATACCGACAGCATTCGTGACCGGCTTAAGAATATTAAAGAGCTGTATAGACTCAGTAGATATAAGCCGTCAGTAACAGGCCCCCTATTTGCCGACCCAAAGAGTGAGGTCACATTCGATACCGGCCATTATAGAGGTGGCGAAACCCCACCCACCCCCCCAGCACCTCAACCAAGAAAAGGTAAAGGTTCAGGCTCTATTGCTGAATTATTACTTGGTGAGCTAGTTGAAAATGAGCTCGAAGGAACAAGAGTATCGACCATAGAGCCTGATCCCTTTCCAAAAGTGCAATGGCAAAGTGCAAGTGAATCTGAAACACTCACCGATAGGGCGGCCGAATATATACCCAATCAAAACCTCATCATTGCCAATAAAGATTTTCAGGGGCTAAATGATTTAATTAGCTATTTCTCTAAGAGCTATTCTGATAGCCCAGAATTGACCCAAATTATTAGAGACGAGGTTATGGGTGCTTTTGAACAATTACTTACTGAGTCTGTAGCTGGTGCCTTAGCCCTCAAAAATCGTACTCACTGGAACAATACTGAATACGATGCCGCCCTTTCAAAAGAGGCGCTAACAACGGTTGTGATGCAACGCTATTGGATGATTAGTCACATAAAACGAGTCCTAGGGAACAAAATTAAAGGCTTCAACGAATTGATGGCCGCCCAAGAGTAAGTATCTAAGGGTTATATTTTTATATCCCTCGATTTAAATATTGAACACATTAGCCCACTGAAAGCTACTCATGCAAATAAGATTTGAATATTTTTTTATAGCTTCCATTGTAGGTTTCTTTGTCTTTGCGCTATGGACTAATAATCAAAATTGGAAGGACAGGGCTGAGGAGCTACTTGTTACCGCAGCTTTGGTTGGGTGTCTTTTCTCAATCTCAATTGCCCTCTTCCATTTTGACCCATCCAACCCAATAGATTCAATAACTGCATTTCTAGGTGATATTCGCTTTGGATTCATATTGAGTCTCACCGGGCTAGGGTGTAAGTTAGCTATGGGGGTGGCAAATGGATTACGCAAGACCCTAACCCATGCTGATGTAAATCTAGGGCACATACAAGATACATTACTTGGCAATCAAACTAGACAGATTGAGCAATTTGATCGACTAAATAAAACACTTGAAGATTTTGCCAAAAGAATGGCCGAAGATTCAACTAAAGCAATTGTTGCCGCACTTGAGACAGTCGTTAAAGATTTTAATAAAAACTTAACTGAACAGTTTGGAGAAAATTTTAAGCAGCTAAATCTTGCGGTGACGGATCTAGTCATTTGGCAAAGACAATATAAAGATGAATTAAGTACCTTACAAATAACCAATACAAAAATTGTTGAAAATCTTGGAAAAGCAGCTCAAAGGTTAATTGAAATTAGTGAAAGCCTTGATCAACTTACAGGATCAGCCTCAAACTTTACTCAGAAAAGCGAACAGATTACCTCTCTGATAGTCCGCCTAGAGCAACAATACTCATTACTTGTAAGTGGTCAGGAATCTTTGACGAAAACGCTTGCTGCATATGAGGGCCTGCCATCATCCGTGAATGAAAAAATCGAAGTGATGATTAATCAGCTTCAAGAGGGATCAACAAAATTAACTAAAACAGTTACCGAAGGTCAAGAACAGGCAACTGGAGCTACAGTTAAAGCAACAGAGGAGTTGAAAAATAATCTAGTTTCTTTAGATAAACAAATAAAATCAAACCTTGACTCAACTATGAGCAGGTTTGGACAGCAATTAGCCGATATTATCGAAAATATGGCCTTACAGATTTCTGATATTAAACAAAGACTTTCTCAGTCAGAAATTCGTTAGGCTATGTCCAAGAACTCCTCTTTTATCGCAATGAGCGACTTTATGACGTCGCTGTTCATGATTTTTTTACTCTTGACTGTCGTTTTATTAACGGAAGTATCGCGCTTAAATATTAACGAAGATTCGGCAAAGAAAACACGCATTGAATTACTTGGGGAACTACAAACTGAATTTGCACAAGACCTACCAAAATGGGATGCACAAATACTAGATGACCTCACATTGCGTTTTAAAAATCCAGACTTAATGTTTGCCACTGGAAAGGCAGATGTCAAACCCGAGTTTAAAGCGGTTATGAATTCATTTTTACCAAGATATTTTTTAATCATTACAAAACCAAAATTTAAGCCTTACATCAAAGAGCTTAGGATTGAGGGGCATACCTCAGCGGTTTGGGCAAATGGATCAGATCCCAAAACAGCTTATCTCTTAAATATGGAGCTCTCACAAGAGCGAGCCTTGTCAACCCTCACATACACACTGAAAAACTCTGGCGAGAACTATGATTGGCTGGTGGCAAATTTATATTCTATTGGGCTTTCAAGCTCAAAACCAATTGATGTATCCTCTGACGATATTAGAAATCAGCGTGTAGAGTTTAAGATTAATTTGATAGGTAGCAATAACAAATGATAGAGGATCATTTGGGCGACCTAATGCGTCGCTTTGGCTATATATCTGGAATCGCTAAAATTCCAAACCAAATGGCGCCCCCAGTGGAAGAGGATCCTACTAGGCTGAATCTAGGTACAGCGGTAGAGGTGCGTCATGGTGAGTATCAAGTTGCCAAGGACGGAACCATTGTTGTAGATGGTAAGCGAACCTTTATTTATATTTGCAATCCCTCCAATTACATGGGGAAGCTATCCACTACAGATATCTCCACGCTCCCAAAGTATCACTTCACAGAATGCTCAACAATTAGTAATATGGCAGCAAATGGAAGAGCCGACAGATATGTGAGGCCAATAATCCCTGATGGAAACTTTAGACTGCTGATTGTTAGCGGTAGAAAAAAAAACACGTTAGATAGCCCTCTCTATCCATGCGGAAATTGTCTTAGAACACTTTTCCCTGAAGTGCCTTTTTCAAAACGAAAAAGCTTTACTGTCGAGCAATTTTTTGCAAAATTTCCTCTTGAATGCGCTGATAAATTTATAACGTCAAGAAAATCTGTTCTACAGGCCAACCACAATACGTATTCTGAGAGCTTTAAAATCCTTTCAGCAGAGCTAAGAGCTAATAAAGAGTGTCAGGGCTGCTGGGGTAAATTTGATCCAAAAGATTTAGATACGCATCATTTGGATGGGGATGCTAGTAATAACGGAGTATTAAATTTAAAGGTGTTATGTATTCATTGTCATATAAATGAACCAAACCATAGCCACTATCGTATATTGCTAGAAAAAAATGGTCGCTTAGATGCTTTTTATTTGAAGTACAAAAAAAATCACTAAACGGTTATTCCAGATGCAAATCTAGTTGTTTTGCAGCTGCATTGTCGGGAGTTGAAGCACATTGAGTGACATATTGCATTGCCTTTGGATCAAATGATCCATCCAACATGGCTAGCAAGCATCGCCCCATGTGATACCCCATATTCACAGCAACCGCATTACCAATTTGTTTATATTGAGATGAAATAGATCCCTCAAACTCCCATGAATCTGGGAAACTTTGAATGCGCGCATACTCTCGAACAGTTAATGGCCTGGTCTCCTCCGGATGACAACGCTCAGTTTGTTTTTGAGCCGGGGAACATGTCAACGTCAAAGAGGGTTCATCCCAAGATAACCTCCTAGCCATTCCAGTCTTTCCCCCACCCATAAAATAGCTCGCACCCATATATTCCCGTTGAAGGCGATCAGGCAAGTCTCGCCAGTAGCCGCCGGGAGGGATTTTATCGAGTATTTTTTTCTTACTGGGAGGATATTTCTGCCCTTCGGATGTGGGAACATTTTTTAAGGCATCACTTAGCGAAACCGTGTAATTTTTTTCCAAAGGAAATATAAATGGGATATCTAAGGATTTTTTAACGCACAAGATAATTAATCTTTCACGCTTTTGAGGGACATCTAAATATTGAGCCCTTAACACCCTTGTCATAACCCTATAACCAAGATCGTCCATGATTTCAATCATGGCTTTCAAGGTTTTGCCATTTTCATGTTTAAGCAAACCCTTTACATTTTCACCGACAGCAATTTTCGGTTGAATCTCCTTAACTGCTCTAGCCAATTCAAAAAATAAAGTGCCCCTTGCATCCTCAAAACCTAGCTTCTTTCCAGCAAAACTAAAGGCCTGACATGGAAAGCCACCAGTTACTATCTCCGCCTGACCTTTCTTATATTTAACGTTTTTTGCATCATCACAACTCACATTCCACTTGGGTCTATTCTTCTTTAGGGTTGCAGCAGCATTTTTATCAATCTCAACAAGTAATTCGTGGCTGAAACCAGCATTTTCAAGCCCCAAAGCCAACCCGCCTGCACCAGCAAAAAGCTCGACTGTCTTATATTTAGACTTTTTGGTTGATTTAAGCACTTTAAAGCTAGTCGCGACTGAGCCGCCAACGTATTTTTCATGAGCTCGTTTTAGCTCCAGAACATCAAACATACGTACGTTATTTGTATCCCTTAAGGCCTTTATTAATCCCTTTTTCTCCCATCTTCTGATGGTATCAATTGAGATAGAAAGGGATGCGGCAGCCTCAGAAATTGGTATTAATTTTTTGTTCATTTATAACCTTTGCCTATGCATTGGTTATTTTAAACTATTTTCACAAAAGTTTGTATTAGTTTGATAAAAGAGTTATAAATAAAAAAAGAATAAAAATGCCACTAAATTATTCAAACTCAGTCACTCTCCTGCAAGACTTAAATCTTATATTGGAGGCTGAGAGTGAAGACGCAAAACTAAACCCTTACCTTCGGCCAATATTTTCTAAGTTTCTATCGAATGCTGACATATTCAACCTTGCATCAAACATAGACTTGATTAATTTAATATCGGCAATATTTTGGAAAATCGCCGATGGATTGGAGGCAAAAGATCCCTGGTCTAACGCTGTTGATCCTTTGACATTCATGTTGGGCGCTGCCTATACCGAGTCAGACAGTCTTATGAGCTATTCAATTACCGAAACACAACGACAAAAAGAAAAAAGTATCGGCAACCACTTTGGTTACTTCAGTCAAGGATTGATGAGACTCGCCTTTAATGACCCTCGATTACTAGATGACTTATACGAAAACAAAAGTACACGATTTGATGTTGAATCCCACAATTCAGAGATTGCATTAGAAGTTAAATCTAAATGGAATACCACTAAAGGAGACTCAAGGGCTGGAAAATATAAAGATCTCTGGAAAATAAAGGGCTCTTTTAATGAACTCTACTTTGTAGAAATTTTGTGTAAGCCTGGGCATAATTTCAATCCCGAACATAACTTGATAGATAGCGTGAACTGGCCCAATTTCTGGAGATGTAATGGGGAGTTTATCTTTAGAAGAGCGGCGGTATTTAAAGGGCTTGAAATAAAAGGTTCATATTTGAAGGATCTCTACAATAACTTTGCCGGAATTTTATGGGTCTATTTAAGCCTTCATGAACTGAATCAACATGAGCTGAATGAAGTGTCCAGCTTAATTAGCGAATTTCAAACCCAAGCTCAAGAGCGCTTGAGTACGGGTAGTTTTAAATCCACTGAACAACAGGAAATGCTGAATATTTTTACGCGAATTTCAACCGAACAAGGTTCAGAGGAGCTATTCAACCATCAATCTAGGGTTCTACCCGTAGAAAGGAAGCGGGCTAAGGATTATGTGCTATTAGAAAATAAACTAAATAATCTTAATAATTTTACGGCAGCGATAAAATCATCGATTGAAAAATTTACAAGCGATAAAAATGATCTTGAATACTTAACCACCAGATTGATTGGTCATTTATAAAGTTAAGAATAGATTTTCGAGAGTGATAATTAGAGGAGTCCAGAGCATTAATTCAGAAAAGCCCAATCCTTCCAGGCCTCAACAATCATCACCATAGCTAGCGTATCTAATTCACAGTATCTGAGTAAGGAATTTTTTATTCGTTTTCTATCTTGATCGGTAAGATCTTCAAACTGCAATCTTCCAAATGCCATTGCAGCCGCCCCACCCTCAGCAATTTCCAATTCTTCGGCATCAAGTATTCCCTCGCCATCCTCGCCTAGCATATCGTCAACTATGTTCTTTAGCTGACCATAGGGATCGGCTACTGTGCCACCCGCTAATTGCCACCAGGTGAAGTCTTTTAAGTTCAAGCTTTGTATAGCGCCAGGGATTAATGCGTCTGCCCCATAAATAGGTTTCTGATATTTATTTTTCAGAAATTGTGATGTCCTCAGGACGGCTGGTAGCACTTTCTTAATAGAAGTTCTTCCTTTAGTCTCGGGATGAAAATAAGTCCGCTTGGCAATCTCATTTAAATCCACCATTGAGCGAATCCCATCATCCGTAATATCTGCAATAAATGACAGTAAGTCTTTGGCATCTGGGACTACCGCAGATCGTTGCTTGAGTTGTACCCCAATATGATTCAAGATGGTATTTTCATGGGCAGCCCATCTAAAAATTGTTCCGCCATCAACTTCTAGCTGTTTTTTTAATTCTCTTACGAATTTAAAATTGGGAAACACTCCTGGTTCTGCACAGATAAATTGGCCGACATGCTTGACTGCGCCGTCTTTTTCAATGACATGATGAGAGAACTGAAAGGCGACTGATTCATAAGGTCGCATTCCTTTGAAAAAAGGTAACGCAGTAGTTGAGGTTTCAAAATCAATCATATGTAGCGGGTATTTCCACTGTTGATGGTGATTTTCAAATACGTTTTGATCAAAATAAAATCCGCCTAGATCATCCTCCTTGGGGATGCCGTTACATTGAAGCCATTGTCTTTGGCTATTACTGAGGCCGTCTTTATCATTCTTTACTTTGAGATCCTCTTCAGTCACTCGCGAAAGCTTAAAGATTCTTTGATCGATTAGCTTATCCTTTGAGCGAAAGTTCCAGATATCTAAAACAGTGCCTGCCTCAATCTCGCTCTCTGAAAGCTCTGTACCTTCAGTCATACACTCTAGATAGCCACTCTTGTAACCATCTCCAGGATGAGATCTAAACTCACACTTTGCACAACCCGAATGAATGACGGGGCTAATCTTAATGTCGTCTCTATATGATTTGGCCCAGGTAGCTGCCAAAGTTGCTAAAGAGGAATGTCCTCCGGGAAACTTAATACCATCACCCAAGACTGTATCTACATACTGGTCAACATTAACTTTAGCTAAGAGAGTGTTATTTTGATCTACGAACTTACCAGCATTGGGTGATACCAAAACATCAATAGATTGCCCAGCCCGCTTTACCTTGAATAACTGATTCAAACCATCAAGCGTTGCATCTACAGCTTTATCCGGCATCATCAAGTAACTAGCTGTAGCTTTATCAGGAAATCTTTGACTTAATACAAACTTTTGGAATGCCACATCCTGTATATAAGGAAGCATTCCGGAGAGGATTGGGGTTCTTGCCCCTTCAATTTGGGGATCAGCTGAGTTATAAGACTTTGCTTTTACCTCGATTAGCTCAAAGCTATTTTGTCGCTTAATGAGAACATCTACCCTAATGAATAGATCATTGAAGCGAATTGCCGGCTCAAATAAGATTACCTCATCATTTTCTGCCAAATAAGCCAATGTATTAGCCTCAGCTTCTGCATTATCTTTTGACTCAATCAGGATGCCAGTCGGAAATAAATACTTAGCAAATTCTCCAACCTGAAAGCCGCCGTCAGCTAATGCCTGTAAAAAAGAATCTTCTTGCTTCAGATCACGGTAGGTCTTCTTGCCCGTATAGAACAGTTTGGTTGGGCACTCTACTGCGAGCTTGAAACGTGACTTCGTTAAATAGCGTGGCTTCATAGCGCATCCAATTTTTGATCTATTAACTCGGAAGCTTTTTCCGTTAATACCAGACTGACAGACAATCTAGCTCTCGAGAGCCCTACAAATAAGCGTCTTTTGGCATTTTCTGTCCACTCATCAAAATCAATCTCGGCTAAAACAATTGCATCTGCACATTGACCCTTAAATCTAAAGAGCGTATCCACAAAGATTGCTCCTTCAGACCAGGTTGTATGTCCTTGGTTATCGTATCCAGTAAACTTTTTAACCTTTAAACCTGCCAATTCAGTTACGTTGTTAGAAAGCACCTTGCTACTAGCGACACCCCTGTAACTCAGTACAGCGATAGATTCTGGATCGTACCCTTCAGCAATCAAATCTTTAATAGCATTCTCAGTTGCCTCTATCTCCATCCCATCCTGATAGGGTTCAATATTCGGAATCATCCCCGCATACCCATTCCCCGCCTCAAGATGGTTATCCGTCAAATCCAAGGCATTCATCAGATTGACTAAACGCTGTGGTGACCGGTAGTTAATCGGCGAGGTAATTTTTACCCACTCTGGCCAGTCTGTTGCCCACCTTCCATACAAATCTTGAGATGGATCTTCGAGCCAAATAATGCGCCCACCTTCCTTAACCATGGAAACCAGTGCAACACCCCAGCTCTTATCGAAATCTTGTCCTTCGTCAACAACCAATACATCCAACTGTTTTTGGAGTAATGAAATATTTTCAACTAGATATTGGGCGAGTTTAGGGAAAACATTTTCCTCATGAAAATCAATCTGCTTCCCACTTTGCCTTGCTAAAAGGTCTGCAAGCTCATGAAAAGTCATGCAATTATTTGGGTCTGGTGCAGACAGCTTCATGGCATCAACCAAAGGCCTGTTGAAGCAAAGGTACATGGCGGTTTGGCTATTGGCTTTCGCCAGTCTCAACTCTTTTAAAGCTAGCTGAGTTTTTCCAGATCCAGCCGTACCCTGAACCCATAATCGAAATGGAGAAAATTCAAGCCTCTCAGCCCATTCAGAAAGTCCGCTTGAAAGCCGAGTTGTCATTTCCTTTGCAGAACGACCGAGTACCCCCATCTGTGGCACCACATTCGCCTTTTCGGATAAAAACTCTTGAATCGTCAAAGCATCTGCAGCATCTCCACCTACTTGTATCGGATTATCTTCAAGTATTTTGCGAATGATCTCGGGCAAATACTTCGCTTCAGATGAATCAACTATTCTCCCCAAGGCTAAATTAGCCGGCAATTGGCCATCTATTTTTGCGGTGGGTAAATACAGCAAATGCTCTATGTGTAATGATTGATTCTTATACCGCCTTGCAAACTCTTGTCTAAGCGATTGAATATTGCGAGTAACCTGACTGTGAATTTTCTTTTCTTTGCGCTGACCATCAGCGCGAGGGTAAATCGCTACTAATTCACCCTGCTTATTTTTTTCTATAGTTGTTTCTTTTTGCTCAATTGCTAGAATTTTTCCATAAGGGTTGAGAATTAAAAAATCAATCTCCCCATAAACAGCAGCATCATCCTCTATCTTGGTCCAATGGACGCCATGAAATATGCAATATTGGTCAGAAAGCTCCTCTTTTAGGCTCTGCAAAGTAGCAAGCTCTCCGCCAAATCGGTGCGCAGTTTCTACAACATTGAAGTCTTGTGGAAAAAGGCGTGCCATTTCTTAAAAAATATTAAAGTTAAGGGTGGCAATCAAGAGTCTTTTTTGCTCGCTTGTGCCATGATTGCCGCTAAACGTGCATACGTTTCCTCTGGGAAGGTTTTAAGCATCTTAATAATTTTTTCATCACCTGATGCTAAAAATAGTTCTCTTAGTTTTGGAGCCATTGCTTCAGACTCTTGAACCTCCTCCTCCGTCATGTCGATCCCGCGAACAATTGCACCTACGCGCATGGCATCCTCTAAGGTCAACTTAAATTCTTGCAAAAAACTGTGCCCACATGAATGACAGGCTGAAGCTGAAAGACGATTTAATGCATCGCACTCTGGGCAATTTTTCATTTGCCGAGGTTTTACAGGAAATTCATGTCCACACACATTACAACTTGTGGCATTCAGTGAAAGCTCAGTGCTACAAGAGGGGCATTTTTTAGTGCTGGCTGTGTCTTCTTTTTTTGCTGCGGCCGACATTTCTGACTCGACTCTTCTTGCATATTTATCGAAGATTTCCCAGCTAGGCATAATTACATACGCACGACTATCATCGTCAGGGCCAGCTGTTCTAACTACTCTACCTATAGCCTGTCTAAATGCTACTTCAGTTGATGCATTAGGGAGATATACAAGAACCCTGAGGCGTGGGATATCCACCCCTTCAGAAATCATCGCCACTGAAACAATCCATCTTTTATTTGTATTTCGGAATGCAGCGATACGACCCTCTGCATCACCCATTTCACTATGAACAATATATGGCTTTTCACCTTCTATTTCTTCAATAACTTTTACAAAATATTCAGCCATCGCAATATTAGGCGCAATTACTAAAGCTCCAGCATCTGGCATTCGATTTCTTAGATCGGTGAGCTTATCACTTCCCCACTCAACCATTGACCACTGATAGCCGCCTTTTAATGGTTTTTCTGGGTTATCCGCTTCATATAACGGAGTACATGCCAAACGATAAAATGAAAGCGCCTTTTTAAGTGCCGGTATTTTCTTTAGATCACCAGTTAGCTCGGCGTCTCCACCACCAGATACTGTAATCTCCTCATTCTCAAATGAAACTGTAAACCGGCCATCGTGCCTATGAAATGTCACGGGGCGACAATAGCCTAAATCAACTGCTTCGCCATAAGTTAAGGTATAAGTACCTTCTTCAGGGTGGTCAATTTTTCCACGATCATCATATGCTAACCATGCCGTGCTATTACCATCGCTTCGAATCGGTGTCCCCGTAAGAATCAAAACATACTTAGCATTTGCAAATGCACTTGTTGCGCCGTCACCCCATGCAGCCTCTATCGCTGCATGATGATGCTCATCACATATCACCATAGTTTTTGAAGACTTACAAACAGCTTGAAATGCTTCTAACAAACCTTGAACTGCTGCCCAGGTAGCACACACATCCAAATCTAGATCTCTAATATCATCATCAGAGCCAGTGACCTTAGACATATATCGACCAGTTACAGCCTTAAAATCATCTGCCCACTGACGGACAACCTCTCTCCGTGGCGCAATAACAATCACTCTCTCAATTTCACCCAGTTCAATTAATCGCTTTGCTAATTCACAGGCTGCAATTGTTTTGCCCGCCCCTGGAGCAGCATTAATTAAAAAATGCTTGTCGGTCTTTGTAACAACCAACCATCTAATTGCTTTGCTGATTGCTTTTTCTTGCCAATCCCGTAAATTCAAAGCCATTTTATTTCCCTTTTGTAGATTACAACTTTCACAAAGAGCCTGCCCATTATTAATTAGAGTCTTCCCACCTTTTGACCATGGAATAACGTGGTCAGCATGAAATAATCCTTCTAGTTTTTTATTGCAACTAATACACCTACCCGCAGACTTAAATATCAAAATCTTTCTTTGAATCGAAGAGAAGATACGTCCCATTCAAGTTGATATCCAATACTCAGTTAATCGAATTTCTCGGATTGGAAGATCTGCGGGAGGCTTTAAAACTGCTACCTTATTTACTCGAACGACTGCAGCGGCATAAGGAATGGTTCTCGATTTAATTAAAAATCCCTGCCTCCTAAGCTCAGAAATTGTTCCCGTTAAATTGGAAACCCCAAAGAAAATTAGAGCCTCCAGTCTAGTTAGTGGATTCCCAGTCAACAAATGCTCTTTCACTGCAGCTTCAATACCATGCGCTATCGCCATAATCCTCACCTTTGGGTATTTAACTTGTATTTAAAATTGTTTTGATTCTATCCATAAGCTCTGGATCATCTTGCTCTAGGCGATCCATAAAAATTTCTCTATCTTCTTCGTATCTATTTAGATCCCATCCATCGCTATTCATAAACATATCGACAGGCCATTCACTTGGAGAGAGCTCATCGAGATCATCTTCAAAAACTGGGCCATCGTCATAATCATCGCCAACTTGAAGATTCTTTACATATAGACTGAGAAGTCCGTGAGCTAGGGTGATTATCTCTCTAGGACTTGTTTCACTTGGAAGCGAATTCCTCAATTCAACATAAATCTCCCGAAGAATGGTTGATCTATTTTTCATTAGATGCTATCCATGCCCCATTTTTTTATGATTTCCATAGGAGACTGCCTCCCATATGCCATTAGGAATAGATATTGGTGAAAAGTGAGCTCTAAAATTATCATTTACCCTAGCAGACCATACCTTTAATGGCTCAAAGTATTTAAAGTCTAATCCCGGAAGGCAAGAGGATTTAATTAACTTCGATTTCGTCTTTTCCCAATAGGATTGATGCCCAGGAAGCATATCACTTAGAAATTTTGGTGTCTCCCTTATTTCCTTCACAGTCGGAATGAACCTCGCAGGAGATATTAGTTTTGTGTAACTAATTCCTACAACTAAATGCTCGGGAATATTAGAGCGCCCGCATGAACCTGAAGGATGTAATCCTATCCATGGAGCCAAATCATCTGAGCGCGCGTACTTTGAACGCTGCCCATTAAAAATACCTGCAGCAGTCTCGCTTTTTAGCTCAAAAAGATTTTCATCAAAACGTGCATATGCGTTTGGCTGGTTTTTCATAAAATCAAAGAAAAAATGTGAAATCCCAGGAATTCCAATAGTCCGCGCAGGAATAGATGAAGATTTATTAGGATCAATACTCTTAGCGTATTTCCAAGCAGATTCATTTGCCAATGCTTCTTCAGGCTGATAAGACTTAGATCGACGGAAGGCAAATTGCTGTGGAAGGTATAAATGTGTTTTTGCAAACCCTTCGAAGCCTAGTAGACCAACATCAAACTTTGCATGAAAAATTTCATGATTCCATAAGAAATTTAAAGTAATTTCCCTCAAATTTGAAGCGCCTGGAAATTCCATAGCAAGCATCTGCGTTATGTGTTGTATTCCACGATTAATGTAAAAGATTCCCCACTCCCCGCGAAATGGCGGTTTATTAATGTGTCGATATGATTTATAGAACGCCAGTATTTCGATCCCTGCCGCACGGATTGCACCCTCAGCTGCACCCATCTCCTCTTCATTTACCGATTGCGACTCTGGATCAAACTCATCATCTCTTGGTAATGGGATTGCTTCTCCAGACCCAAATAATTCCGCCTCAAGTTGGAACTCATCATTGGGATAATTAATCTCAATCCCCTCAAAATCTTTTGGATCAAATTGAGGCAACTGGGGTAACACTTCATTGAAGATTGATATAGCCATAAACCCATCCAAAAGTTGCTAAATATGTAATTTATTTTAAGCATGAAACACTGCAAAGTTGATTTATTTAACAAATTTATAGCGATTCCCACTCCCCCGTCTCCTCCATCCCCTCCATATCCTTTGGACAGATTGGGGGCCCTAGATCAAGGTGCTTCTTGAGCATCACCACCTCATACCCACACTTGGCGCACTTGGCTCCCGGTCTTTTGGGTGCTTTTTGGGCTGTCGGTATTGGCAGGCTCAGTCTGCCGTGAGGGAATGTCCCTAGTTTTTCGGTGATTCTGATGAGGTCTTGCTTTAGGAGATCTCCTGCCCCTGCGCTTCTCATGGGTCCTTTGAGGCCAACATCTAGGGCAATCTTCTTAAATCCTTCTCCGTGACCACTTTCGCAGTTATCTACTGCGTGTACTAGCTCGTGGACTAAGGTATCCAGAAAATCCAATGGTGTTTTGAGGTGTGGTGCGATAAAGATTTGATTGATATTGTCTTCTGCTGCTTTAGATGACCAGCATTGGCCAAGGTGTCTTCCTTTGCCTCCAGTACTCGGAAACCCCACTGATACTTTGACTTGTGGCACTGCGTATCCCCTTGATTCAAATATCGGGGTGATGTGATCTACTGCAGCCATTAACCACTGCTCTCTATTTAGATTTGCCATTTACTTTTCTTCTAGTGAGTAAGCTTGCTGCGGTTTTCTGCCATTCTCATAAACTCCAGATCCATCGATTTGGACTTCTTGAACTCCCAATCTTTTGGAAAGGCAATTTTTTCTCTTCCCCAACCGTGGATTCTGGCTTCGTCTTTTCTATCAACCTCTTCATCGGTAGCCGCTATCACGATATGTTCTTGATCGGATACCAATGGCTTCTTAGATTTGGCTCTTGCCTTGCTATGGGGGTTTGGATTGAGATGAATAAAGTCTAGCCAATAGACTCTAAAACTTGGTCCAAAGACTTGGTCGACCAACATGGCGTCAGTATTGTTTGGGTTATCTTCGTTTAGTAGCATGATCTTGAGTCCTCTATGTACTAAAAACTCAAGGTACTTGCGTGCGGCTGCATGGTTATCAAAACTCACATTGAGCAATCCATCGCTTTCACACAGCTTTGATTGGTCATGAAGATCAAAGATGAATTGGCCATAGCCACCTTGATAGCGCTCTATGACAGATCCTTTTTTCAATAAGACACAGACGCCCTCTATGAGTACAGGCATATCGACTCCAAATTAGGTTGTTGGGTATTGGTGATTGGTGTTACTGGGGTGATGAATTGAGCTTATGGATGTCTGAGCTCATATATCGAGCCATCAAATTTATTTGTCAATTATTTACTTTTCTCATGATGTGAAACTCGACTATGTCATGCTATTAGTAGGCATTTAAATTCTCATCGCAGCTATTTTGAACGAGGAAAAGTATGAATCAGTCACCAATCCAAAACCCGAAACAATCCAGCTCTCGGACTTGGAGTCTGAATAGCACCTATAGCGCTAGCACATTGCATGAGGTTGCCGACATGCTAGATCTCACTCGGGAAAGAGTCCGCCAAATTGAAGCCAAAGCTTTAATGAAAATTAGAAAACGCCTAGAAGCAAAGGGCGTTAGGGCAAGCGACCTGCTCTGAAGCTAAGTTATGAATAAATTTGCTCTAGCTCGTTTATTGAGCTTCAACCTCTCTATAAATAGCTCATTCACCGGGAGAACTGAATGACTGCTCAAGTTGCTGAACGCCTAATTTATGGCGGCAATAAAGAGATTGGCTTGTTTAGCAATCCTTTGTCACTGTATTTGAAACAAACTGGGATTTCTTTTGTTTCTCCACATA
>Ga0316224_1002159_pt1 | contig 18918 bp, 23 predicted proteins | sample TBH18013metaG_FD_206254 | JGI IMG/M metagenome (GOLD analysis project Ga0316224, IMG submission 206254) | Freshwater microbial communities from Trout Bog Lake, Wisconsin, USA - TBH18013 | ecosystem: Environmental > Aquatic > Freshwater > Lake > Hypolimnion/Profundal zone | place: USA: Wisconsin... | reverse complement strand
CTTGCCCGATGCGCCGCATCGCGCTGCGAACCGCGCCGAGCGGCCTGCCTCCCCTCATGGTGCAACAGAGCGATTCAATTCGGTCGCAAACCGCTCTAGCCACATCTCGATGCGTTGGGATCATCGAGACGTGGTCTTACCCTGAAAGCCGAACCCGGCTTCGTCGACCGCCCGCTTGACCTCGGCCTCGGTGGCGCCATCGACGGTCACCGCCGCCTTGCCCAGATCGATTTCGACCTTGGCGCCGGCGGCAACGGATTTGATCGCCGCCTCGACCGAGCGGGCACAACCGCCGCAGGTCATCCCCGTAACATTATAAGTGGTGGCCATGTGGTCTCTCCTTCCGAAGCCGGTGTGCTGCCGCCATGATGAAGCGTTCCGCAACGGGAAGGTCAAGGGATTACGGCGCATGAATCGCCGAAACCTCCCGCCCGCAGCTAAATCGGAAGAACCCTGTCGTCACCTCGCGCATTATGTTACGGTCCGATGACGGACGGTACCGGGGGAGGGGGCATATGGCCGAGGACGAATCTCCGAGGAGCTTGAAGGCGGCGGCGATGCTGCGTCCGCCGGGCAGCGCCGCGATTCCTTGCCTGGAAGGCTTCACCCGCATCCTCCAGGGCCAGGGCTATCTGGTGCGTGGCCTGGTCCAGCGCAGCGCCTCGGAAAATTGCTCGTGCGGCTGCACCATGGTGCTGATGGATCTCGACAGCCGGATCGAATACCGCATCAGCCAGGACATCTCCCCCCAGATCCCCTGTTGCGTGGTGGACGAGTCCGGATTCAAGGAAGCCCGCCATGTGCTGCACCGCGCCATGGCCGCCGACACGGATCTGATCGTGGTCAACGCCTTCGGCAAACCGGAATCCCAGGGAACCGGACTGGCCGACGAAATGCGGGCCATCATGGCCCTGGGCATCCCCCTGATCACCACCGTCGAGCCTCCCCGCCTCGGCTTGTGGCGGGAGTTCACCGCCGGTCTGGCGGAAGAGATTCCGCCCCATTGCGGCGGTCTGATGCGGTGGTGGGATGGGGTTCGGCCGCGCGGCTTCCGCAATACCCCGCGGCCGCCCCGGACCGCCACCAGCGAGGATCAGGAGGCATTCCAGCGGATCGAGCCGATCCCGGAAATATCGTAGCCGCCCAGGGCCTCGGCCCGCGCGGCGAATTCGGCGGTCCGGGTGAAGGCCAGCAAGGTCTGCACCGGCGGCTCGAAATAGGCCCGGCGGTCGATCACCAGATCGAATCGCTCCCGATGCAGGGGAACGAAGCCAAGCCGCAGGCTGTTGGCGACCGAGCCCACCGCCAGGCCGGCATCGGCACCGCCTTCGAGAATGGCCAGCCCCACATCGGTTTCACTGCGGACCGGCGGCCCGGCAGCCTGAATATGGGCGGGGGCCAGCCCGGCCTCGGCCAGCAGACGCTCGAACAAGGCCCGGCTTCCCGCCCCGTCCTGGCGCAACACCACCCGCGCCTTCGAACGCGCCAGATCAGCCACCGAGCGGATCGCCAGCGGATTGCCCGTCGCCACCACGAGGCCCTGGCTGCGCCAAGCCCACTCGATCAGCACCACATTGCGATCGGCCAGAACCTGCTGAACCTGGGGCAGATTATAGCCGCCGCTATCCGGATCGAGCAGATGGATTCCCGCCACCGCCGCCTCGCCGGCGGCCATGCGCGCCAAGCCGTCGGACGAACTTCCCGGCAGCATCGCCAATCCGCCGCCGGCTTCCCGCAGGCACCATTCCAGCAACGGATCATGACTGCCGGCCACCACCATGGGCGCCGGCCCGCCATGGGCATCCCCCACGGCGGAAGCGCTGTTACGCTTCAGCCAGGCATCGATCTCGGCCTTGGGAAACAGCCATTTGCCGGTCACCCGCGTACACGGAATGCGCCGCTCCTTCAGCAGCTCGTAGACCTTGCGCTCCTTGACCCGCAGATAATTGGCCACCTGATGGGTGTCCATCATTTCGGGAAATTCGGGCGATGGGTCCATGGCGTCCGTTCTCGTATCCTGGGGGCGCAAGCATGACCGGGCGACAAGCGATTGACAAGCGGACAGAAAAACGGCCGGAGCATGCTCCGGCCGTTTTCGCTCCGATGGGTGATCCGCCGCCTATTCGGCGACGGCACCGGCAACGGCGGCCAAGGCCTTGGCCAATTCGTAGACCCGCTTGCGCACCTGGGGATCCGTGATGTTGTAATAGGCCCGCACCAGCTCGAGGGTCTCGCGCTTGGTCATGGGGTCAACCTCGAACGTCGCCGGCTCCTCGGATAGACCGGACGAGCCTTTGATGATATTGACCGGACTCTGGCTTTGGGTATTGTCCGACATGTCGTCGAAGAAATAGGACACCGGAACGTCCAGGACCCGCGACAGGTCGAACAAACGGCTGGCGCCGATGCGATTGGCGCCGCGCTCGTATTTCTGAACCTGCTGGAAGGTCAAGCCGATGGCCTCGCCCAGCTTCTCCTGGCTCATGCCGAGCAAGGTGCGGCGCAACCGCATGCGGGCACCCACATGAACATCAACCGGATTCGGCGCTCCGCTCTCAAGGCGGCCTCTGGTCGACACATTTCTCTTAATCAAGGCAAAACTCCCACACGACACTTCGTAATCTTTTGGTATTCTATCAAGGGTTCGGCGCAATGCAACTCTTTTTAGCATCCCAATGGTTCGGCGGCCCCTTCCCGCAACCCATTGGCTAACCTTGTATTAATCATGTTTCGTTACAATCTGCGTATCGGAGGCACAAAATATTCTCTGGCGGTGAATGATGATCAGTCACTCTGCGACTCCCGGCAAGCACCTCGTTCCCCACGCCGCCGCCAAACGCCGGCCCCAGCCCGGTGGCGGATTCCACAAGACCTTGGCGGTCGTCGCCCTGATCGCCATCATGAGCGCCCTCGGCATGGCGGCCCTGATGATGCGCCCCAAGGGCCAACCCGCCGCAGCGTCTCCCGAAGCCTTCATCGATCAGATGGAACGCGCCGCCGGAGGCGACACCGTCGAGAGAAATCTGTTCGGCGGTGCCATGGTGGTGGAGCGCAAGGGCAATCAGGTCACCATCACCGCAAGCAGCATTCCCCCCAATGTCTGCGTCGCGGCCGGCTGGGCCTTGGTCCGCAAGGGCGTCCTGACCATCAACGGCACCACGCCGCTGCGGGTCTCGGGCGCCCGCTTGTCCGAATTGTGCAACCAGGACAGCACCAGCGCCACCTTGGCCTGGGCACCGAAGGCCACGGAATAACCCCCTCTATCACGCCCCCCATCATATATATTGATCTCTTCCTGAAGTGATTCCACTATATGGGCCTAGCTGACTCTCAGGAGTGAGGGGATGGACGATATTGATCTCGCCGCCGAACGGGTTGAAGTCCTCAACGCGGCAGCCATTCAAGCGGTTCTCGGTCGTGTGGAAACGGTTCCGTCCAACGGAACCTGCCGCGCCTGCGGTGAAGAGATCGAGGCGGAACGGCTGAAGGCCAATCCCTACGCCAAGCATTGCCGCGATTGCGCCGATGAGGCCGAGGCCCGGGCCGAGATGGCGAAACGCTGCGGTCCGCGCTGACCTTCCCGTCGCGGCGTTCCGTGCCCCCCGTCCACCGGGACGAGGGGCACAGCCGCACGGCTAACAGGCCAACAGGGATCCCAACCTTTCCTTCTCGACCTCCCAGAGGTAACCAAGGGAATCGAGGGCCCGCTCCCTGGACATCAGGGTGTGGATTTCAGGCGAGGCGAGGATTTCCCAAGCCCTTTCCCGTATTGCCGCCAATTTCTCGCGGCGCGCAGCCTTCTGGCCCATGGTCGTACACTCCTCGTTGGAAGCGACTACCGGACCACTCTATGGGACGAACCCTTAAGGGATTATGAGCCTCGCCGCGTCGGACCGCCCACCGACTTCCAGCCCATGATACCGCCTTGCATCCGAATGATCTCGCCCTCCCATCCCGAGGCGACCAGCCGACCGGACGCGGTGCCGCAGCGCACTCCGCTACGGCAGTGGATCACCAGACGCTTGCCGGCCTCGGGCTTGGGAATCCGGGCGGGATCGAATGATGTCAACGGCAGATTGACCGAGCCGGGAATGCTTTCGGCGGCATATTCGTTGGGCTCGCGCACATCGATCAGGACGACCTCGCCCGCTTCCCACCATGCGCGAATGGTGGCGGCGTCGACCACCTGAACCTTATCGCCGCCAGGCTGCACCATCCCACACAGGCCACCAAACAACCGGCTGAACATTGTTACGATCCCAATTCAAATTTCAGATCGCCCTAATGTAGTGATCCTAGAGTGCGATGACAACAGGTTGAAGCCGTCAGGCTTTACCCTGTTGCTTGAATCTCCTTCTAATGTATTGTTGAAAGATGAATTCAGCTTTTAGATAAAATCTAGATATTTATACAACTGAAAAGCATCATGCCCTTGCCATCGCCGCAAGGAGATTGACCATAGCCGCTCCGCTCCAGATGCAATTGCCCTGGCCAGACGCAATTACCCTGGATTCAACACGGCCATTTATCGGCCGGGGGCTTGGCAAGTCCCGCCGTCATCCCCATTCATAGGAATAATGCCACTCCGGCGAGTCGCCATGGCAGAGGGAGGGACCTCCACATGAAACGCTCCGTTCCGGTTTGGGGGGTGGCCGCGACCATCCTGCTCATAGGTCCGGCGGCATTGGCCGCCGAGCCGCAGGCCTGGGCCATAGGCTTCCAGCAGGCCGCCTCCCCCACCATGGAGCGCATCGCCTCCCTTGCCGGCTTCATCAACGCGGTGATCGTGACCATCACCGTCCTGGTCAGCGCCTTGCTGGCCTATGCCTGCTGGCGGTTCAACGCCAAACGCAATCCCCAGCCGGCCCGCTGGACCCACAACACCCCGCTGGAGGTGGCCTGGACCGCCATTCCGGCCATCATCCTGGTGCTGATCGCGGTACCGTCGTTCCGCCTGCTCTATTTCATGGACCGGGTCCACGACGCCGAACTGACGGTAAAGATCGTCGGCCATCAATGGTACTGGAGCTATGAATATCCCGATCAGGACTTCAAATTCGACTCCATGATGGTCGGTGAGGATGCCCTCAAGCCCGGTCAGCCGCGCCTGCTGACCACCGACAACGAGGTGGTGCTGCCGGTGGGCGTGCCGGTCCGGCTGCAGATGACCGCCGAGGACGTCATTCATTCCTGGTCGGTTCCCGCCTTCGGGGTCAAGAACGACGCCATTCCCGGCCGCCTCAACGAAAGCTGGGTCCAGGTCAAGGCGCCGGGGCTGTATTACGGCCAATGCTCGCAGATCTGCGGCGTCAATCACGGCTTCATGCCCATCCATGTGCGCGCCGTCCCTCCGGAGGAATTCGCCGCCTGGACTGCCGCCGCCAAACACAAATTCGCCCACCTGGACGGAACCCCGCCCGGCACCAGCCTCGCCCTCGCCCAACCTCCCGCCACCGCCACCATCGTTAAGGAGCCGCGCCCATGAGCAGCCCCCCTCCCCATGGCTGGCGCCGCTGGCTGTTTTCCACCAACCACAAGGATATCGGGACGCTGTACCTGATCTTCGCGGTCATGGCCGGCATGATCGGCGGCGCCATGTCGGTGGTGATCCGCATGCAGCTGGCCCATCCCGGCGGCACTATTTTCGACGGCGACTGGCAGAAATATAACGTGTTCATCACCGCCCATGCCCTGACCATGGTGTTCTTCACCGTGATGCCGGCCCTGATCGGCGGCTTCGGCAACTGGTTCGTCCCGCTGCTGATCGGGGCGCCGGACATGGCGTTCCCCCGTCTCAACAATATCAGCTTCTGGCTGCTGCCGCCCGCCTTCGCCCTGATGATCCTGTCGTCCCTGGAAGGCACCGGCGCCGGCACCGGCTGGACCCTCTATCCGCCGCTCAGCACCGCCGGTCATCCCGACGGCTCGGTGGATTTCGCCATTCTGGCCCTGCATCTGGCCGGCGTCAGTTCGGTTCTGGGCGCGGTCAACTTCATCACCACCATTCTCAACATGCGGGCGCCCGGCATGACACTTCACCGCATGCCGCTGTTCGTGTGGTCCATACTGGTGACGGCGTTCCTGCTGCTGCTGTCGATCCCGGTTCTGGCCGGAGCGCTGACCATGCTGCTCACCGACCGCAATTTCGGCACCGCCTTCTTCGCCCCCTCGGGCGGCGGCGATCCGCTGCTGTACCAGCATCTGTTCTGGTTCTTCGGCCATCCCGAAGTCTACATCATGATCCTGCCGGCCTTCGGCATCGTCAGCCAGATCATCGCCACCTTCTCGAAAAAGCCGGTGTTCGGCTATCTCGGCATGGCCTACGCCATGGTCTCCATCGGGGTGATCGGCTTCGCCGTCTGGGCCCACCACATGTTCACCACCGGCCTGGACGTCAATACCCGGGCCTATTTCACCGCCGCCACCATGGTCATCGCGGTCCCCACCGGCATCAAGGTGTTCAGCTGGATCGCCACCATGTGGGGCGGTTCCATCACCTTCCGGGTGCCCATGCTGTGGGCGGTGGGCTTCATCTTCCTGTTCACCATGGGCGGCGTCACCGGCGTGGTGCTGGCCAATAATCCGGTGGATGTGCCGCTGCACGACACCTACTACGTCATCGCCCATTTCCACTACGTGCTGAGCCTGGGCGCCGTCTTCGCCATCTTCGCCGGCTTCTACTACTGGATCGGCAAGATGAGCGGGCGCCAATATCCCGAGACCCTGGGCAGGATCCATTTCTGGATCACCTTCGTCGGCGTCAACCTTACCTTCTTCCCGCAGCATTTCCTGGGGGTCCAGGGCATGCCGCGCCGCGTTCCCGATTATCCCGACGCCTTCGCCGGCTGGAACATGGTGTCGTCCATCGGCGCCTATATCGCCTTCGGCGGAGCCCTGTTCTTCCTGTTTGTGGTGTGGCGCATCTTCACCGCCGGCAAGGCGGTCGACGCCAATCCCTGGGGTCCCGGCGCCACCACCCTGGAATGGACCCTGAGCTCGCCGCCGCCGGTCCACAGCTTCGAGACCCCGCCCCCCATGGGCGCGGCGGCGGAGTAGCCATCATGCAGCGCGGTCCGGGAACAACCGTGGCGGCCCTGATGGCGATCATCGCCGTCATGATCGCCCTGGTGGCCTTCAGCGTCCCGCTTTACCGGGCCTTCTGCGCCGCTACCGGTATCGGCGGGAGTCCCCGGCAAGTGGCCGCCGCCTCGGAACGGGTCTCGGACCGCTTCATCACCGTCCGCTTCGATGCCTCCGTGGCCAAGGGGCTGCCGTGGCGTTTCGCCCCCCAGCGCCGCGAAATGCGGATCAGGTTGGGCGAGGACACCATGGCGGTGTTTACCGCCACCAACCTGTCGGACCAGCCCATCTCCGGCCATGCGGTGTTCAACGCCACCCCGGACAAGATCGGCCGCTATGTGGCCAAGATCCAATGCTTCTGCTTCACCGAGCAGGTCCTGCAGCCGGGCGAGACCGTGGACATGCCGGTAACCTTCGTCATCGACCCCGCCATGGCCACCAACCCCCATACCGATGACGTGGGCACCATCACCCTGTCCTACACGTTCTTCCGCACCGAGGACCCCGCCAAAGGAAGAGGACGGTCATGAACGACGCACATGCCAATCCCCACCGCCATCCCTATCATCTGGTGGACCCCAGCCCCTGGCCGGTGATGGGCGGTGCTTCCGCCTTCGTGCTGGCCTGGGGCGCCATCGGCTATTTCCACGAGCGGACCCACATCTGGGGCCTGCTGCTGGGACTGGCGCTGGTGCTGGTCACCATGGCCGGCTGGTGGCGCGACGTGGTGCGCGAAGCCCGCGCCGGCCAGGCCCACACCGCCGAGGTCCGCCACGGCCTGCGCCTGGGAATGGTGCTGTTCATCGTCTCGGAGGTGATGTTCTTCGCCGGGTTCTTCTGGGCGTTCTTCCATTCCAGCCTGAGGATCGCTCCCGAGATCACCCAGTGGCCGCCCGCCGGGATCCAGGTGCTGGACACTTGGCATATCCCCTTCATCAACACCCTGATCCTGATGTCGTCGGGGCTGACCCTGACCCGCTCCCATCATGCCCTGGTGGCGGGCCGGCGCCCCCGCAGCATCCGCTGGCTGGCGCTGACCATCGTTCTCGGCCTGACCTTCCTGTCGCTGCAGATCCATGAATACGGCCAAGCCATGTTCGCCTTCACCGACGGCATCTATCCGTCGGTGTTCTATATGGCCACCGGCTTCCACGGCTTCCACGTCCTGGTCGGGGTAACTTTCCTCGGGGTCTGCCTGGCGAGAACCCTGAGCGGTGATTTCACCGCCGAGCGCCATGTGGGCTTCGAGGCCGCCGCCTGGTACTGGCACTTCGTCGATGCGGTGTGGGTATTTCTGTTCGTCTGGGTCTACTGGTGGGGCAACGGCTGATCCCGCCGAGAGGCGGATGGGCGGAGAAAACTACTCGCCGCCGCTGCGGCTGGGCCGCTTCCTGGCGTCGCCGTCAAACGGGGTCTGGCTCAGCGGCACGGTTTCGCCTTCGACCTTGAGGGTGCCGGCGTATTGCTGGCGCCACTCGCGGTCGGTCTGGCCCGACCGCTTGCGGGCCTGCGCCTTCTTGACGCAGTCCTGAATCAGCTTCTCGGTCGCGCTCAGCGTCTTGGGTGGGGTCGGTTTCTTGGCCTTGGGCATAAGAACCTCCAATCCACGAGGAAATCAGTACGGACAGTCCCGCCGGCCGCACGGTTTGGCCGTGCGGCCCGGCTGCCAGGTGCCGCAGACGCGGCATTCCACCATGGCCTCGGCCTCAATGCCGGGAGCCTGCCGGGGAGACGCCTTCGGTCTGGGCACGGCGGCGCCATGCTTCAACTCGGCGACGCGGGCCAGATACTTGAAGCCGAACCAGACGATGGCGACGACCGCGACGGTCAGCAGGAATTTTCCGAACATGCCGCCTTTATCGCCCGCCCAAGGCGCAGGGTCAAGGACAGCCCAATGCCTGGGCTCCGCGCAGCACCGCCTCCGCCGCCTCGGTATAGCCGCCGGTGTCGCGGTGAAGCACCAGCCCCGGCAAGATCTCCAGCGGCGCCCGCGATCCCTTGCGGGCCAGCAGGATCACCCGCCCCGCCGGGCGCCCCGGCTTGGGCCAGAGCGGCATAATCCGGATCGCGCCGACCCCCCTGCCCTCCAGCGCCGCCAGCAGATCGGCCAGGCGGTCGGCACGGTGGATGACCGCCAACCGTCCCTTGGGCTTCAGCAGCTTCACCGCCGCCTTGAGCCACCGGACCAGATCAGCCTCGCCCTCCACATTGGCGGCGGCCTTGATGGCGACCGGCGGCGCGGTTCCCCGCTCCGGGCGATGAAAGGGGGGATTGGTCATGACATGGTCGAACCCTCCCAAATCCAGGGGCGGCGCCGCCACCGAGCCTTCCACCACCCGAAAGCTCTCCGCACGGCCATTGGCTTGGGCATTGTGCCGCGCCAGCTCCGCCAGACCGGGCTGGATCTCCAGGCCGGTCACCCGCGACTCGGGCAGACGGGCCAGCAGGCACAGGGCCGCCGCCCCGACGCCGCAGCCTAGATCGAGTACACTGGCCCCCGGCTCCGGCGACACCGCCGCCGCCAGCATCACCGGATCGATGGCGGCACGATAGCCGCCGGCCGGCTGGCACAGACGCAGACGCCCCCCCAGCAGGAGGTCCTCGGTAACGTCAAAGACGGATGATTTAGAGCGTGTCATCAGTTAGCACATGGCCGCGGTGCCGCCCCGCAGGGGCAAACGACGCCCGCAGGGCGGCCCCGAGCAAATGCGAGGGGTGGGCGAAGCCCACAGGCGAGGGATTTGCGCGGCTGGGCAGGCGCGAGGAGCGACATGGACTGGATGTCCATGAGCGACGAACAACGAACCCAGGCGCGGAAAGGCCCGCGTCCCACTGCGCGCTTGCGCGCGATTCAATGGATTGTCGGCGAAGCCGACGGGGGTTGCGCCGAAATTGGCCGACTGATGTGTCGAAAATCTCGACCGTAGCTCCGCTACGCTCATCGCTCTTCTCCTTTCATTCCGCCAATTTCGGCGGCAACGCAGCTCATGCGGTAACTGACGACACGCTCTGGGCATGAATCGATCATAATCGGGTGAATGAGGGAGATGTAAGCTTGACCGACTTTCCGCCGCAACACTATGTTCATGAGCAAGTGTGAGTTCATGCTGCGGGTCGAGTCGGTCCCGCGCGGGAGGGAGTTTCGGCATCGTGGCGATCGTGGTCAGTTTCGAGGACGAGCGCGGCAGGAAAGCAAAAAGCCTCGACGCGCTGGTGGCATTGGTCAAGGACGACCTGCAGAAGGTCAATCGCACCATCGTCGAACGCATGCACAGCCCGGTCGAGCTGATTCCGCAATTGGCCGGCCACATCATCGCCGCCGGCGGCAAGCGGTTGCGGCCGGTGCTGACCCTGGCCTCGGCCAAGCTGGCCGGCCATGACGGCGAACGCCACATCAAGCTGGCCGCCTGCGTCGAATTCATCCACACCGCCACCTTGCTGCATGACGACGTGGTCGATGAATCCGATCTGCGGCGCGGCCAGGAATCCGCCAACGCCCTGTTCGGCAACAAGCCCAGCGTCCTGGTCGGTGATTTTCTGTTCTCGCGCTCCTTCGAGCTGATGGTCGAGGACGGTTCGCTGGCGGTGCTGGCCATTCTGTCGCGGGCATCCTCGGTGATCGCCGAGGGCGAGGTACTCCAGCTCATTACCGCCAACGACACCGAGACCAGCGAGGATTCCTACCTGGAGGTCATCCGCTCCAAGACCGCCGCCCTGTTCGCCGCCGCCTGCCGCATCGGCGCCGTGGTGGCGGACCGCCCCAAGATCGAGGAAGAGGCGCTGGAATCCTACGGTCTCAATCTGGGGATCGCCTTCCAGCTGATCGACGACGTCCTGGACTATTCCGCCAAGCAGGCGGTGCTGGGCAAGACGGTGGGTGACGATTTCCGCGAGGGCAAGATCACGCTGCCGCTGATTCTGGCCTTCCGTCGCGGCGACGACGAACAGCGCACCTTCTGGCGCCGTTGTGTCGAAAAACTCGAACAGGAGGACGGCGACCTGAACCGGGCCATCGCCTTGATGGAAAAGCACGGCAGCCTCGCCGCCACCGTCGCCCGCGCCCGCCATTACGGCGAGATCGCCCGCGACGCCCTGGGGATCTTCCCCGATTCGCCGGTCAAACAGGCGATGATCGACGTCATCGATTTCTGTATCGACCGGGCCTATTGAGTTACGGTGTGCCGTCAGTTGGCACACGCCCTAATCCGTCCAGAATCGGGCAATCGGGATGATCGTCGCCGTGGCAGCGGCGGGTGAGGTCCAGCAGGGTCCGGCGGATGGCTTCCAGCTCGGCGATCTTGCCTTCGATGGCCGCGACGTGATTGAGGGCGATGGCCTTGACGTCCGAACTGGCGCGCGACCGGTCCCGCCACAACTCCAGCAGCCCCGCCACCTCCGCCACCGAGAATCCCAGCGAGCGGGCGCGGTGGATGAAGCGCAGGGTCTCGACCTCGTTGCCGGTATAGGCGCGGTAGCCCGCCGCATTCCGCCCCGCCGCCGGAATCAGGCCGATGGATTCGTAGTAGCGGATGGCCTTGGCCGAAACGCCCGAGCGTTTGGCAGCCTCGCCGATATTCATGCCTTCCTCCAGCGCCGCAGCAGCAGCGAATTGGACACCACCGACACCGACGACATGGCCATGGCCGCCCCGGCGATCACCGGAGTCAGCAGACCGGCGGCGGCGGCGGGAATGGCCACCACGTTATAGGCGAAGGCCCAGAACAGATTCTGGCGGATCTTGGCGGTGGTGGCGCGCGAAATGGACAGCGCCTCGGCCAGCAGTTCCAGATCGCCCCGTACCAGGGTGATGCCGGCGGCCTGCATGGCCACGTCGCTGCCGGTTCCCATGGCGACCCCCATATGGGCGGCGGCCAGGGCGGGAGCGTCGTTGACGCCGTCGCCCACCATGGCCACCACCCGCCCGCCGGCCACCAGGGCGGCGATTTCGGCTGCCTTGTCCTCGGGCAGCACCTCGGCCACGACCCGGTCGATGCTGACCGCATCGGCGATGATGCGTGCCGCCAGGGCGTTGTCGCCGGTCAGCATCACCGTCTCGACCCCCAGCGCCTTCAGCGCCGCCACCGCCTTGGCGGCATTGGGCTTGACCGGATCGGCCACGGCGATGAAGCCCAAGCACGTTTTCCGAACTCCGGCCACGCTTTGCGTGGCCGGAGCCTGAAGAACCTGCGATTGGTTCAAAATCCCGCAGGATTGGCCCCGGCCGGCCTCCGCCGCCCACATGATGGTGCGGCCCAGCGCTTCTTCCGCCGCCGCCGCCTCGGCGAGACCCGACAGGTCGACGCCCTCCTCGGTCATCAGCCGGCGGCTGCCGAGCGTCAGCCGGCGTCCCGCCACCGTGGCCACCAGCCCACGGCCGGGCAGGCCGCGAAAATCGCTGACCGGCGCCAGATTTTCCGGCGGGACCGCCGCCAGAACGGCGCGGGCCAGCGGATGCTCGCTGCCTTGCTGGGCCGAAGCGGCCAGAAGCAGCAAGCCGTCGCGGTCGCCTCCGACTGCCATGACCGAGATCACCTTAGGGCGGCCTTCGGTCAGGTTGCCGGTCTTGTCGAACACCATCACCGACACTTTATGGGCAAGCTCCAGCGCCTCGGCATCCTTGATCAGGATGCCGCGCCGCGCCGCCACCCCGGTTCCGACCATGATACCGGTGGGCGTCGCCAGCCCCAGGGCGCAGGGGCAGGCGATCACCAGCACCGAGACGGCGGCGACGAATGCGGTCTGGAACTCGCCGGCCACCAGCCACCAGCCCAGGAACACCGCCAGGGCGATCACCACCACCACCGGCACGAACACCGCCGAAATACCGTCCACCAGCTTTTGCACCGGCGCCTTGCTGGCCTGGGCGCCCTGGACCATACGGATGATGCGGCTGATGGTGGATTCCGACCCCACCCGCGTCGCCACCAGCCGCAGCATCCCGTCACCGTTGACGGCACCCGCCACCACCGGATCGCCCTTGGCCTTGGCCACCGGCAGGCTTTCGCCGGTGATCAGCGATTCGTCCAACTGGCTCTGGCCGTCCACCACTTCGCCATCCACCGGCACGATCTCGCCCGGCCGCACCACCACCATCTCCCCCACCGCCACCAGAGCGGCGGGAACCTCCAGGATCACGCCGTCGCGCTCGACCCGGGCGATGTCGGGACGCAGCCGCATCAACGCCCGGATGGCGCCGGCGGCCGAGTGCCTGGCCCCGGTCTCCAGCATCTTGCCCAGCAGGACCAGGGTGATGACCACGGCGGCGCCCTCGAAATAGAGATTGCCGTGATCGGCATCGCCCACCGCCACATGCCAGGCCGACAGGCCGAAGGCGGCCGAGGTGCCCAGCGCCACCAGCACGTCCATATTGCCGACGCCGCCCCGCAGCGAGGTCCAGGCCCCCTTGTAGAAGCGGCCGCCGATCCAGAACTGCACCGGCGCCGCCAGGACCAGTTGCAGCCAGGGCGGAATCATCACATGCAGGCCGGAGAGATCGAGCATCATCTGGCCCACCAACGGCAGGGTCAGCAGCGCCGACACCGCCAGCAGCAGCCGGTGATGCCGGGACAGGGCGGCGTATTCGGCCTCGGCCCGGTCCAGATCCTCGTCGCCCGATTGCGTCAGATCAGCCTGGAAGCCGGCCCTGACGATGGCCGCCACCAGCTGTTCCGGCTGGGTCCGGGCAGGATCGTAGCGGATATCGGCCCGCTCGGCGGCCAGACTGACCAGGGCGCGATCAACCCCCTCGACCTTGGCCAATACCCGTTCCAGCCGCGTCGAGCACGCGGCGCAGGTCATCCCTCCGATGGGCAGGGACAGGGTGGCGGGGGGCGATTGATGAGTCATGGCCGGGTCCTTTCCATTATCCTCGGACCATAGTTGGGCTTCCCGTCACGGGAAGGTCAAGGCACTTCGACTGGAGATGGCGACAGGCCAATCTCCTTGCCGCATGACCGGAATGCCGCTATCAATGAATCTACGGATCCATCACGGAACCACGAGGGATCATGAGCCGGATTCTGGTCGTCGAAGACACCAAATTGATGCAGGAAACGCTGGTCGATGTGCTGAGCGCCAACGGTCACCATATCGTGACCGCCGACAACGGCCAGCAGGCGGTCGAGATGGTGGCGGGCGGCCAGGAGTTCGACATCATCGTCACCGACATCATCATGCCCGAGATGGACGGCATCCAGACCATTCTGGAATTGCAGAGCTTGCTGCCGGCGGCGCGCATCATCGCCATTTCCGGCGGCAGCGCCCGCATGGAAAAGTCCCAGGGCCTCGCCACCGCCCAACGGCTGGGCGCGGTGGCGGTGCTGGAAAAGCCGTTCGAGGTGGATGCCCTCCTCGACGCCATCAACGCCGCCGCGAAGGCCTAATATTCCGTCCCGCTCCGGGTCTCGTCCAGCGTCCGGCGGACATAGGCCCAATAATCCCGCGCCCCCGCCACATCTTCCGACGGCGCATCGGAATTGATGCCGGTCCAGGCGGTGCCGTTCTCGAACCCGCTGGGGGCCGCCAAATGGATCACCGGCCGCCCGGCCTCGGGCACCGGCGCCGGTTCGGCCGGGCGATGGGCCTCGGGAAAGCCCAGTTCGATCGCATCGTCGCCATGACCGAAGATCCAGTCGCACAACGACTGCGACCAGGCGACGAAGTCGTCGCGGTCCGCCGCCGTGGCGAACTCCAGAATCTGCCTGGCATAGGCGTAGGTGAGGCCGGCATAGGCGCGACCGTCGCCGCGCTGGCCGCGGGAGGCGAAACGGCCCAGCAGCGCCGGCTTGCCGAGATGGCGATCGGCTTCCCGCGCCATGTCCCTGCTGCCCTCGGCATCGTAGAACTGGCCCACATGGGATGAAAGCTCGGTCAGGAAGGCGTCGATGGCCGCGCGGCTGGCCGGCTGCTCCAGCACCACATAGACGTAGAGCGGCGGAAGCGCGACGGCGCGGTGTTCGTTGCCCTTGACCAGGTCGGTGACCGCCTCCTCGGGAATGTCGTCTTCCACCGAGTAGAGTCCGCCATCGGGAAAGCCGATGAACGCCCCGGCGATGGCGCCGACGCCGTCATCCACATAGGCATATTCCACCAGCCGGAACGGAGCCAGTTCGCGCCACAAGGCGGTGGCGGCGGGATTGGCCGGCGCCCGCGTCTCGCCCTCGGCGGCCTGCTCGGCCAACAGGGTCAGGAAGGCATCCACCGCCCGCGTCGTATCGATGCGGATACGGATAACGTCATCCATGGACTCTTGCGGCACGGCGATCCTCCCCCGGAATGCCGGCGGATTGTACCAGAGAAGGCCTGAAAAAGCTCCATGCCAAGCTTCGCGGTTGACACCACCGCGTCCACGAGTAGGTTTCTCGGAAGCGGGGCCAACAGGATGAGTGGATGGAATATTTCCTCCAGCAATTGATCAACGGACTGACGCTGGGGGCGATCTACGGCCTGATCGCCATCGGTTACACCATGGTTTACGGCATTATCGGCATGATCAATTTCGCCCATGGCGAAATCTACATGCTGGGTTCGTTTATCTCGCTGATCGCCTTCCTCGCCGCCACCACCCTTGGCGGCACCTCGGTTCCCCTCGCCCTGCTGGCGACCCTGTTCGCCACCATGATCTTCACCGCCTTGTGGGGCTGGACGGTGGAGCGGGTGGCCTATCGGCCGTTGCGCGGCGCGCCGCGTCTGGCGCCGCTGATTTCGGCCATCGGCGTCTCCATCGTGTTGCAGAACTTCGCCCAACTGGCCCAGGGCGCGCGGGTCAAGCCGCTTCCGCCGGTGTTTCACGGCGGCATCACCTTGATGAGCGGCGAGGACTTCACCGTGTCGCTGAACTGGCTGCAGATGATCATCATGGCCCTGACCCTGGTGCTGATGCTGGGCTTTACCTGGGTGATCGGCCGGACGTCGCTGGGCCGCGCCCAGCGGGCGACCGAACAGGACATGAAGATGGCATCGCTGCTCGGCATCGATGTGGACCGCATCGTGTCGGCCACCTTCGTCATGGGGGCGGTGCTGGCCAGCGTCGCCGGCCTGATGGTAACGCTGTATTACGGGGTGATCGATTTCTATATCGGCTTCCTGGCGGGGATCAAAGCCTTCACCGCCGCCGTGCTGGGCGGTATCGGCTCGCTGCCCGGCGCCATGCTGGGCGGCTTGCTGATCGGGCTGATCGAAGCGTTGTGGTCGGGCTATTTTTCCATCGAATACAAGGATGTCGCCACCTTCGGCATCCTGGTGATGGTGTTGCTGTTCCGGCCCACCGGCCTGCTGGGCCGACCGGATGTGGAGAAAATTTGACGTGGCGGCGCTGCGGGACGCCGCCCTGGCCGGACTGGTCGCCGGCGCCCTGGCGCTGCCCATGCTGGGCTTCCGGCTGGTGGACGGCGTCACCGGCCTGACCCTGGCCGGCCACTTCGATCTGGTGGCCTGGGCGGTGGGTCTGGTGTTTTGCGGCCGCCTGCTGATCCGGCTGCTGCCGCCCCTGCCCGCCTTGCCGGCCCTGCCGGCCCGCTTTGGCGACCTGCGCCTGAAAGCCGGCTGGCTGCTGGCCGGAATCGCCCTGATCCTGCCTTTCCTGCCCTTCGCCGACCGCAATCTGGTGGATAAGGCCACCCTGGTGCTGATCTACATCATGCTGGGCTGGGGCCTCAATATCGTGGTCGGGCTGGCCGGATTACTGGATCTGGGCTTCGTCGCCTTCTACGCCGTCGGGGCCTATTCCTATGCCCTGCTGTCGCAGACCTTCGGCCTGTCGTTCTGGGTCTGCCTGCCCCTGGCCGGGCTGTTGTCGGCCGGTTTCGGGCTGGCGCTGGGATTTCCGGTATTGCGCCTGCGCGGCGATTACCTGGCCATCGTCACCCTGGGCTTCGGTGAGATCATCCGGGTGATCCTGCAGAACTGGCAGGAGGTGACCGGCGGCCCCAACGGCATTTCCGGCATCGAGCGCCCCAGCCTGTTCGGGCTGTCGTTCAAGGCGGTGGCGCCGGAGGGACAGCAGAGCTTCGCCGCGTTCTTCGGCATCGACTATTCCTCCGAACAGCGGGTGATCTTCCTCTATTTCCTGATCCTGGCCTTGGCCCTGGCCACCAACCTGTTCACGCTACGCATCCGCCGTCTGCCGGTGGGCCGCGCCTGGGAGGCGTTGCGCGAGGACGAGATCGCCTGCCGCTCGCTGGGGATCAACCCCACCACGGTCAAGCTGTCGGCCTTCGCCCTGGGGGCCATGTTCGCCGGCTTCGCCGGATCGTTCTTCGCCACCCGCCAAGGCTTCATCAGCCCGGAAAGCTTCACCTTCATCGAATCGGCGGTGATCCTGGCCATCGTGGTGCTGGGCGGCATGGGTAGCCAGATCGGCATCGTGCTGGCCGCCCTGCTGCTGGTGGGCCTGCCCGAATGGTTCCGCGAGTTGCAGCAATACCGCATGCTGGCCTTCGGCGGCGCCATGGTGCTGATCATGCTGTGGAAGCCCTCCGGCCTGCTGTCCCACCGGGCGCCGACCATCCGGCTGGGAGGGAACCCATGAGCGAGCCTCCAGCGTCCGGGGAAGCCTTGCTGGACGTCGACCATGTGACCATGCGGTTCGGCGGATTGTTCGCGGTCAACGACCTGTCGTTCTCGGCACGATCGCGGCAGATCACGGCGGTGATCGGCCCCAACGGCGCCGGCAAGACCACCCTGTTCAACTGCATCACCGGCTTTTACAAACCGCAGGTGGGGCGGTTGACCCTGCATCATCCCCAGGGTCCCCTGCTACTGGAGCGGCTGGACGACCACGTCATCAGCCGCCGGGCGCGGGTGGCCCGCACCTTCCAGAACATCCGGCTGTTCGCCAGGATGAGCGTGCTGGAAAACCTGATCGTCGCCCAGCATACCGCCCTGATGGCCGCCTCGGCCTTCTCGCTGGCGGGGCTGCTTGGGCTGCATAGGTACCGCGACGCCGAGCGGCGCGCCGTGGCCAAGGCGCGGCACTGGCTCGACCGGATGGCATTGACTGGCCTCGCCGACGAAGCGGCCGGCAGTCTGCCCTATGGTCATCAGCGCCGGCTGGAAATCGCCCGGGCCATGTGCACCGATCCGCTGCTGCTGTGCCTGGACGAACCCGCCGCCGGCCTCAATCCCCGCGAGTCGGCCGAACTCAACCGGCTGCTGCGCTCCATCCGCGATCAGGACGGCATCGGCCTGCTGCTGATCGAGCATGACATGAGTGTGGTGATGGAGATTTCCGACCATGTCGTGGTGCTGGATTACGGCAAGAAGATCGCTGAGGGCAACCCGGCCGAGGTCAAGCGCGACCCGGCGGTGATCCGCGCCTATCTCGGCGAACCCGACGATGCCGATCTGCCGCCGGAACCGACCGGGAGCGCATCATGCTGAGGGTGGAAGGGCTGCAGGCGGGCTATGGCAATATCCAAGCGCTGCACGGCATCGACCTGGAGGTGGCCGAGGGCGAAATCGTCGCCCTGGTGGGGGCCAACGGCGCCGGCAAGACCACCCTGCTGATGACCATCTGCGGCAATCCCCGCGCCAGTGCCGGCCGGGTCCGGCTGGCCGGCGAGGATATCACCCCCCTGCCCACCCACCAGATCATCCGCCGGGGATTGGCCCATTGCCCGGAGGGACGGCGGATCTTCCCGCGCATGAGCGTGCGAGAAAACCTTCAAATGGGGGCCGCCACCGCGCCGCCGGCCCATTTCGGGCAGGATCTGGAACGGGTGCTGACGCTGTTTCCCCGCCTCAAGGAACGCCTGACCCAGCGCGGCGGCACCCTGTCGGGGGGAGAGCAGCAGATGCTGGCCATCGGCCGCGCCCTGCTGCTCGATCCCGCGGCGCTGA
>Ga0316224_1002158_pt1 | contig 18928 bp, 20 predicted proteins | sample TBH18013metaG_FD_206254 | JGI IMG/M metagenome (GOLD analysis project Ga0316224, IMG submission 206254) | Freshwater microbial communities from Trout Bog Lake, Wisconsin, USA - TBH18013 | ecosystem: Environmental > Aquatic > Freshwater > Lake > Hypolimnion/Profundal zone | place: USA: Wisconsin... | reverse complement strand
TCTCTAAAATCTTCTGCTTCAATAAATAATTCCTTAGTAAAAATAACTTCTCTTTCACCATCTTTTACATTTTCGGGATTATTTTCTATAACACACTTCTCAAACTCATTTTTATAGTTCGTAATCGTAATTTTAAGTGGGTTTAAGACGACCATATAACGCAATGCTATCTTGTTTAAGTCAGAACGTAAACACTCTTCTAATAGCTTAAAATCAATCAAAGAATCTCTTTTAGTATAACCAACTGTTTCACAAAATAATTTAATTGCTGCTGGTGTATATCCTTTTCTTCTCAATCCAGATAATGTTAATAACCTTGGGTCATCCCAACCATTTACATAATTTTCATCTACTAATGTTTTCAACTTTCTCTTACTCATTACATTATAAGAAACATTTAATCTAGCAAATTCAGTTTCTTCTGGTAAAGGATATCTTAAATCTAAATTTTCTAATATCCAATTATATAATGGACGATGTACTTCAAACTCCAACGTACATAATGAATCTGAAATATTTTCAATATAATCTGAAATAGGGTGTGCAAAATCATACAAAGGATAAATACACCATTCGTTACCCGTATTATGATGATGCTCATGCATAATACGATAAATAACTGGATCTCTTAATATCATATTAGGCGAAGCCATGTCAATATTTAATCTCAATGTTTTTTCACCATTACTGAATTCGCCATTTCTCATACGTAAAAATAAATCTAAATTAGTAGCAATTGTTCTTGTTTTATAAGGAGAATCAACACCTGGTGTTACAAGACTTCCTTTCATGTTAGCAATTTCTTCTGAAGAAGAATCATCAACATATGCTAAACCTTTTTTAATTAATTTAACTGCATAACCATATATAGTTTCAAAATAATTTGATGTGTGTTCTATGCGTGTTGGAGTAAATCCAAGCCACTTTATATCATTAATGATTGCATCTACATACTCCGCTTTTTCAGCAGAAGGATTTGTATCATCAAATCTTAAATTACATTCACCATTATATTTCTCTGCTAAACCAAAATTTAAACACATTGACTTGGCATGGCCCAAGTGCAATGATTTTCCGTTTGGTTCGGGCGGAAAGCGAAGCACCGGCTTGATTCCACGATTTACTTTTTCAATAATTTTTTCTTCTATAAAATTCATAATTTTTAATTTTCTTTAATTTTAAATATAAAGCCGCCAGCAGTATTATAATTTTTAACTCCTTTAGCACAATTTGAAATTGATTTTCTATCAATTCCAGTTTTTTCATTTGCTTCTCTTATTGAACCAAATTCATTTATTAATTCACCTTTTTTATTATATTGTAATATTTTTTTACCAAATTTTTCTTTTTTAATATGACCATCATTAAATTTTTTACCATAAAAACTATTATTTTCCCCACTATTAGAGCAAGAAAAACATTCTCTTTTTTCTTTATTTGCCCTACGCATACTATTTAGTGTAGTGATTTTTTTCATAGTATTATATTTAATTGTCTCACCGCATTTTGGACAATTTCTATTTCCTATCCATTTTCCATTTACTTCAATAATATTGAAAAAAATTATTTCCTTATTAATTCTTTCAATATTATTACTTATTCGTGTGTCATTCCTTTTTTTAATAATGTCTTCTGTTAAGATTATACCTTCGCCACCTATTGTGCTGTTTGTTAATTTAAATCCTAATTCTTTATACTTATTTATATAAAATTTTTCAGATATTTGCCAATTTTCTTCTTCAACACAATCTATTTCTTTTATCAAAATTGTATTTCCTTTTAATAATTCAGATTTAATCCAATTATTTTTGTAGGTAGTTTCATGTTCTAAATAATATTTAGAAGTATGCCTTCTTAATCTTGTTTTAATATTAGTAGTTTTACCAATATATCTAATTTCTTCTGGTGTCTCACTGGATGCTAATGTGTATATATAGACCATAATTTTTAATTATTTTTCTATATATATTTAATTACCACCTGTACCTATTGGCTTAAATTATTATTTTTAGCAGTTATAACTGGATTCGGACCAATACAAAGAGAGTCAGAGTCTCTTGTGCTACCATTACACTATATAACTAATTGTAGTCCAACCTGGATTCGAACCAAGACTATCAGATCCAAATTCTGATGTGCTGCCGTTACACTATTAGACTATTTTGTTGAGGTAGAAGGATTCGAACCTACATCTAGCACTTTCAAAGAGTGTTATAATCACCATTATACCATACCTCAGTATTTTTGCAGTCCAACCTGGATTCGAACCAAGACTATCAGATCCAAATTCTGATGTGCTACCATTGCACTATTGGACTATTAAAAAACCCGTTTATCTGTTAGATAAACGGGTTATATTTTTGACAATACAATACCAATCAATCTAACGACTGTTTCATTTGTTGCTGTTGTTGGTATGTAGTTGTTGTTTTCATTTTATATTAATTTGTTTTATTTCGTATAATTTTATAAAATCTTTGCCATAATTTTTAATGGCATATTCTAAATATGGAGTTATTGTATTTTTATAATAAATATCTATTTTATGTGGAAAAAAATTTAATTTAGCATTAATAGATGGGAAATATATAGAAATAAAAAACTTTAATTCGGATATTATAAAGTCTGGATAAAATAAATGTTTTTCTCCATGAAAAGTATATTCAAATCCTTCTTTATTTCTTATTATTTCTAATCCTTTATCAAGATGATAAATTAAATATGCTAATTCATAACTACTATCACACCAATATCCCTTATACCATCCTGATTTTCCCCTACTGCTGCCTTGTCTAATACCACCTGATGCTTTTTTCCAACAGTCTGTGTGATATTTACGATTTTTATTCCATTTACTATCTTGTCCTATTTTATTGCAATATAAACAAGTAAAGGTATAATCATTTTCATTTCTTTTTCCTCTTTTTTCTATGCCTATTTTTTTATTAGCATTTTTAACTTTATCTGATTTTTTACAAGTTTCGCTAATTTTTTTCTTCTGTTCCTCTGTTTTTTTATTAGAATTAGAACATTTTGGAGAACAATAATTTTTAACTTTTCCTCTATTAATTAGCGCCTCAGTAGTTATTACTTCAAAAGTATTACCACATTTAGAACATTCTTTACTTAAAGTAAATCTTTCTACTAAAAGTTTTCCTTTATTTTTATTTCCTTTTTTATTAGGATTCATTCCACATACTGCTACATGCGAAGCAAACCCTTGTTGTTTTTCTGTGGTGATTAATTTAGCACACCATTTACATTCTTTCTTATACATACTATTATATTTGTATATATAAAAAAGTTGCGGCTACGAAGGGAGTCGAACCCTCGTTTTCGTTTACCTACTTGACACCGTGACAGGGTGTTGCAACAACCGTTATGCGCCGTAGCCATTTTATTTTTTGCGGACACAACCGGAATCGAACCGGCTACAAGTTTTACCTTACGGAGTGACAATCCGCTGCAACAGCCATTATGCGCTGTGTCCTTTTGTAGAGTAAGCCGGGCTCGAACCGACATTCACTTCATCCCAAATGAAGGGACTTACCTATTAGTCAATTACTCTATTCGTATGGGCGACAGGATTCGAACCTGCGTTTTCGTTTATTCAACTACTTTCTCGCTCCCAAAGCGAGCCGGGAACCGGCTACCGATTACGCCCATAAATTAAAAAAGCCAGTTAGTTTTAGACTAACTGGCTATTAAAAATGTAATATATCAATTCACTTACATTCTAACATGGTTAGTCCTCATCGTATCAGGGTCCTGATCGACATCAACTTGCGGTTGTTGAGGGTTTTGTATGTTAAGAATGTTTTTCATAATAGTATATATTATATTTAAATAATGCTTTTTGTTGTCTTTTTTGTTAAATATTTTTCTTTGCTTTTGTTACACAAAGATACGAAGAATTTTTGTTTCTACAAAATATTTTACAGATTTTTTTATTTTTTATCTGAAGAAAACCAAATAGTTTTGTTATAAGGTATGTTTTCACCATTAATTTTTAATTCACCTAAAGAATCATCCCATTCTACATCTTCTTTATAAGATGCAATTAATTTTCCAATTTGTTCCTCAGCTTTTTCTTTTGAAGAATTACCAACTGCTATTACAAATTTTTTGTGAGTAACACCTTTTTCATCAACCCATTCTGTAATGGATGACACAGAAGCAGGTATTTCTTCTTTTTTCTTAAATAATTTTTTAATCCAATTTATCATACAAGATATATGATAAATTGGATTAAAAGTTTATTTACCACCAAACATATTCTTGTTTAAGTTGTTTATATCCTGATGGCATCAGAGAAAATTCATTATCTTCAAATTCAACTTGAATATCTTTAAGAGTTAAAGAATCTGGGAATTCTTCATAAAGCCATTTTTGTTCAAGTTTGTTGTTAAGAAACCATATTTCACCATCTTCAATTTTTCTTAAATCGACAATCATTAATTTATCTGAAGAATCGTCTCCCCAAACACAACCCAAAGCAAATCCAATTGAACAATAACCGTATGTATAAACATATTTTTCATTAGGTTCTTTTTTAAGAGTATTTACACACTGTTGTATATTAAAGATTTCACCTTTATTTTCACCTGTGGTTTTACGCCAAATAGGCACATAAAGTTCTGTCGGGCAAAAATGTTGCATTTGTTTTAGGCATTCTTCTTTAAGAGGAATGTCTAAACAATCTGGCAAAGACATTAATCTTATTTGTTGATAATCAGGAGAATAAAGCGCATAATCTTTATTGTTAAAAGTAAAAGCATAAAATGTTGAAGCACCAAAAGATCTATAATTTCTTTTATATTCGCCTATTTTATCTTCTCCTTTAAATATTTCGACTAAAGTGTAATCCCAAAAACCTGGACCATTTTTTATAGAAGATGTTTTAACAGAATAATCTAATATTAGCATTATAAATAAGTTTTGGATATTTTTAACTTTTCTATGATAGCATCAATTTCTTCTGGTGAAGTTTTTTTATCTATTTTATCGAGAACTTCCTCATATATCTCGAACATTAACTTATCGAATTTTTCTTTATAGTTAATTTTTTCAAAAGTATAAGTTTTTAACCATTCAGATAATATCTCCTCTATTTCTTCCTCATCACCACGACCTTCCCATGGTTCTTCAAGAAATACGTATATTTCGTCATTATCTATAGATATAGAATTATCTTCGAAATCAGATTCATGCCCCCAATTATTCCAAGTTCTTGAAAAATATAATTTATAAAATGGTCTATTTTCATGTCCAATAATTATTTCTTGACTTACAAATTCGATGCTACCATCATAATTTTTTTGAAGATATTCGATTATTTGATTACCATCAATATCCGATAATTGTAAATTTAATTTTATTTTCATTAGATTAATTTAATTGATGTTGTACGCTTAATTTGGAAAGTTAATTGTCTTTCTGATTTTAATTCAAAAATTGTGATACACTGCCTTTCTGGGTCGTATTCGTTATCGTCAATCCACTCTTCGATTTGACTTAGTGTTCCAGTTGTGTGTGCATACTCATCTTCGTTGATGGCTATAAATATTCTATTATCCATATTTTCTGGTATTTTGCTTTTTATCATTCTTTCAAATCTCGCAGCATTATCATCCGCAACAGACACATGTTTTGGCGCTATTGCCTCAAATGGTTCGGTTGATGTTGGTTGATTTGATAAATCTATCTTAGTATTTAAACTAGTTTTTTTGTTTGTAAAATTGTTCATATATTATTTATTAAAAGTCATCTTCATCATCTAAATCTTCCAAGACATATTCAAGCCCGTCCCAAAATTCAGTATGTCCACCTTGTGTGCCAAAATACTTTTTAAGTATTGTATATTCTTCATCAGTAATATTTTTAGTTATAACTTCGGATATTAAATCTTCACCTGAAGAATATTCTATATCTTCATTTGTGCCAATTTGTAAACTAAATGAATAATCTACTGCTTTTAGTTTTTTTCTCCAATCATCTGATTTGTCTTTAGTAGTCATAACATAACCTTCGACATCCATTTCGTCAGCCCAGTTAGTAGACCATTTTAAAAGAACTTTTTGTTCTATTTTTGTTTTTACTGCTTTTGCCATTTTATTCTTTATTTTTCTTAAAATAATCCATAGGTTCTTTTTTAATTTTTAAAATTAAAAAAGTAAATACAGTACAAAATATACCTAATAATATTTTATCTGCTGAAAACGCAATACCAATTGCTGCTGACATCCATATTGTAGCAGAAGTTGTTAATCCTTTTATAGATAAGTTTTCTTTTATTAAGACACCGCCACCTATAAATCCTATGCCAGTTACAACTTGACCGGCAACTCTCCATGGGTCTGGTGCGCCCATCATCATAGGTAAAATGCTAAATAAGCAAGAACCTAAACTAACTAAAGCTAAAGTTCTTCTGCCTGCTTCTCTATGTCCTGAGTTTTGTCTTTCAGTACCTAAAGCGCCACCACATGCTGCTGCTAAAAATAGCAGAAAATATGGATGATATTCTGGGTTGTTAAATATATTAATCATTCTATTCTTTTCTCTAAAATTTGGTTTATGCGTAAATCTCTATAAACTGCTGGTGTTGCAAAATATATACAATCATTTGTGTACAATTTAGCCATTAATATACCATTATATGCTATAATGTATATCATACCATTTCCTATTTTTGGAAGAAATAATAGATATTTTTCGCCGAAACAAAGTTCAGCATATTTATCCAACATGCATATAACTTCATATACATCTATCTCATTTCTAAGATATCTATATCTTATATTTTCGCCAACATTTACATCTAAAAGTATATTTACAAAATAATTATACAACATATTGTGAAGCACTACCTTGTCTAAATGATTCTAATTGTCTTACTGCGGATGAACTAATATGTTTATATTCTTCATCTGACATTAAAAAAATTGTATTAAGGTAATAATTTTCTGGTAAAAATTCTCTGATGAATTTCAACTGATTATCTTCATAAGCCAAATCTTCACCATTTCTTAGTCCACGAATTAAAACAACATCATAACCTTCTTCTTCTTTTTGAAGAATTATTTCATGTAAAAATGTTGTATAAGCGATTACTTCACAACCAATTTTTTCAGATAATTCTTTTGCTCTACCACTATTGTCAGTGATACTTGTTTTAGCTGGATTGCAACCAATAGCAACTAATATATTACCTTTGCCTAAAATTCTTTCAGCTTTTTGTAAAATATTTAAATGTCCTACCGTGAATGGCAAAAATGAACCTGCGTAAATACCTAATTTCTTTTTCATATAAAAAATTGTTTAATTTTATTAAAATTATTATCCATAACTAAATTATAATTGTATATCTTTTCAGCTTGTTTCTTCTTTTCAATATTTACTAGTTCATTTTTTTTCCAATAATATGAAGATTTTACCTCAAAAACTATATTAGTGCCTTTAATCATGAAGTCAGAAAAATAGTTATGCTCAACATTATTAATAATATAGGTTATAATTGGACCTCTGTCTATTAGACTTAATTTACCTAATTTATCGACATATTCTAAAAACTTTAGTTCATATGTCCCCTGATAATCAATATTCTTATATTGCTTTATAGCAACATTTTTCCACCCATTTCCTGGTTTTAATTTTCCAATTTTATAAGCATTTTTGATGCCTATGCTCATTTTTAGTTTAGTTTCATCACTTCTTTTTTTGCCAGTATTTTTTGCTGAAACTTTACTAGTAGTTTCTTTTTGTTTTTCTTTTAATTTTTCTTTAATAAGATTACGACTAAATGGATTATTACCCTCCATGTTCATTTTAGCACACGCATCTTTTAGTCCATTATTTATTGGTTTACCAAACGAAGGCCCCCTTTCGCCTTTGTGAATACATTTTCGACATAAATGATAATTTATATCAGGTTTCAAATCTCTTATTCGCCTATCAAATATATTTTTACAATCATCACATTCAACTTTTATAAAAAGTTTCCTTTCTTCTTTTTTGGTTATTAATAATGACCAATGTATTTCAAACGGTTCGCCTTTTATTATATTTATTCCGGCAGATTTATGCCACAATTTTATTTGTCGTTCATTTTCTAATGAGATTTTCACCATTTCATATTTTTTAATATACATAAGATTTCTGTTTCTTATATATATTAAACCCCACTTCTACCCTCTCACTAAAGGACATTTTTCATATAATTATTTTTACAAAGATACGATTAATTTTTGACTTAAAAGAATAAATATTTTTTAAATATTACCACATCCATTCTTCTGCATCCCAGAAATCTTCATACTTTTGCTTTTCACATTCATGTTGCCAAAAGTTTAATTCAGGTAAGAATTCTGATAATTCATCACGAGTTACCGTAGTAAATGTGCTACTATTATCATAACAAACAATTGCTTTTTCTCCTGTCCAATTTAGAGTTTTATATACAACATCTAAATGAAAAAATAATTCATTAACTAAATCTCTTTCAAAATTTAATCTTTCTACGGAGAAATCAACTGCTTTTACTTTCTTACTACCTTGTTCAATAGTTACAGAAGATGAATATATAATACCAAACGCTCTATCTATGAAATACTTCTTTTCATCTTTAGGAGTAGCATATTGTCTTGAGTAGCCATAACCATAGTAATCATCCCAATCATCATATCCGTCATAATTACTACGATAGTTATGTCCATAAGAATAATATTCTTTTACTGAAGGATCTCTTTCAATTGGTAAATTTTCCCAATCAACTAAACAACATGTTTTAGCTAGTTTATCTAAATGTTTTATATTTTGCCTTTCTCTAATAGTATGTTCTTCATAATATCCTACTGATATATTAGTACATTCAGGATAAATAGAAGTAAATTGAATTGAGTCAGTACATATACCAGTATGGTCAGGTTTATAGTCTAATATAGTATCATTGTCATAAATTTGTTTACCACAAGTATTTAGTTGTTCTGCTAACGCCTCAGCAAATTTATCTGAACAACTTCTAGCAGAAGATTGGTGTGTAATAACTGAATGTAAAGCACGTCTATCAAAACTGACTACTTTGTTAATATAATTTAATTTATCACTTTTAAATTTTTCAGATAACTTACGGCTACCAATACATCCAACTTCTTCGCCTAAAAAGAAATAATATAAACCTGGGACACTTTGTTCGATCATATATAACATAATAACACACCCTGCTTTATCATCAGCGCCTAATATAGAAGTGCCGTCTGTTTTAATCATATCGCCTTCAATTACGTGATTAACTGGTGTGTTGGCAGCAGTTGCAGTATCAAGATGACAAGTAAACATAGTTGTAGTATCACCAATTTGAGTATATTTATTACCAAATTCATCTGTTAAAAGATAATCTGGAAGAAGATGAAATAATTCGTGTTCTGTTTCGTGTGGATAAGTTCTTTTAGTTAATTCTAAAAACTTTTCTTTAATATCTATCATTATACTTTTTCTATTTAGACAAAGATACTAAATAAATGTTAATTCACAAAATTTTAACAAAAAAGTTAAACAATATAATTTTAATATATATGTAATGTTCACTATATCATCAGACCCTATACTTGGTAGTATTTCGATAGTAGATACTTTTACCACTATTAATGCTCCTACATTTAATAAAATAGGTGATAATTATACTTTATCTTTTATTAACTTAAAAGGTGTTAAATATTTTAAAACATTTAACTATGGAACATCTGGCACAAATGATTACAAATATTTAGTAACACAATACAGAATATCAAAGGATGCTATAAATTGGACAAATTGGTTAGATTTAAATTCTCAAATAAATAATTTTCCACCATTTGACCCAAAACAAACATTATATATTGATGTTAAATGGACAAGAGCAGGAGATTCAAATACTGGTGTTATTACATTATTAAATTATAATTTATCTGGTTCTGTTGCTAGAAATATTGTAACTGATTTCACATCAGGGTCAGTTATATCTTCTTATATTCCTAATCCAACACCTAATTATACAGAAAATAATACAGTAAATGTTACTATACCGACTGCAATGGGTGGTGTGGGTTCTACTGGCCCACAAGGCCCGATAGGCCCAATAGGCAATACTGGCCCACAAGGTCCGACAGGCAATAGAGGCCCAATAGGATTCCAGGGTGATATTGGACCAATTGGTAATACGGGTCCACAAGGCGATAAAGGTGCAACAGGTAGCATTGGACCACAGGGCATCAAAGGCGCAACAGGCAATGCTGGACCACAGGGCCCAACAGGTAATGCTGGTCCACAGGGCCCAACAGGTAATGTTGGGCCTCGTGGCGATAATGGAGCAACAGGTAGCGTTGGCCCACAAGGTCCAACAGGTAGTATTGGTCCTATTGGAGCTACTGGGCCAACAGGTGTTGCTGGATCCAGTTCTATATTTTTTGGTACATCAAGTACGTTATTGATAACTGCGACTGTTGGTTCGGTAGTTAATTTAACTACTAGTGCTGGGTTAGCATATACAGAAAATCAAACAGTTATAATTTCTAATGATTATTTAAATCTTTATATAGAAGATTATAATTCAGATGGTATTAATACATTTATGAGTGGTAAAATAGACTATTATGACCCAGTAACTGGCTCTATGTCTATGGTAGTAGATTACTCGTATGGTGTTGGATTAACTTCTAATGCTTGGTATATAAATCTTGGTGGACAAATTGGTCCACAAGGTTTAGTTGGGCCAACAGGCTCAATTGGTTTAACAGGTGTCGGTATGTTTACCTTAAATCCAAGTATAAATGATATTTTACCAACTCCAAATAGTATAACTAAAATATTAAACGATGGAACAACAGATTTTATTAATACAACAGAAGGTTATGTAAGAGCTTATTTAACTTTCAAAACCAATTTAACAAGCAACGGACAATCTATAGGATTTTATTCTGGAACATTTAGTGGCACAATAGATTATGGTATATTATTTCAACCATCTTATATGTATATAACTAAATATGGTGGTGCTATTAATGGTCTTCCGTATAATCCAAGCTATATTTTCACAATAGTATTAAGTGATTATTCAGTTAAATATTATTATAATTCTATATTATGGTATGAAGATACAACACCTCCTGCTTATCTTAATTATGTTGCACAATTTGTTTTAAATAAAGTAAATGATAGTGTATCTAATATAAGTTTTGGTTATTTAGAAACTGGGATACAAGGTCCACAAGGTGCTACTGGCAATTCTGGCCCACAAGGCCCAACAGGTCCAATTAATTCAACAGCTTTTAATTTGACACAAGTATTAAATACAGGCAATACTGCTAGCAGTTCTATTACTTTATATGATCCTACTTATGTTAGATTACCAAGTTATCCTAATTTTTATGCAGATTGGCAACAAATATATTTAACACAATGGCATAATAGAGTTGGATTACTTTGTAATGATTTTTCACAATATGCACAAAATGGTCTTATATGGCAAAATCAGTGGAATGCATATTCATACACAGCAATGTTAACATTTACTGCTTCTTATGATCAACATAGTAATATATTGTGGTCGTTGCCTAATAAATCTGGCACAATTGCTATGTTAAGTGATATAAGTGGCACAAAAAATTATTTACCTTTATTTAACCTGACGTCTTTAACTATAAGTAATATTTATCAAGGAACAAATACTGGTGTTATTGCGATAGGTTACGGAACTAATTCATCATTATACGATAATGATGCAAATACTTTAAGGGTCAAAGGAAATATAGTTTTTGATAATTCACTTACGAATACATTTAAAATACTTGGTGCACAATTATTTGATAATAATAACAATATATCTTTAGGTTATTTAACTAATGGTTCATATGGCACAGCTGGTTCGAGTAATGTTGCTATAGGTTGGAAAACATTGGAAGGCAATAATACTGGTTCTTATAATGTATCTATTGGTAGAGAAGCCTTGACATCAAATATAAGTGGCAATAATAACGTAGCCATTGGTTATTATGCTTTGGCATCTGATAATACTGGTAATAATGTAGTCGTGGGTGCCTACTCTTTGTATCAAGCAACTGGATATAATAATGTAGCATTAGGGGCTAGTGTATCAAATGATTTAACTACTGGATATAATAATATATTATTAAGTCCGAATAGTAGTGGCATAACAACCGGCAGTAATAATGTTTTAATAGGTGGCTCATTAACCACATCAAATATATCAAATTATATAATAATTGGTGATGGTAGTGGTAAAAAAAGAATAATCGTTGATAATAATGGTAATACTAAAATATATGGAACATTAGTTGATATAAATGGTTCAACAGGTCCTTCTGGTTATATATTAACAGCAATAAATGGTGGGTTTCAATGGTCAAATATTGTAGGTGCTACTGGTCCACAAGGACTAACTGGACCACAAGGTGCCACTGGCCCACAAGGTGCTACTGGCCCACAAGGAATTAATATAAATATAGTTAATCCAACAAATAATTATTTATTAACTGCATCTGGTTCTTCAACAATTGTTGGTCAACAAAATTTAACTTTTGATGGCACAAATTTAACAATAACTGGAAGCGCATCTATAATTGGCACAACAAATTTGCAACAAACAGTAGAAGTTTTAAATGATACATTTAATGCTACTGCCTCATATTTAACATATGATTTTAATACTGCCGCAATTTGGTATCATGCTACTGTATCTAATAATTTTACTGCAAATTTTATAAATGTTCCCACACAATCTAGTAGGATAATAACCGCAACTATAATTTTAAATATGGGTACGACTGCCTACTCACCAACATCTTTGCAAATAGGAGGCGTGACACAGTCAATAAAATGGGCTGGTAATGCAACACCATCAGCTACTGCAAGTTTAGTAAATATTTATGGATTTTCATTTATAAGAAGCGGTGGGGCATGGGCACAGGTATTGGGCCAACAAAATTATTTTTAATTTATGATATCTAGAATGTATAATTTTATCGGACCATTATCTGTTATTTATTCACATAATCAATCTACAACAAATAATGCAACACATTCTAATAGTATTAATCTTTTAATTTTAGGTGATAATAGTGCATCTGCGGTAGCTTCTACATTAACAACTTATTTTAATAAACAACCTAGTTATACATTTTCTGCAACTTCTATAACTATAACTGCTACTTATACTGGCGCTGGTGTCACTAGTGGCAACTATAATGCTATATTATTATACTCAAATTCTAGTAATACAGGTTCATTAACTATGTCAAAAGCTATTGATTCATATGTTTCTACTGGTGGCGGATTTATAACAGCAGTATTTCATTGGAATTTACATGTTACTAATTTTGATTTAACGTTATCTCCTTGGATTTATACCGGTGTCGGGCAAAGTTCCGCAGTTTTAAATTTAACATTCTCTGCAAATTCACATCCTATATTAGTAGGATTAACAGCGTTATCGTTATCAGGAGGTTCTTCATATTATTTAGACCAAGTAACTACTTTACAACCTAATGCATATAATATAGCAACTTGGTCTGGAACCACTTATCCAGCTATATCTGTCGGAGCAACAGGTTCAGCAAGATTGGTAGGTATAAATTATTGGCCTACTGGAATTTCTACTTATCCGAATTCAATACCGGTTTTTGCGAATGCCATTTTGTGGGCAGCTAAATTGATAGGCTAATTTTAATATATAACACATGAGTAGTATAATTTTAAATCCAAATAACACTGAAACAATAATAAAACCACCTTATATTTTTAAAGTATTCAGGATTACTGATGTTGAAATTCTAAGTAAAGGAGACATTGCTAATACTACTATATTTTATAGATTTTCACAAGATTACGGCAGAACTGTTAGCAATTTCATACAACTAACTGTAGAAAATATTAGAAGCGAAAAAATAAATCCAATTAGGTTTTTCCAAATAGAATACCTAATTCAATATAATGGAACAACAAGTATATCATTATTTGATATTAATCTAATTGGAGATTTTCAAAATGTTACATTAGATGGTCAAAAATCTAATCTTTATGGAATAAGAGAAGATTGTAACTGTCTTATTTTAAATATTATTGGTGATACAAGCACAATGCCTGATATGCCACCTGGTGGACAATCAAGTATGTTAATGCCAAATTATTCAACTGAATCAACTAATTTACCAGCATTAAATGCTGATTCTATTGCTAAATTGTATAATCCATATCAACAAGCACAAGCATTAACCTTATTTAATAAAATGAGTAATGATGCTGTTAATATATTTGGACATGATGTTATATATGTTTTAACAGATCCTGATCAAAAAGGAATTGATTATACTTTCCATGAATATACAGTACAAAATTATATATGTGATGCTAAAATAAAAGTATCGGTTGATAATAATCAATTTCCAGATAATACAGGTTCATTGAATAATTTTGACTTAACCCTATTTGAATCTTTTGAAATTAATATAACTAAAGATCAATTTAAAGCAGCATTTGGAGTACAAAGTAGACCCGGTTTAAATGATATTATCTGGTTTTGCGACCTAAATAAATTATATACAATAGAACATTCACATGCTATTAGGAATTTTAATAATTATTCAATTTATTATAAAGTAATACTTAAAAAATTCAACCAAAAAGCAAATATTATTGGTTCTTCACAAGAAATACAAGATATGGTAGATTCTTTAACAAAGAATACTACTTTAGAAGAATTAATGGGTATAAATAATCAACAAGATAAAAAATCTACAGCTAATCAAGAGCAATTAAGAGTTTTAAATAAAGCGCAAGAAACATTAAGAGTAGATATTTATGCTAATATTGAGAAAGAAAAAATAGAAAATAGTAGTATTACATTGGCTAAAACTCACTATGAACTTTCGACAGTTGATGCTGGCGCACTAGCAGTGGTATATAGAAACTTTAAATTTTTCTATCAAAAATCTGATAATTTAGGATTTATGGCATGGTTTAATATTAATAACATTAATATGACTGATGCAAATAATTTATTTAATTATTCTGATGATTTAAATAATGGTGTTAAATTCTATTTACAAGGAAATAGTGTATATGTTAAAATTAATAACACTACTTATAATCTAAGTTTACTTGATGCAGATTGTATTAATAAAACAACTACAAATGTTTTAAGCGCAAATATTTGGTATAATATTGTTATTAATATAGATCAAAGACAACAATTATTAAGTGCTTATATTTATAAGAGGAATGTTGAATATGAAGATGATGCACCTTCATTGACATCTACTAAATTATTACAATTATATAAAGTATCAGTTGGTATAGCACCTACTATTATTGATATACCGGATACAGTTAATGCAAATATATTAGGTTCTGATATGAAGATAACTTCTATTAGATTATTTAACGATGTTATACCTGAAACAGAACATAATAAGATTATTAATAAACCATTAATTGGCGCAGATTACAAATATATAATATTTACTGATAACGCAAACCAAGATGCAAATATGCCATTTAATGCTGATAGTAAAGTAGATTATAACAAAATTAGAAGAGGAACTGGTTTAGATACTTAATATATAGATTATGAAATATTTAAAATTATTTGAAGGTAGAACATCAAGTTCTCCATTTGGAAATAAAGAAGTTTGTTATAAACAATATAGATCTTCACAATCAGATACATATTATACTGAAATAGTACATATACCATCTGATGATGAATCTGGTTTATATATTGAGGCACAAGTTGATAAAGATACATCAGAAAAAACTGTTATAAAATGCGGCACTTATAAAAAAGAAGGACCATTTACAAAATATACTAATTTTAAAGGATAAAAAAAGAAACCCAGTTTTACTGGGTTTCTTCATTACTATCATCTAATATATCATCTATCCTATTATATCGTCTCCAAGCAATTCTTGATTTTTCATAATCTTCATCACCTGGTAAAGAATAGCCCATATAATTATTAACATATGCTATATTACCTGTTAATTTTTTCTTTTTAATACAATCATCACATATCGCAATAATAAACTCATCACCATCATGACAGCTACCATAGCCAGCTGATACTTTATGCACAAGTCCATCATTCCACATTTTTGAGCCCGCATTTACTGTAATTTCTTCATCATGAGAGCCATCAATTTGAATTTTCTCTTTAGTATTGAAAACTACATCTTCTTCTAATTTACCATTAGGTAAATCTATCTCTGGATATAATAGAGAAATCTTCTTATCGCAACATATACACATCATAATTAAAAACTTATAGAACAAAGATACGATAAAGTTTTGACATTACAAAATTATCTTTAAAAGGAAGGACAAATTTTTAATATATATAACATGAGAAAATGTAATTATCGTAACTGCTTAAATGAAATAACAGGACGACCTAACAAAAAGTTCTGCTGTATCAAGTGCAAAAGAAATGAATTAAAATATAAACAAAGAATAAAAAAGAAATTATGTATAGCCCTAACGAAACAAGAAATAAAAAGAAGAAAATAAGAGAAGAAAATGGCTTATGTATTTATTGTGGTAATATAGAACCAGAAGAAAATAAAAAAGGATGTCGTGTTTGCTTAGATAAAAAGAAATATTATAATAAGAGTATGCCTTTCGCAAAAGAAAAAAGAAGTCAATATCAATTTTCACTTAAACACGAAGTTATTAAAAAATATGGTGGACAATGTTCTTGCTGCGGCGAAAAAGAAATTATGTTTTTAACCATAGACCATATAAACAACGATGGTTATAAAGACGAAGATAAAAACAAATCATTTTATTATGTTTTACGAAAAAATCCAATAAGAGAAGATTTACAAGTTATGTGTTTTAATTGTAATTGTGGCAAAGCACAAAATAATGGTATTTGTCCTCATAAATTGATAACAAAGTCGTTAGATAAGTTTAAAGATGATAGATATGGTAATAAAACTCTAATGGATAAAAATACAAAAATAGACTGGCCCGAAAATGATAAATTAGTTGAAATGTGTAATAATTATTCAATAGGAACCACTGCGAAAAAATTAGGTATTTGTTATACTACCTTAACCAAGAGGTTAAAAAATAGGAATTTATCTGATTTGATAACAAAAAAATATGCAAAAAAAATGGAGCGTATCTAAATACGCTCCATTTTTTAATAAGATACAGGAAAAGGTATAACATCATGTATTTTTGGAACTTTTGTAATAAACATCAACAGACGTTCAAATCCCATTCCATATCCACTATGTGGAATTGAACCATGTTTTCTGGTGTTTAAATACCACTCCATTTTATCTACATCCAAACTGTAATCTAACATAGATTGTTTTAGTTTATCATAAGAATCCTCTCTTTCAGATCCACCCACTAATTCTCCAATTTCCGGAAAAATCAAATCAAAGCAAAATGCGGTTTGATCATCCTTTTTCATGTAGAAAGGTTTTAAATCTTTTGGATAATGCGTTATAAATATTGGGGAATCATAATGTTTCACTATTTTTTGTTCTGTTTCTGAGTTTATATCTTCACCATATTTAACGCCAAATAGTTTGATTATTTCTTCATATTTGATAGTTTTCCATTCTTTATCCACAACGCTTGTTAGATGCTCGGTTGTTATACCCAATTGTTTAAATTCATATTCACATTTTTCTAAAACATATGATATAAAGAATTTTATAGACTTCTCAGCCAACAACATTGCATCTTCCATTTTATACCATCCTATTTCTGGTTCGAGATGCCAAAATTCACTTAGATGTTTTTTGGTGGCTGATTTTTCGGCTCTAAAAGATGGACTAAATGAATAAATTTTACCAAGACTCATAGCACCTACTTCACCATGCAGCTGCCCTGATACGGTTAAAACTCTATCTAACCATTCAGTTTTAACTTGAAAAGTTTCGCCCGCTCCCTCACAATCACTGTCTATAATAATAGGAATTTGGTAAAGATAAAATCCTTCACTATCAAAATACTTATGTATTGCTTGTGTTAGATGATGTCTTATTTTCCAAATTGACTGAAATTGTTTAGTTTTTCCTCTGTATTCTAAAAGAGAACGAAGGAAATCCATACCATGTGCTTTTGGTTGAATAGGGTAACTATCATCTGCGCTACCTACTATTTTAAAATCTGATGCTAAAAACTCAAATAAACCTTTTGGTGTTTTTGAATCTCTACCTTGTGCTTCAAAAGAAGCACCTACTTTTAACTCGCCTGTAATTTTACATTCGGCTTCTACTATTGTTACTTGGAAATCTTTTGCCCCATCTGTAACTGCTACGAAGATTAGACCTTTTGATTGTCTAATACTTTTAATCCATCCTTGTTTCATATTTAACTGTTTTTTTATTTTTATAATTAGTAATTTTTTATTCTATCCGTTTAAAAAATTACCCATTATAGCAGGCGAAAAACGAATCAAATGTTTCGTAGTCGCCAACAGTTTTTATTTGTCTAGTGTGTTTCATCTTAATTGTTGTTTTACTTTCAAGTACCATTCATACATATCGGCAATTTCACCACCTTCAAAGTAGCGATAATTGTCGTACTCCTCAACTAGTTCTGAGTTGTTTAAAATATCCTTTTTTGTATTTATCAATATTTCTTCTTCTATTTTAGTCTTTTTGTCTTTTATGCGCAAAGTTATTTCATGTTCAAACTCTTTATCATAAGGATCTTCATTTTCATCCTTTTTTAGTTTTCTTTTTTTATTTTCATCTTCATCTCCGACTAATTCATCCAATATTGATGACATTATTCTTGGCTTAAATCCAATTTCAACCAACTTATTAAATATAATTTCAATACTTTCCTTAGATTTACCACTTGTTTCATCCCAATATGGGATGATTATCGCAAAGAATGGTTTTTCCCATGTTCGTTTAA
>Ga0316224_1002157_pt1 | contig 18928 bp, 24 predicted proteins | sample TBH18013metaG_FD_206254 | JGI IMG/M metagenome (GOLD analysis project Ga0316224, IMG submission 206254) | Freshwater microbial communities from Trout Bog Lake, Wisconsin, USA - TBH18013 | ecosystem: Environmental > Aquatic > Freshwater > Lake > Hypolimnion/Profundal zone | place: USA: Wisconsin... | reverse complement strand
GGCGTAGCGCTCATACTCGGAGAGGGGGCGCTGGTAGACCTCCGGATAGAGGGACTTGGTGGTAAGTCCTCTGGTTGCCTTTCCCTTATCCCTGCCGGGGGAACCTGGGGACGTTCCAAGAATGCAAACTAAGCCCATCCCGATGCTGAGTTGGTTAGGATTCTTGGAAGGCCCCTCGGCTTCCAGGCAAATAGGTACCTGGGGGGCGCGAGAGTTGAGGGTGCTGGTCTGGAAATGGACAGGTTTGGACATGGACAAATGCTGAACACAGGTGAAAGCAGATTTTGCGACCCTGTGATCGTGTCAGATGCAGATCCCCATGGGTACGGAGTAAACGATGACCGACCGCTACGCTACATCGCACCTCCTTGAAGACCAGTACGAGCCAGGCTCAAACGGCACGGTGTTGCGCAACCTGCTCGGTATTAAGACCAGGGAAAGATTGGAGCATGTTGAGGAGGAGCGGTTCGAGTGCCTGATGGAAGAAGCCTTGGCGCGTTTCGACAGCGAGCACCGGTTTACGGCTCAGGATATAGTCTGGCTCCACAGGTTCTGGCTGGAAGGCGTCTTTTCCTGGGCCGGCGCCTTTCGCACCGTCAACATTGGCAAGGGAGGCTTCTTGTTCGCGGCTGCTGCCATCTGCCAGAGCTGATGCGCCATTTAGAGAAAGACCAACTTGCCCGTTTGACTCCATGCCGGTTCGAGCGCATCGAGGAAGTGGCCACAGCGCTAGCCGAGGTGCATGTGGAACTGGTCCTGATTCACCCCTTCAGGGAAGGCAACGGTAGGATTTCTCGACTGCTGTCGGTTCTGATGGCGCTTCAAGCGGGACTGCCACCGCTGGACTTCTCGGCGCTGCAAGGTGTACAACGAGAACGCTACTTTGCGGCCGTACAGGCCGGTATGGATAGGGATTACCAGCCAATGACAAGGATTTTTAGGGAGGTAATCAGTCGGACTTTAGCGTCTTGCAAGCGGTGAAGGTTCCCAACTCTTCCTTCACGGAACCTGCAGGCTCTTCTCTCAGATATATTCCTTCGATAGCAAAGGACGAAATTAGCGAACGCCGCAGCAGCAACTTGCGTTGTGTCGGGTCTTTCAGGTAGGCATTGGTCTCAAGTAATGGCTTTTTCATGGATTTATACTATCACAGCATCACGCAGGTAAAAAGGCCAATTCTACAAGAATGGGCACAAATAAGGCGACCGGCGGCTTGACCTCATCCAAATGAACCAAATGGCTAGCCCCGCTTTCGCTTCGTCGGTGCGTCTTGCGTGCAACGGGGTCACACCAGAGTAGCGGGGTCTAGACTTTCGGACATTTGAGAGATTGAAAATTGGTGGAGAATGTCTGAAAGGCTAGACCCCGAAACGTGCAGATCAAGATTGGCGAGGCTGCGCAACCAGTCGGACGCCAAGCGCGGAGCAAACCCGGCTGATCGTGTCGAAGCGTGGATGTGCTCCCGGGCGCAGGGCTTTGTAGAGTGCTTCGCGAGTCAACCCGGCAGCATGTGCAATTTCGGTCATGCCGCGCGCTCGGGCGGCGACTCCCAGGGCGTGGGCCAACTCAGCTGCGTCGCCCTCTTCGATCACCATGGTGATGTATGCGGCAATGTCAGCTTCGCTTTTTAGCTGCTGAGCAAGGTCGAATTCTGGCAGGTTGGATACAATGACTTTTTTTGGCACAGGTCAATCCTCCAATTTGGCTGCCCGTTCGGATGCGGTAGCAATATCTGCTGTTTGTGTGGACTTGTCTCCACCTCCCAACATCACGATAAGCACGTTGTTGCGCTGCAATTAGTACATTCGCCAGCCGGGACCGAAAAACTCCCGCATCTCGAAAATGCCGTTACCTAGCGGTTTCACATCGCCCAGGTTGCCCCGCTGGGCTTTGTCAAGACGACGTGCTAGCCGTAACCGAGTGATGCGGTCTTTAAGGCCATCTAGCCAGGCATCAAATTCGGGAAGCGTTTTGACGATATACATGGGTATATTGTAGTCGAACGATTACAAAAAGGCAAGGGCCCGACGCTGATGATCCCCAGGACCTTCGAAAGTGGGGGGCAATGGGGTCAAGCTTAGAAAATTTGAAACTTTTTACGGATTCAACGGTTGGAAGCCACCGGTTCCGCACCGGCTTCACGCTGAGCAGGCATTTCCTGAGGTTCAAAATGTGAAGGTTTGAAGGAGTTGGCTCAGCAATCAAAAGTCGGCGAAGCTGATGAAAGCCGGAGCAGCCGACGTAAGCTGGAGTCTCTTAAGTCCCTTAAGTAATAGTAAGTTTGTCCAACGCCGATTAAGCATCCTGAAGTCGATGAAAGAGTTTGTTCGAGCCGGAACCAGTGGACGGTTGGTGAAAGCTGGTGAAAGAAAGCGCCCAACAAGACCGCAGCACCGGGCAAGCTGCTGTGCTGAACGTTAGGAGTAAACGTGATATGGATAAATATAAAAACCTTATTGTCATTTTGGTTGTTTTTGGCGCCATTCACCTTGTTTTTACAGGAGCCATAACTCCTGTACTCAGTAAATGGTTGATGGAACAAGGACAAGGGAATAAGGTTTATCCTAATCAACTTTCTTATATGATCGCTTTTTTTCAGTACTCAGATGTGATAATTTGGTTGCCGATGTCAATTTGGGTTTACAAAGATTCGAAAAAAATCGCATTTGTCCCATGGATCTGGGCACTACTAATGCTGATAGCTCATTATCAAGGATTGATAATCTATTTGCTGATTCAAATCCTGCGTGATAAAGAAATGGCTGAACTGAAGGATTCTAACCAAAAGATGCACCTGGCAATGCACCCGTCAGGTGATCTCCCTTGACTGTTAGGGCGCTAGAATGAAACCCTTAGGCACATTGTTGAAATTGTTTTCAATTGGGAGGTCTCGGGGGCGGAGCGCCATTTTGGACGGGAATCTGAGTGCTCGTGACATGAACCCATATCGAATGGCAGCCCAATGAAGCTTCCCCCCTCTTTTTTCACGGAACCGGCAGGCTCCTCTCGCAGATGTATTCCTTCGATAGCAAAGGACGAAACTAGTAAACGCCTCAGCAGCAACTTGCGCTGCGCCTTTCAGGTAGGCATTTGCCTCAGGTAATGACTTTTACAGGGAGCGAGTATGACAAAACACGGCAAGAATTTTACCGCAGAATGCATCGGGCCACTTGAAACACTTTTGCAAAAGGATTTCATGGGTTTTTCCGGAAAGTACTTCCTCGGCAAAGAGCTTGGACTGACCGGGTGCGAAGTATCTCTCAACAGGTTACCAGCTGGGAAGGGACTGCCCTTTGTTCATGCCCATAAGAAGAATGAAGAACTCTATATCGTTCTTAGGGGCTCCGGGACCTTCTTTGCCGATGGGGAGGAGTTTCCGATTCAGGAAGGCAGTTTGATACGGGCTGCCCCCGAAGGTGAGCGGGCTTTAAGGGCGAGCAGTGAGGACTTGTATTTCATCTGCATCCAGGCTCAGGCCGGCAGCCTGACCCAGGCGACTCTGGAAGACGGAATCCGACTGCCAACGGCTACCTCATGGATAACGCCGAAAGCGGTTGTTGCCGACTCGCTGTAGACTCAAACGCCACGGTGCTGCGCTACCTGCTCGGTATCAAGGCCACGGGAGCATCGGAGCCAGGTTGAGGGGCGGATCGAGCGTCTGGTGGAAGAAGCCTTGGCACGGGTAAAGCTCTGGGGGCTAGCGCTATGACGCGCCCACTTAGCCTGTCTGCCAGCAACCCCTAAGACCCAAAAACACTGGCCTTCCCTTTAGTCCCAAGAATTACAAAATCATACAGTTTGAACGTGTTGGTGATATCTACCAGAGGAGTTTGGAAATGGGAGTTCTAGTTTTGGTTGTGTTGGTTGCTGTCGCTGTTCTCGTTGCGTCGTCTGTTCGTATCCTCAAGGAATACGAGCGCGGCGTAGTTTTTCGCCTCGGCAGGTGTGTCGGTATTCGCGGACCTGGCCTGATCTTGCTGGTCCCGGGCATTGAGCTTATGACCATTGTCTCGATGCGGACCGTTGCCTTTGAAATCCCATCGCAGGATGTGGTTACTAAGGACAATGTTACGGTTAAGGTTACCGCGGTAATTTACTCAAAGGTTGTCGATGCGGTGAAAGCCATCATCGAGGTGGAAAATTACCGCTATGCCCTTGCCCAGATAGCCCAAACAGCCCTCCGGGCCGTGATTGGCCAGCATCCCTTGGACGAGGTTCTTGGCGAACAAGCCAAATTGCAGGAAGCATTGAGCGCTGCCCTTGCCAAGGCTTCGACGGCATGGGGGCTGCAAATTGACCATGTTGAGATGAAAAACATCGATTTGCCTGTCGAAATGCAGCGGGCCATGGCTAAGCAGGCGGAAGCCGAGCGAGAACGACGCGCCAAGGTCATACATGCCGAGGGTGAACTGCAGGCTTCTGTAAAGCTCGCAGAGGCCGCAGATACCTTGTCAAGGACGCCGGGCGCCCTCCATCTCAGAACGCTCCAGACGATGGCGGAAATAGCCACGGAGAAAAACTCCACCATCCTGTTCCCGTACGAATTGACGAATCTCGTCAGCAAAGTCATGGGCCATACCAATTCATAACTCCAACCGATTTTCGGAATGGTTGACATTTGGGTGCCCGAGGGTCTATTGGCGGAAACGCATGATCGCCAAAGAGGAGATGTGATGAGAAATGCTTTTATTGGCAGCCTGATGTGTTTGTCTTTGCCCGTCCTGGCTGCATGTGGTAGCGGCACCGGCAGTTCCCAAACAAATCCTGGCGCAGCTAACGCCGTGTTCGTCAATAACACCGGAGCGAGGAACTATTTCCCCAATTCGCTTGGCGACACCTGGACATTTGTCAACGGGAACAATTCAGCTGACCATCGAATAAATACTGTCATGAGCACATCGGATAACAACGGCCAAAGCACTTTGCAGGTTGTTTTCGGGGATGGCACGAAGGAGAATTATTTATACCAGATAGGCAATGACACTGCCGACATCTACCAATATCAATACTTCGATAGCAATGGTCAGATTTATAAAACTATGACCTGCAACCCGCCATTTCCCTGGCACCTGCTACATCCGGTAGTCGGCGAATCATACTCCAGGACATACAACTCTACGACAACAGTGTTGGCTACAAATGCTACAAGTACCAGTAGCAACAGCAAAACGATAAGTATAATCGGGTACGAAACGGTAGTTACTCCTGCCGGAACATTTGTAAATGCATTGAAGACCAGTTACCTGTATGCCAACGACACCTATCCCGGCTACACTTGGTGGGTCAGCGGAGTCGGCAAAGTAAAAGAGATCTTCTCCAGCTCCACATCTACGCCTAATCAGACCAACTACGAATTGACCTCTTATACAGTGCATTGAAACTGCCTCTTCGGCGATCAGGGGACTGTGGGAGTCCTGGAGCTTAAAAAAATCAACACCTCCCCTTAAACGTGTCCGAGGGGGCAATGGTACTAACAAGGAGCGAGTATGACAAAACACGGCAAGAATTTTACCGCAGAGTGCATCGGGCCGCTCGAAACGCTTCTGCAAAAAGATTTCATGGGCTTTCCCGGAAAGTATTTCCTTGGCAAAGAGCTTGGACTGACCGGATGCGAGGTGTCGCTCAACAGGCTGTCAGCCGGGAAGGGAATGCCCTTTGTCCATGCCCATAAAAAGAATGAAGAACTGTATATCGTTCTTCGGGGCACCGGAACCTTCTTTGCCGATGGGGAGGAGTTCCCGATTCAGGAAGGGAGTTTGATACGGGTGGCCCCCGAAGGTGAGCGGGCTTTCAGGGCGAGCAGTGAGGACTTGTATTTCATCTGCATCCAGGCTGAGGCTGGCAGTCTGAACCAGGCGACTCTTGAAGACGGAATCCGGCTGCCAACAGCTACCTCTTGGATAACGCCGAAACCGGTTGATTCCAACTAACGGCCGGTTGGCTCTTCCGTCTTCGGATCGTGCCAGGGCACTCTTTGCCACCTGGCACTTGCTGCCCCGGTGTGAGGCAATCAGTGTGCCGGCTGACTCTCACTGACTTCCGGTCCGAGCTTCGGGAGATACCGCGCCTATTCAAAAATGTGGAGGGTGACATGGTCAATGAAGCAAATAAGGCAATCGTCCGACGCTACTTCGAGGAGGCACTCGATAATCGGAACTTTGATGTCCTTGACGAAATTGTGGCAGCTGACTGTGTCATTCACCGTCCGGAAACTTCAGAAGCGATCCGCGGACGTTATAAGGGGTGTCAGCACTGTATGGAAACCTCCGAAAACGGCCTTTGTCTTTGACGGGGCTGCGATTTTATCGCTGCATCTTTATAATTTTCATTTCAAAAAAGGGGTGATTATAGCATGATTCATACTAAATTGTATGAAAAGCCATAACACCCCGAATATACTATCTAATTACAAGCAGGAAGCTCAGCCAACCTTTAGAGGCTTGAGGGACTCATTCATTTTCCGCACTGCAGTGGCAAAGCCCGCTTTAAAAATTGTGCGTCCGTTGGCGTTTTTTATGCGACCAACTTTATCTGCCGACCAATTCTCTCTCGCTAACAATTCATCCGACAGGGCATCTCTCACAGCCTCCCGCTCAAGGTCTGAAAGAGTTAAGAGCGGAAGTACCTCCTGCTGAGCCAGGTTGATTTGAGGTGCATTCTTACGTCTATCGACAATGATTTCCTCCTTATTTTTGAGCAGGTTAAGGGCCTTAATGGCCTTCTTGTAGTCCGCCTCCAGCCTTCCAATTATGGACAAAAGCGCAGGGTCGATACCATATTTTACACAACGACTTACAAGGCTGGTTTGGGTGGACTCAGTTGTTTTGGCTACTTTTTTTGTGATCCCGCCAGAATAATTGGCCCACGCGTTGATAAGTGTCTGATATCTGTGAGCCTGCACGTCTTGGGTGCGGATAGTGGTATACTTGGGACCTTTTTTTTGTTCTGAAAGCCTACCAATAGTAGGCAGGGTAAAATCATAAGAGTTGCGCTCCTTCTGCTCACGGCAAACAGAATGGATAGTTGAGAGGCTCCCACGGCTTCGCTCATTGCCAGTTTGCGCCAACAGGTTCTCCAATACGTCATCAGGGTGCTCTTGTACTTCCGGTGCCATTAATAACCTCCAGTGCCTGTGGGAAGAAGTTCGACTGGGCAGGGAATGTCCACCGTTTTGGTGCCGTTCAGCTTGAGAGACATTCCGGTTCTTTTCTCTAGGAGTTCAGTGACGTTACCTAACATACCAAGACTCTCTAAACTTTTTAATCCTTCAACGACATCGACGGCCCCTTTGATTGACCCCATTCTGAGCTTGAGAAGGTTCATGATTTCGTTACCAAATTGGTGCTGAAGATCAACCGGAAGCTTGAAGAACATCGGAGCAAGCCCGTTACCTTCCAACCAGAAGTCCAGCGTCTGAGAGCGGCGGAGAACCGCCTTAGTAGCGTCAGTCTCGGCATAGACCGTTGCGCCATCGCACAGCACCTGAAGCTGGTGCAATTCGGATACCTCTATCAATATAGACTGTAAGTCCTCCATGCTGCCAACTGCAACCAGGCTTAATTTGTCATCTTGGACGTCCTTTTTGGTGATCATGATCTCAATGCTGCGTTTGACCAGTCGTGCAGTGGCACCCCAGTCCGCACTTACTTTGTCGCACTTCTCGGCCTCGATTTCGTAGACACGACTAAGCTTTTGAAACTCGGCACCCTTTGTGAAAGGGAGTTCCTGTTCCGTGCAAGCGATCTGCTCGTCCTCAAGCGCTTCTACCTGCTTCCCAAGCTTATTGTAGCGCTCGGAAGATTCGCTCATTTGGTAGGATAGTGAATTAAAATGGTCGATCAGGCCATCCAGGAATGCCGGACCGGATAAAAAGAAACGACAACGCACGCAGTTCTTTTCTCGCGGGTAACCAGGCACAGGGACTATGTCTGGCGTATCCTTACCCTGGCGCTGCAGCAGGAAGCCCTTGTCGCAACTGCCACATCCCAACGGGCATATACCTTTATCCTCAACTACCCATCCGGCAGGTGAGCGGTTGTCAAGGACCGCCTGAATAGCCACCGGGTCATTAAAGGCTGATGCCTGCTCGATCTGTTTGTAGGTCGCGTCCGTGAGGAAGCTTTGATAAGACTCCTTGTCTTTCGCCAGAATCTTGCGTTCAGCCTCTTCCATAACCTCAGTGACGCGCCCAATGCCGGCTTTTGTGTAATAAAGAGTCATAATAATTCGTGCATGCCCTGCAATACACTTTGAGAGTACCGCCATAGACACACCGCCGTCGAGGGCGTACAAAGTAATGAGCGAAACTCGCAGAGAATGTAAGGGGAAATAGGTGGCTGTCCTAGAATCTGATTTAACAAATCTGATTTTCTGCTTTCCCTTGAGAACCTCGTTCCTCACTTCGCAACGCCGCTCAAGTTCCTCGAGGAGCACTCGCCAATTGTAAGCAAAAAGTTTTGAGGCTATTGGCTTGTCAACATCATCACCATTTTTGGCAGACGCATCTCTGAACAGGAAGCATGCCTCACCCATTTCTGCTAGTATTTCTGGGTGTTTAAGGGCGCCGGTGTGCTTTTTCTTCAGATCCCTCCAACGAACGGGAGCCTTAATTGGGTTGTACTTCATCTGCCAGTTGCGCAACCTTTCTAACCATGGGATAACCCTCGGGTGTTCCCATGGAACTACATACCCTTTGGCGTCCTCGGATTTTTCGATGTCAGCAGTCTTATTTGTATTAATGAAAAGACTGCACATGCTCTTACCCTCTTTCATGTCGAAGGAGCGCCGGAAGACACCTTTTTGATAAGGGTGCTTCTCAGTTCCTTTTACAATTGGGTGTGTGTTCCGAACCCACTGACCTTGCTCGAAACGAAATGTGTCCGCTTCACCGCTTTCAAGCCAGCAAATCTGCGAGGTTCGCAGGGGCAGTTCAAGTTTGACGTACATTACTACCCAGCGCACCGGTGACCACAGTTCGAAAATCTCCCGCTTGCCCACCACGTTTCCGGTTTTTGATTCGTTGTTTTGGTAGACTGGCCCCATACGCCGACGCCAAACACAGTCAGGATCATTTTCATCCACCACAGACCTATCGACCTCGAACCATTCGCCCCCATTGGTGCCTTCGGTACTGTTCTCCATAGCCCAAGTCCAGTCCCTGAAGGACTTAGCGTCTTTAGGGCAGACTATCTCTCGCAACTCTTTTATATAGCGGTGCGGTAGAGCAGCTTTATTTGTTTCAACGTTATAGGATTTTTTCACAGGTTTTAATGGATTTGCAAAACCCGGACTGATGGTCTTTCGGCCATAGTCATCCTCTGCGGAAAAGCGGTTCTCCAGCACCCAGTCAAGAAATTCAACTACCATGTTGTTGTAATCTGCCCGTGACAATTGTACCAAATGGGGCATGGAGTCGTAAAAACTTGGCGAATCGTAACTAATATCCAGAAATTCTGCGGGAAACTTAAATCCGATTTGTGGGATGAAGGTGCCTATGAATTTGTTCAAAGCATGCCGAATGGTATCCATGCTTCTGGTTTTTGTCCGTAGGTAGGAGGCAGCCATTTCACGCCACTCCTCCAACTTGGGGTCAATTTGCAAAAGATAACAAAATTCCACATCCGCGTATTGGGAGACCTTACAATTTTTGCTCATTTTAGAATTTACCTTTCAGTTTTGGGTATGGCCCGGAGAACAAACCGAGCGGATCAACGTCCTTAAAACCGTACATTGTCATATCTTGGAGTATTTGAGCTGTTTTCCCAGCATCCAATTGCCTACTTGCCTCGTTCATGGTTTTCGTCACTTCAACGACCGTAGGTATGCCATATTTCAACTGGCTTTCAATGCTCTTGTGGTGCATTGCCACCATATTAATCTTCTCATGAAGACCTGCGTCGTCTACCCGCTTGCAGTAGCTATGGCGGTGGCCATGGTCCGTTGTGCCTTGGTTTTTTGCTGGGATCAGACCGATCTTTTTAACGGCTGCCGCATGGGCACCTTTCTCTGCACCTTCATTGGTGCTTTTACTGAAACTTCCTAAGGCATACGGTGAACCAATGTTCGGCCCGTGGAAATTTACAAAAGCATACGGGTTATCACGCTCCACCATTGCTAATTGTTCCATATAGATACCCCAAAGCTGATAGAACAATTCCCCCCAGAAGGAAGAAAACCAGAAGACCTGCATGTACTTTTGCGTATTGTCATTTAGCAGCGGATCCTTCCATCCGGCATGTAGCCGATTACTTTTGAGATACTGGTTCCGAGGCTTTAACCCAAATTTTTCCCTTAGGTATTTCTCTCGGTGGCACTTAACGGGGTTACCTTTTCTGTCAAGGAGATCAAGAGGGGCCGCTCCCTCCTCCGGGTGGTAGATGCGTACTAGCGCCCTACCCTCGTAAATGGGGTCCTCGGTCACATCTTGTACATACAAATGGAATGGTTCGGAGTGGCGCAGTCCTCCGCCGTGCATTAGAATGGTGATCAGGATATTCCGTAAGTTGAAGCGTTCGTAAAGTGGGGCACCAATCTTCTTGCCCGGCAGGGCAAACCCTTTAAAGAGGAGTTCGAAGATGCGGTCCTCGGGGAAATTATAAGTGCTTACCATCGTGCTATTTGAGTCTCCTTTGACCCAGGATTTCCGCGTCCCCTTACTTCCTGCGAGCTCGGCTGTCCACAAATGTGCTAGAAACGCACGTGATTTACGATGTTGATAGGCTGCTAGGTTAAGCATTTCCTCGTGTGAGGTGGCGCATCGGAATGGGTTAATTTGCACTGTGCCAAGTTTGTCCGCCATGAAATCAGATAACTCGCTTAGCCTACTAACAAGAAAACCTGCATCCTGCCTTTTGCGGGCGTGCCAATACAGACCGCTTGGGTCCGTACCGTCTTCACCGATGGTGCCATGCCACAGACGCTTGACAAAGACCTTAAACATTTCCTGAGGGTCGTCAAATACATCCTGGTTCGCTTCAATGAAATCGAGCATCAGTCCGGCAGCTTGGACTGTTCTGGTTCGCCACGATTCGCTCAAACCAATTCTGTCTAAAAAGAAATCTATCAACGGTGTCAGGACGCCATCCTCCGTCAGAATAGTTTGAATTTCCTGAGGTATCATTGAGTTATCCTCAATGATCTTGGCTTTGAGTACAACATAACTCATGAATTTCTTCCTTCTGATATTTCAAAACCGACAATACGTTCATGACAACGACTGCCCATCTCGACAGCTTTCCTAGCTGTTTGCTTGCACCCTACCAAAATGACTTCGTGTTCAGCACGTGTGACGGCGGTATAGAGCCATGTCATGTCCAGGATGCGACTGGAGACATTACCCTCATGATCCAGAGAGCTCTTGATAGGCACAATTACCCGAGGAAACTGAGATCCCTGCGCCTTATGGCAGGTGATGGCATACCCCAACGACAGAGACGGGTCGTCATAATCTAGGTCGGACAACAAAATGGGATGTACAACTCCGTCTACTAGCGCCTTCCCGACAATTGGGTCATCGCCAGCGAAATATTCGTCCGGTTCATCGAAAGCGGCAATTACGGTGCCTATGTCGCCGTTCATCACTCCTCGCTCCCAGTCATTACGTGTGAATATGATGCGATCGTTCTCGCGAATACCGAGGCCGCACAGGATCCCGTTGGCGGCGCGTATCCTGATGGGACGTCCATTTTTGTTAGTCGCGGCCTGACAGGCTGCGTTAATGGTATCTACCCCTGCCATGGGGTTGGAATTCAGGGCACAGATAACCTGAGTACGCTCAGGCGCTTGCACATACAACCCGAGCACGTTTGAAATAATGTCGGAATCTGCACATTCGATAAATTTGACTCCAGGCACACAGATTGATGGCCATGACTGAGTCCGGATCTTTGCCGCGAAGGCGGGAATGCCCGTCGAGTCCTCCTGCCTCTTGACTTCCGTCAGGGTGACCTGTGGCACTTTTGAGGAGCCGATAAGCTTCTGGAAAACAAGGCCCGGCCCGATTGGGGCTAGCTGATAGGGATCGCCGACCATGATCATGCGGGCGGTGTCTGGCAGACTTTTCATGATGCGGTACGTTGTCGGCAGACAAAGCATGCTTGCTTCGTCAATGACAAAGTAGGTGTGAGCCCCGTGAACCTGCATAATATCCGACGACTTGGCAAGGAACCCGGCAATAGTGTGTGATTCCATACCAGTCGCTTCCCGCATTCGTTTCGCTGCCTTGCCCGCCAGAGCCATCTGTACCGCACTGTAGCCTAATGATTTCAGGACATAGTACAGGCATTTTAGGACCGTGGTCTTGCCGGTGCCGGCGCCACCAGTGATAACTGTGAACCTATTGGCGACGCACGTGCACACGGCCTTACGTTGCTCAGGGTTAAGGGTAAATCCGGTTTTGGACTCGAATTGGCCTATAAGCCTTTCGATATCGGAAGTAGTGGCACTTGAAAGAATCACTGACGGTTCGGGGTCCGGTCGGTCTATGAGATTCACCAAGCGGTCGACGACTGTACGTTCCATTATGAATGGACCAACAGCCTGGTAAAGCCCCTGCGCCGTAATAAGGTAAGCACCATTCGATTCACCTAGTGCTAGTGCCTTGTCAGCCAATTCGATAATGGTTTCATCTTTCCTGGCGACCTTAAGAATCTTTCGGAGCATTTCTTTCATCGTCTTCAAATCTGCCGCAGTGCTTTTGTCATTGAGAATCCTGTAATGAGCTTCCTCAATCGCAGCCATGAGCCTCACTTTGCTGTCTAATGCTACGCCGTAGACATTTTGAGCCAGGGCATCGACTTTCGGCCAGGAACCTGAAAATGCAAGTAGGCGATACGCATCATCCTGCAGCATTTTCTCGGCATTTTTGCCATAGAATTCAACCACCTTGCGTGCCATGCTTGCCGGGAAGTTATGGCTTTGCAGAAAAGCAACGAGCCTGCCTTCTGCGTAAAGTTGCCATGCTCCGGCGACTGCCGCGGCAGCAGTGGGCGTTAGGACCTCGGCGAGGGTTTCGACACAACTTTCGTCCAGTATGGTGTAGATTTTTTCGCCGAATCGAGACCAGAGTTCCCTAGCCTTAGTCGTGCCAATCCCCTTGAACTTGCAGCTATGTGCGAGGATATCGACGATAACGGCGCCGCTGTGTCTGACCATATGGAGGCTTGATGCCTTAACCCTGATCTCGGGTATTTTGACACCGTTGATCTCCATGAAACTTTCTACTGAATCACCCTCAACATGCCAAAATTCCCAAGGTTGGACGGCGTCCTTGCCAGGGAGTAACCGTGCTTCGCAACGTACGGCAATACGATACTTAGACTGTTTCTCGCCCTTGTCGTTAACGTGATATCCTGAGAAGATGACTCCCCCGAATCCCAACGGATCTCTTGATCTTTCCGATCGCACCAATACTGTGCCTGTCCAGCGCTTAGCCGTAATAGAGTCATTAGTCATCGTGGTATCCTCATTGTGTCTGAAAGATATTTTTCTAGAAGATCGTAACGGCTAAGTGCTTCTTTCATTTCATCACGCTCAAGCCGGACTGCAGCAAGCGACTGTTCAAGCTGTTCTATGCGTTTCTTGTCACGAAGGGATCTCGTTTGCTTGGCTGCAGTATCTGTATGCGGAGAGTCAGCAGCAGCCTGTATCTCAATATCAGGTAGGTAACCATTGTCTCGGAGCTGTTGCTCCATCTCCAATAAATCCTGTTTGATGCTTGGATTGGAGCGAGCGAGGGAATCCGATATGCCTGCATCTTTCAGTATCCCGCTGTGACTTAGCTTTAATTCACCACGGACATTTTTAATGTAGCTAATGAAGTCGTAAGCAGTTCGTTTGACTTTCCAAAGGAAGTATTCCTCTGCGCGTTCGTCACGCCCTGAATGTGCTCTGCCTGCTACCTCTGGTAATTTGTTCTCCTCCATCGTGTCTCTCCCTATGTGTTTTTATGAAAATGTCTCAGCGTGAACAAGTATCCATTAATCAAGAAGCGCGGTTAATTAACCTTTGAATGTAATTCGAGACTCTACGGCTTTTGAATCTGCCATTAATCACCTGATTTACACTCACAATGTGAATGCCAAGATCCCTGGCGATCTGTGCCTGAGTAATACCTAGCCGCAGCAGGGCTACCTTGATTTCTGTTGCCTTGTCGTGTTCCATTTGTTAGTCTCCCCTTGGTCTAGATTAGTTTTTATTGCCCCTATGGGAAGGGCATGACGCCCCCCGTTTCGCTGGCCAACAATATAGTTAAGTTTTATATCAGGGAGTTCTACGAAATGCAAGACAAAAAACTACATAATGTAGAAATAGTTTTAGAGAAGCTGAAAAGCCATTATAGATTGAGGACTTACAGAGAGCTTGCGGCTTTCCTGGAGGTCAAAGAGGGTACGCTCAATGCCTGGAAAACCAGAAACAAGATTGGTGATGTAGATCTAATTCTTACAAGATGTAGAGGGTTGAGCTACAACTGGCTGAAAACTGGCGAGGGCGAGGCGTTTGGGGGAAGCGATAGTGAATACACTTTGGGTAAAGGTTTACGTGATTATCGGGAGGCGCATAAAATGTCGCAGGAAGACGTTGCCAGCGCGCTTGGATTCTCGGTCGACCTTGTCTCTGAACTCGAGGATGATTCTACGATTCCGGACAGTGATACCAGAAGGAAGATCATGGAACTACTAGGCTTTAGCAAGGTTGTCTATGACTCTCGATCAAAGGAAAGTGAGCTTTCGGATGTTAAGCCAAAGAGTTTCATGACAGAGCCCAACTCCGAGGTTTCTTCCATCACCGGTGGCGGCGCCCCGGCACACAGCGAGCAGATCGTCGATTTCTTGACTTTCAAGGCTGATTGGCTCAAGGCCTCCCTTGGGCTTGTGCCAAATAACGTAGTAGTAATCAGTGTTATTGGCGATAATATGGAACCCTACCTGGCTGATGGCGACCTGATAATGGTAGACTTCGGCGTTACGAGAATCGAAAACGATGCCGTGTACGTCCTGCAATTTGGCGATTCGCTCTTAGTGAAGCGGGTCCAAGTAAAACTTGACGGCGAGATTACGGTTAAGAGCGACAACCCGCGCTATGAGTCGGAGACTTATAGAGGCGAGTCAGCAAAACATTTGCAAGTGATGGGTAGGGTGGTCAGGCGATTAGTGAGGTGAGGGGGGACGGAAGATGTTGACCTAATTGAGCAGGTGTTTATCTCGGTTAATTATTGACAGAGGCACAGTGGTTGATATTCCTACGATAGCCGTCGAGGAGGTGGAACCCTAATGAGCTACAATATTGAGATAGAGGTGCAGGGCCCGTGGGATGTGGACGCATGTGTAGAGAGTGCAAAGCGTCTCGGTTGGAAGGTCCTCTCTATCCACGAGAACGGGACACCTTACCAAAGGCTAGACTGGGAAAAGGAGGATGAACCCAATGCGTAGGTTTAGAATAGGTTCAGACCCAGGCATATTAGGTTTAGGCATCGATCCAGCTACTAATGTATGGCTGGCATCTTCTGGCTTTCAAGATTTATCCGAGCAATAGAACTTTTACGGGAATTTACCTTGGAGGGAACACCATGAGCTGTGCTGAAACCAAACCCCACAAGTTTATAAAACTATTTATTTTTTCAATTTTTGTCTTTTTAGGTGGGTGTTCAGTCTTCGGACAAAGAATCTCACGTCTACAGGAGGGTATGACAAAAGCTGAAGTTATTGACACAATAGGCCAACCAGATGGATTCCAGCGAAAAGGTGAGTACACATCATTTAAATATACTCACAGATTTATCAACAATGATCCTAGCAATAGAGACAGGGCTGATTATGTAGTAATTTTAAAGAATGATAAGGTGATAGAGTGGGGTGCTGGAGAAGTTAGAGTTAAGGAAGAAGTAAATAATACTGGGGTACTGTTTCTAGTACCGTTGAGATATTAAACCGCTTAGGTAGCACAAATATATCATTCATTCAGCGAGGGGTGGCCTTATGTGCCAGTCATGCAGCAATATGGTTGATTTAGTTTGGAACTTTATTTCGGTCAATAGAACCTACAGGACTCCAGACTACGTCAAAGGAGTATTGTTTGAGATTGAAGAAAGGAACAGCTATTTTATAGTCATTAGTCCACAGAATATCAAAATATCCAAAAAAGCCTTTATCGCCACAATACACTATCTAAAATCGAATCAACACAGCATGAGCTCGCCTTGTAAAATAAAATCATCCAATGCAAAGGCGACTGCTGGTCCTCTTTGTGCTGCAGCTAGAGAGGAAAATAAGAATGTTCGTTGTATAAACTACATTCTTCCTATTTTGCAAGAGTATTTAGTGGTTGGTATCAACCACGCTCAGCCGAACACTACTTGGCTTGTAGCGTAATGGTGCAGAAATAACTACTGTTTTACCGGCTACTTATCGTTTCTACTAAAGGACGCATTGCTGAAAATTCGCAAGAAGATCCTTGACTACGAGTATGAGGAACTCCTCGAGGTTAACGGAGTTTCGTTTAGTCGGTAGGAAATTTTGTCGTGGTGATCGGGATCAAGCGTGGGTAAATAGATCGGAGTGTTATAATGGTTTTCTATGCGAAACAAGGTGTATCAAGTTGCGAGATCGCAGGTGCCGTAGCCGCCGCTGCACTTCACGATCTCCGTGTTAATTTGTTTATGCTTGATGGCTTTCCACAGATCAGTGTGTTCGCATCATCGGACACGGAATACACCATACGCTTGATCTGGAATGGCGAAAACGGGGCAACCGTCGAGTTTTTGCTCTCACAGAACGATGCCGTTACGGCAGTTAAGAAATTCAGAAAGGAACTCATACACGACACAGCTATCTTTGAACGAGTGCAGAAAGCAATTTCCGAACTTGAGGCGAAGGTAAAGGATGAACGAGTGCAGAAGGCGATTTCCAAACTTGAGGCTGAGGTAGCTACCAAAGTCTAGAGCGGGTTTTGAGGGGGAATGCTCGATTGTTCATGAGAAACATGAGCGTACGAAAGTTTGCCACAAGGCTCCCATGAATGACCAAAGCGAGAGGTGCGGGCATGAAGCTTGAGGCACATAAGATCAAATATGTCATTGCGAGGGAAGGGCTTGTTATCGTCGCACTACTGGCAGTAGCGGCACTTTCGTATTATGCGGATACGTGGGAAAAGGATCAGCTCGCCAACTACACAAAGTACGCGGGAGAATTCGAACTCGTTCGCAATGGCACGCCCTACGGGATGAGAGCATATATTGACGGAGTACCTCGCAGCAATAATCCCTTCGCCAAATACGACACCAAAAACTATTATATTGTCCCAGGGATCAAGGCACAGTTTCCAAAATCAACCGATTATGCTGTCATACAGCACACCATGCAAAGGGATTTCAAGGCCTCTCTGGGCCGCCTGACTGAAACGGACGGCCTCGATGGCGGGTGGACGGCTTCGGACATGCCAACCGGGACCAATATCAATGCCAGATACGACAACAAGGGCAATCGGATATTTACGGGCTTTCCTTGGACCATAGATTTTCAGAAAGTCATGTTTTTCTTTCTGGTTGTCGCCTATCCAGCCTACCTTCTTGTCAGGTTCATTGCGTGGGCCGTTGCCACTGTGAAAAAGCCAAGCAGCGCCCTTTCTTGATCCCTCAACACGTAGAAACCCTCGCTTGTCTGAGCGGGCTGTGCCGCGCTGGTACCCATTCCACAGCCCCAAAATTGAGGCAAGGTATTACCGTACGCAGAAGAGGAGTGAATCCTCAGTCAGCGAGTGTTTTGGCCGTGGTTCGAAGATCGCCAAGAGGCGTACTAGTGAGGGTGTCAATTGTTGAACTGGAGGGAAAAGGACTGGAAGAAACGAAGCTAGTGGTTTAGCGGAGGTGCTCGTCTCCGTTGCCACCTATAGAGCGGAAGCAGACGCCCAACGAGGCCCGTAGACTCGAATGCGGTCTTAACTGCGGTCGCGCCGGTAACCGAGTTTTACACATGGAACATGAGGAATTTAATCGATATGGAAAGTGCCATCTTTGGGCTAATTGGCGTTGTGCTTGGTTCAGTACTAACTGGCATTAAAGAGTGGTGGTTTAAACTGCGAACTAGCAAAAAAGAGAGTGCGTATCTTGCTATCCAAGTTGCATTTTCTCTTGAGAGGTTGGCATCGGAATGTGTTCACGTTGTAAATGACGACGGGCTTTTTCAAGGACAATACGGTTCTGACGGGTGCTGTTCCTTTCAGGTGCCGACACCGAAATTTAATCCACAAACCATAGATGTAGAATGGAAGTCAATACCGTCAGAGTTGATGTACAAAATCTTCAATTTAGTGAACGAAATTGACGCTGCCAATCATCGAATAAGCGGGGTATTCGAATACGGGGCCGGCCCTCCCGACTACGAAGATGTTTTTGAGGAACGGCAAAGTTCCTACGCGAGTATTGGCATAGACGCATTAACGCTTGCTGGTCGCCTCCGCACTTTGTGTCGCCTTCCAAAGAGAGAATCCTTTGACTGGGATCCTGCAGAAACTATGAAGGCGCGCAAAATGGAAGTAGAGGCGTCAAGAGCTCAAAGGATTAAACGACAAGAGGAGTGGATGAAGACGGTTGCTAACAAGTGACTTGTGCCAGCGGGACGCTTTTGAGATTCTTGCGGGGGAGAGCACGTAGGCGGGCGGCGGGGACGTCCGTAATTTATTGAGGTGGAATTCCTTCTCTCAGCGTTGGACTGATGACGGGTCTCTCCTATGAACCACTCTCAAACACAAAAATTGGCCCCAGGGGAAATGACCTCGGGACCGACGCAAACACACACTTCTGCACCTTATCGGCGGGTGTCAAGGTAGTTGTCGCCTCTGCTGAAATTATGCAGCATCAAGAAGTTTCGTTTCCACCTTTGATTCAGGGTTCAGATAAACCGTCTCCACGGGCTTCCAATTCCTGGTATTTTTG
>Ga0316224_1002151_pt1 | contig 18961 bp, 13 predicted proteins | sample TBH18013metaG_FD_206254 | JGI IMG/M metagenome (GOLD analysis project Ga0316224, IMG submission 206254) | Freshwater microbial communities from Trout Bog Lake, Wisconsin, USA - TBH18013 | ecosystem: Environmental > Aquatic > Freshwater > Lake > Hypolimnion/Profundal zone | place: USA: Wisconsin... | reverse complement strand
GGGCGGGTAGACTTCGTTCATGATTCACAACGGGAAGCAAAAGCTGCCGTATGACGCGGCGGAAGCGGTGGGGCACCTGAAGGCGGCGGACAAGAAGCTGGCGGCGCTGATGGAGCGGGCTGGGGATTTCACGCTGAAGCTGGGGCATACGGGGACGCCGTTTGACTCGCTGCTGGAGTCGATTTTGTATCAGCAACTGCATGGGAAGGCGGCGGCGGCGATTCATGGGCGGCTGCGGGCGATGTATGGGGATGGAGACCCGAGTCCGGAAGAGTTGCTGCGGACGCCGGAGGAGCAGTTGCGCGGGTGCGGGGTGAGCGGGAACAAGATACGCGCGCTGCGGGACCTGGCGGAGCGGACGGTGGATGGGACGGTACCGACGCTGGCGGCAATCCGGAAGATGCCGGACGAGGAGATTGTGAAGCGGCTGACGGCGGTGCGCGGAATTGGGCCGTGGACGGTTGAGATGCTGCTGATTTTCCGGCTGGGGCGGCCGGATGTGTTTCCAGTGACGGACTATGGGGTGCGGAAGGGGTTTCTGTTGACCTTTGGGCGGGCCCCGAAGACACGCGCGGTGGCGACGGCGGATTTGCCGAAGCCTGAGGCGATGCACAAGCGGGCGAAGAAGTGGGCTCCGTGGCGGAGTGTGGCGAGCTGGTATCTGTGGCGGGCGTGCGACCTGGAAGCGGCGGAGCGGAAGGCGGCGGCGGGAAAGTAGCCGGAAGAGCGGCGCAGCCGGAAAAGCTGATTTGATGCAGGGAAAAAGATGCCGGAATGGACCGGTTTTGCGAGGAATTGGCGGGGTTGCAGGGGAATTGGTGTAATCGTTTCCCCTACAATGGGCGTTACAGCAAATTACGCGTGTAAGGAACGATTGTCGCGATGGCCACCAAGCGCTTCATCTGTATTCACGGGCATTTTTATCAGCCGCCTCGCGAGAATCCGTGGCTGGAAACGGTGGAGACGCAGGACAGCGCGGCACCGTATCACGACTGGAATGAGCGGATTTGCGCGGAGTGTTACGCGACGAATGGCGCGGCGCGGATTGTGAACAAAGAGGGCTTGATTACGCGGATTGTGAACAACTATGCGCGGATGAGCTTCAACTTTGGACCGACGCTGCTGAGCTGGCTGGGGGAGAATGCGCCGCGGACGTACCGGATGATTCTGGACGGAGAGCGGCGGAGCCGCGAGATGTTCAAGGGCCACAGCTCGGCGATGGCGCAGGTGTACAACCACATTATTCTGCCGCTGGCGAATACGCGGGACCGGGTGACGCAGATTCGGTGGGGGATTGCGGACTACAAGCAGCGGTATGGGATTGCGCCGGAGGGGATGTGGCTGGCGGAGACGGCTGCGGACAACGAGAGCCTGGAGCTGATGGCGCGGGAAGGCATCAAGTTCACGGTGCTGGCGCCGGGACAGGCGAAGCGATTCCGGGCGATCTCGATTGAGAAGGTTCCGGGAGAAGGCAAGAAGCGGGCCACGGAAGTGGTGAACGTGACCGGGGACTGGGTGAGTACGCCGAATGCGTCGATTGATACGACGCGGCCGTACCTGGTGCGGTTTGAGTCAGGGCTGTCGATTGTGGTTTTTTTCTACGACGGCGTGATTTCGCGGGCGGTGGCGTTTGAGGGGTTGCTGAACTCGGGCGAGGGATTTGTTTCGCGGCTGAAGATGGGCTTCCGTGACAACGACCAGCCGCAACTGGTGCATATTGCAACGGATGGCGAGAGCTATGGCCACCACCACAAGCACGGCGAGATGGCGTTGGCGTATGCGCTGCGGCTGCTGCAGCAGGATGGGCAGGTAGGGCTGGCGAATTACGGCAGTTTTCTGGCGGAGTTTGGCACGCGGTATGAGGCGGAGATTTACGAGGACACGAGCTGGAGCTGCAGCCACGGCGTAGAGCGGTGGCGATCGAACTGCGGCTGCAATGGCGGGCGCGCGGGATGGAACCAGCTTTGGCGGGCTCCGCTGCGGGAAGCGCTGGACGACCTGCGCGACGGGATTACGCCGCTGACGGAGAAGCTGGGCGCGGAGCTGTTCAAGGATGTGTGGGCGGCGAGGGATGGGTACATTGAGGTGGTTCTGGACCGGAGTCCTGAGAGCGTGGATGCCTTCCTGAAACGGCACCAGAAACATGCGCTGACGAAGAGCGAGCGGACCGCGGCGCTGAGCCTGATGGAGATGCAGCGCCATGCGCAGTTGATGTACACGAGCTGCGGATGGTTTTTTGATGACATCAGCGGCATTGAGACGGTGCAGATTATTGCGTATGCGGCGAGGGTGCTGCAGTTGGCCGGGGACCTGTTTGCGGAAGATGCGTATGGGCTGGAGCCGGAGTTTCTGTCGACGATTGCGAAGGCGAAGTCGAACGACCCGAATGCGGGCGATGGCGCGAAGATTTATGCAACGCAGGCTCGGTCGCTGGGGTTGACGCTGGAGCAGGTGGCGGCGCACTACGCGATCAGCTCAGTGTTCAGTTCGTTTGGCGATGAAACGGAGCTGTTCTGCTATCAGGTGCACCGGATTTCGCACGAGATTGTGACCTCAGGCAGTGGGCGGCTGGCGCTGGGGCTGGTGAAGGTGGCGTCGTCGATTACGGAGCAGAGTGAGACCTTCAGCTATGCCGTGTTGCACTTTGGCGACCAGAACATTACGGCTGCGGTGAAGTCGTATGAGCCGGATGAAGCCGTGCAGTATGAGCAACTGGCGCATGAAGCACGGACAAAGGTGATGCATGCGAATTTCCCGGATGTGATTCGGCTGCTGGACCGCTACTATCACATGGATTATTCGCTGACGTCGCTGTTCCGGGATGAACAGCGGCGGATTGTGAAGCTGATTCTGGACTCGACGCTGCGGGATATTGAGACGTCGCTGAAGACGATTTACAACGACCATGCGAGCCTGATGCACTACCTGGCTCATGCAGGATTGCCGAAGCCTGCGGCGCTGGTGCTGGCGGCGGGTTTTGCGGTGAACGTGGGCCTGCGCAATGCGCTGGACAGCGATCCGGTGGATACGGCGCTGGTGCGGTCGTTTATTGAGATGGCGCAGGACGACGGGATTGCGTTGGATACGACAACGCTGAGCTACACGGCGGACCTGCGGATGAAGCGGGCGATGGTGGAGCTGCAGATGTCATCGGGATCGATGGATGCGCTGGAGCGCGCGGTGCAGTTGTCGCGGGCGCTGATTGAGCTGCCGTTTGAGTTGAATCTGTGGCAGGCGCAGAATATCTGGTACGAGGTATTGCGCAGTTCGCCGTACTCGCTGACGGGGCATAGTGAGGAAGAGCACGAGCGCTGGGAGATAGGCTTCCGGGAGTTGGGTCGCTGCCTGTCGATTGCGTGCGACCTGATTACGCTGGAAGAGCCGGTGGGGGCGACACCTGGGGACTAGCAAAGACCAGATTGAGATTAGATATTTTCGGGCATTTGCGGTAGCCCAGGAGGCATGAACGACGATGGCCATTCGGGTACCACTACCAAAAGCTGCGGTATGCGGGGTGCTGGCGACAGTGTTTGTGTGCGGTTCGATGCCGCGAGAGAGCCGGGCGGCTGAACAGCCGCCAGTTCAGGTGACCAGCGAACACTTTAGCGTGGTGACAGACGCCGGCGAGAAGAATGCGCGGCATGTGCTGGACAACCTGGAGCGGATGCGGTGGGTTTTCCAGACGCTGTTTCCGAAGGCGAAGGTAGACGCCGGTCCGCCGATGCTGGTGCTGGCGATGAAGAACAAAAAAGGCTTTGAGGCTCTGTTGCCGGCAGAGGATTTGGGAAAGAATCATCTGGAGCTGGCGGGGCTTTTTTTGAGCGGGCAGAACCAGGATTACATTCTGCTGCGAATGGATGCGGAGGGGGACCATCCGTATGCGACGGTGTATCACGAGTACACGCACTTGCAGTATCGGAGTTTGCAGGACTGGATGCCGGTTTGGCTGAACGAAGGGATTGCGCAGTTCTTCCAGAACACGACGATTCACGAGAAGGACGCGGAAGTGGGCGAGATTGACGCGAACGAGCTGGGATACCTGCGTCAGATGCAGATGATTCCGCTGGAGACGCTGTTCAAGGTGGACCACAACTCGCCGTACTACCACCAGGAAGACAAGGGGTCAGCGTTCTATGCGCAGAGCTGGGCGCTGACGCATATGCTGATCATCAACGACCGGCAGCATGGCACGGCGCATATGACGGAGTACATGAGGCTGCTCTCCCAGGGGACGGATCCCGTGTCCGCAGCGTACTCGGCGTTTGGCGACCTGAAGAAGCTGCAGAGCGCGCTGGGCTACTATCTGCAGCAGCAGAACTTTATGCATTTTGTGCTGAACAGTGCGGCGGCGCCAATTGATGAGTCGAAGTTCACCGAGAAGGATTTGAGCGACCCTGAATATCAAGTGACGCGGGCGCGGATTCTGGCTGTTGTAGGGCGCGCGAAAGATGCGCAGGCGCTGCTGGATACGGTGATCAAGGTCAATCCAAAGAATGCGGAAGCGCACGAGGTGGAAGGGCTGCTGGCGCTGATTGCCAATGACCACCTTGCGGCGAAGAAGCACTACGGCGAGGCGGTGGAGCTTGGATCGAAGGACTACCTGGTGAACTTCTACTTTGCCGAGTTGTCGATGGAGGGCTACGGGACGACGTCGCCGGAGGTGGAGAACGCTCTGCGGCAGACGATTGCGTCGAATCCTGGCTATGCGCAGGCGTATGGGTTGCTGGGGGTGTGTTTGTCGCAACCCGGTGGCAAGCTGGATGAGGCGTACAAGCTGCTGGTGCAGGCGGTACAACTGGATTTGCACAATGTGAGCTATCGGGTGAATGCCGCGAATGTGCTGGCGATGCAGGGGAAGCTGGACCAGGCGAACGATGTTCTGACGGCGGCCGCAACGGTGGCGCGAAGCGGAGCCGACAAGGCTATGGTGCGCAATCGGCTGGAGATGCTGAAGCAGGAACAGGCACGGATGAAGGAGACCGAGCAGGCGACTGAGTCTGGTGTGGTCAGCGTGACGCTGAACGGGAAGCCGATTGAGAATGCTGAAGTGAGCGGATTGCCCGCGCCGAAGCATCCAGTGGTGGAGGCGAGCGGGCCGAAGCACAAGGCGACGGGAGTGATGCACAAGATTGAATGCACGTACCCAGCGGAGATGGAGTTGCAACTGGAGATACCTGCGAAGGCTGCGACAAAGAACACACCGAAGCGGGAGGCGAAGACGCTGACACTGTACAGCAGCAACTATCACAAGATGGATTTGAGCGCGCTGGGGTTTGAGCCGAAGGCGGAGATGAATGTGTGCAAGGAGATGGACGGAATGCGCGCCGAGATTGAGTATGTGGATAGCGCGGACAAAACGGTGAACGGGCAGATTGTCAGCGTGATGCTGATGAAGCCTTAGAGTGCCGGAAGAGGTTGTGGTTTTGGGGATGAGTACCGGGGCAGTTGCGGGGGTTGGCGAGACGCGGCGGATTGCGTTTTTTGGGGGGAGCTTTGACCCGCCGCACCTGGGGCATCTGGCCGTGGCGCGGGCGGCAAAAGCGGCGTTGGAGCTGGATGAGGTGCTGTTTGTGCCGGTGGGGAAGCAGCCGCTGAAGGTGGTGGATGGAACGACGCTGCTGCAGGCGGGGTATGCGGACCGGGTTGCGATGACGCAACTGGCAATTGAGGACGAGGCGGGGTTCCGGGTTTCTCTGGCGGATACGCCAAGGGCGGATGGCGAGCCGAATTACACGATTGATTCGCTGCGCAGGATTGCGGCGGAGGGACCGGTGACGCTGTATCTGCTGATGGGCGCGGATGCGTTTCGGTTGCTGCCGCGGTGGCATGAGGCGGGCGAGATTCCGTTTGCCGCGACGCTGGTGGTGGTGGCCCGGCCGGGGGAGGATTTGCGGCGGTTGGATGAGGGATTGCCGGCGGGAATTACGGCCAGGGAAACGGGACGAATTGGGCAACTGACGCAGTACCGATTGGAAGATGGAGAGGGCAGGTGGGCAGAGATGTTTGTGATGCCGGATCTGCATTATGAGGTGAGCGCAACGGCGCTGCGCGGAAGTCTGCGGGGGGTGGAAGCGGGTGCTGCGGCTCTGCAGGTTACGCCGGCGGTGTTGCGGTATATTGCGGAACGGGGCCTGTATCAAGGGTAAAAGGGCCGGGATGCGGGAATGGGATGGCAGATATTGGGCGGATGAGGCGAATTGCGCTTGCGCTGAGTTCACTACCTGCTAACATGGTGCGTGCCATTGTGGGCACATATAGGAGAAGAATTCATCCATGGTATCTGAAGAAACAAGCCGTATGCTCTTGACGGCCGTTGCAGCGTGCGACGACAAAAAGGGCGAAGACACGAAGATTCTGGCGCTGGACGTAGCGGATGCAGGGCTTGCCGACTACTTTCTGATTACGTCGGCGACGAATGACCGGCAGGCGGTAGCGATTGCCGATGAGATTGAGTTGCGGCTGAAGAAAGAGTTTGGGGTTTACGCGAAGTCCGTGGAAGGACGACGCCAGGCAGAGTGGATTCTGCTGGATTATGTGGACATTGTGATTCACGTTTTTCTGGCGGAGAAGCGCGCGTTTTATGACATTGAGCGACTGCGCAAGAGTGCGCGGCAACTGAGTTCGGAGGAGGTTGCGGAGGAGCTGAAGGCCGCAATGGTGAGCCGGACCAAGGCGGTGCGCAAGGGCACGGCAGCAAAGAAGGCGCCGGCCAAGAAGGTCGCCAAAAAGAGTGTGAGTTCAGCCGCGAGCAAGAAGGCGGCGGGAAAAACAAAAATCGGGGGAGGAACGACTGTGAGTGCTGAAACCGCAAAGAAGAGCGCGAAGAAGGCGGTGAAGAAAGCCGCTGTGAAGAAGGCAGTGGTGAAGAAAGTTGCTGCCAAGAAGGCTCCGGCGAAGAAGGCCGCGGCCAAGAAGGCTGTCGCGAAGCCGGCAGTAAAGAAGGCTCCGGCGAAAAAGGCTGTGGCCAAGAAGGCTGCCGCCAAGCCTGCGGCGAAGAAAGCTGCGGCGAAGAAGGTTGCGGCAAAGCCGGTTGCGAAGAAGGCACCCGCGAAGAAGGCAGCAGCCAAGGCGGTCGCCAAGAAGGCTCCTGCCAAGAAAGCTGTTGCGAAAAAGGCACCGGCAAAGGCCGCTGTGAAGAAGGCCGCGGCGAAACCGGTTGCGAAGAAGGCACCTGCCAAGAAAGCGGTTGCAAAGAAGGCTGTTGCCAAGAAGGCCGCGCCGAAGAAGGTGGGTGGTCTGGCACCAGCAGCCCTTGGAATGAAGCCGCCGGTGACACAGGTCAAGACGGTAGGTGCAATGGCTCCGGCATTGGGAATGAAGCCGCCGATAACCCAGGTAAAGACGGTTGGGGCGGAAGCTCCCGCAGTGCTGGGAATGAAGCCGCCGATTACTGGCGACACGGCTCCGGAAGGGCTGGCAATTGCAGCCGCAGCGGCCCCGGCGAAGAAGGCAGCGAAGAAAAAGTAAGCATCGCGCAAGCGAAGGCAAAAGGGGCGACGCCGGTTGGCGTCGCCCCCTTTTGTTTTTGTGTTGCCTACGGCAATGAAAAAGCCCCCGGACTCAGAAGCGAGTCCGGGGGCTTTCGGGTTTGGGTGGTTAGAAGTTGACCTTGAGACCGAACTCCATGATGCGGGCAGCGCCCTGGCTGAAGACGCCGGAGCCGTTGCCGGCGCGGATGGCGCCGAGATCATCGAGGGAGGTGGTGGTACCGTTGACGGTGCCGCTCTGCTGTGCGTTGAGCAGGTTGCCGCCGAGGGTGCCGAAGTTGGCGAAGTTGAAGAGGTTGAAGAAGCTGATGCTGGGCTCGATGGAGAAGCTCTCACCAAGCTGCTTAATCTTGGTGGGGCGGTCGAGTACCAGGTCAAAGGTACGCAGGTTGCCGTTGCCAGCATTGTGAGAAGGAGCAGTCGCGATGGTGCGGGTGACTGCGCCGAGCTCAGTGAGCTGATTCGCGGTGAAGAGGCCGGCGCTGATGACGGCCTGGCCGGCAGGGGTGACCTTGCCCGCGTAGGTGTTGTTGTAGTTGGAGATGGCGGTATTGAGGTTGCTGGCCTTGACGGAACGCATGAAGGCGCCAGCCTTTTCTCCAGGGATGATATCGCCGGTAGTACCGTCACCGGTGATGTCGGAGCTGAAGATTTCACCAGGGCCACCACCGTTGGTGTCGAGGGTGAGGGTGGTGGGCAGAGCCGAGTAGTAGTGACCAATCAGGCTGCTGCCGATGCCGCCAATCCAGTTGAAGCTGCCGCCGTAGGAGAGCTGGTGGGTACGGTCAATACCAGCAGGTCCGATGAAGCCGAGCGGGTTGTTGTTGTCCACTGCGGTGGGGGTGAAGTTCTGGTCAGAGCCACCGGAGGAGACGAAGCGAGAGAGGGTGTAGGAGATTTCAAAGTTCGAGGAGACGAGGCCCTTGATGGGGAGACGTCCGCCCTGACGGAGGTTGGTCTGGAGGCCGTTGTAGACCGAGCGGCCCATCGGGAAGTTGACGGCGAGATGGCCCCAGAGGGGGTTCTGGCCGGGGAAGGCAGCGCCGATATCAGGAGTAGCACCGAAAACAGCAGCCGGGTAGCCGCTGAAGAGGGAATTTCCGGAATCGAGGCCGTTGCCAGCGAAGTCGCTGATCATGGCGCCGCTGGCGATAGCGCAGTCAATGGCTGCGCTGGAAGAGCCGCCGTCGCAATCAAATGCCGAAGTAGTAGCAGCGATAGCGTTCAGGGCAGCGGTCTTGTTGAGGTAGCGGGCATCGCCGACGTGGTTGACGTCGATGGCCTGCTGGAAGTGGGTGCCGATGTTGCGGATGTAGTCAGCGGAGAAAACTGCATTCTTCCAGACTTCGCGCTGAACACCGATGTTGACCTGCAGGGAGCGGGCAACACGGTAGTCGGGGTAGTAGATGGAGAGACCCGAGCAGGGACCTTCGCAGAGGGTGTTGGCTACGTAGTTGCCGTTGACGGCAGCACCGGCAGCCTTGGTGGCAGCCTGGTAAGCCGCCTGGAGATCAGCGAAGGCCTTGTAGGACTGGCTGATGGGCTCAGACCAAAGGGAGGCGATGGACTGGCCATCAATCTCGGAGAGTGGGGCCTGCCCCGGCAGGGTGATGGAAGCGGAACCACCAGGCACATACTGGTCGCCAAAGAAGAGACCTGTGGAGAGCTTGGCGGGACGATCGAAGAGCACGTTGTTGAAGATGCTGTTTTCGAAGTAGAGTCCAGCACCGCCGCGGATGATGGTCTTGCCGTCGCCCTTGAGGTCGTAGTTGAAACCAACCTTCGGACCGAAATCGCGGTTAGGCTGACGAACGCGCTGTCCGAGGCCATCGGTGAGTGAATCCAGCAGGTTACCGGTCTGGCAAGGCGAAGCGGAGCCAAAGTTTGCAACCGCATCGGAGCAGGGGATGGTGCCAAGATCCGAGTCGGTACGTCCGGTGTCGCGCGAGTAACGGATACCGTAGTTGACGATCAGCTTGGGATTGATCTTCCAGGTGTCGCCAACATAGACGCCGAGACGCCAGTCATCCTGGCCGCCGGCTGGGTTGTTGAAGCTCTTCTTTTCCGTGTTGAAGCCTTCGCCGTTGCCCATGACGATGTAGGAGGTGGAGTAGGCGGTGGGATCGGTGGGATCGCCGCCGCCCACAGGACCGCGGGAGTAGCTGCCGGCGAGCTCAGGAGCGAAGCCGAAGAAGCTGGCGAAGCCACCACCCAGGATGCGGTTGATGCTGAAGCCGAACTGAATCTGGTGGGTCTTGGCGGTGAAGCCGGCGTCGTAGCGGACCTGCTTGTCAGACTGGTAGGTCTGCTGCGGCGCGAGAAGGTTGGGGCCAGTGATGAGGCCATGAATGAAAAGCTCGGTGCCGGGTGCGAGGTTGGGCACGCCGGAGCCGGATTCATCTGCAATCAGGTTGTGGAACTTGAGGTAGCTCCAGCGAACGCTGTTGGTGAGCTTGCCGGTGAGGAAGTCAGCACCCGAGGCGATGGCCCAGGTGTTGTCCTTGTTGCCGTAGCGGGAGAAGCCGTAGCCAAAGGTGGAGTCGTCGAGGTTGTCTTCGTACGAACCACGAGCGAAGAGGTGAATGCCGTGAGGAGCGTTGTAGTCGGCACGCGCGGTGTCGTAGCTGTCACGGAAGGGAGCGGTGTAGCCGCCGGAGAGCGCCTGGAAGGGCTGCGGGACAACGACGGAGTTGAAGGAGTCCTGCTTGATGCGCTCAGCGGAACCGAAGTAGAAGAGCTTGTCCTTGAGGACGGGGCCACCGACGCGGCCGCCAAACTGGTTCTTCTGGAAGGGATAGGCGGTGCCGCCAGGGCCGTCTGCTGCGCCGGCGCGCTGGTCGCGGAAGAGGCCGAATGCCTGACCGTGAATCTTGTTGGTGCCGGTGCGGGTGGAGACGGTGATGGAACCCGAAGAGGTCAGTTCGTTGGAGATGTCGAGCGAAGAGCGGGAGATTTCAAACTCTTCGATGGAACCCTGGCTGACGTTGAGGGTGGTGGTACCGACGGTTTCGTCAGAGATGTCCTGACCATCAAGGATGATGCGGGCGGTACGTCCGTTGACGCCGTTGATGGAGATGGAAGAGTAACCAGCCTTGGTGGGGTCAAAGGTTTCGCCGCTCTGGAGCTGAACGCCAGGCTCAAGCTGAGCGAGATCGAGGAAGTTGCGGCCCGAGATGGGGAGCGTGTCGATCTGCTGCTCGGTGAGGACGCCACCGACGGTGGACTGGGTCTGGTTGACGGCGACTTCATCGGCCGTGACCTCGACCTGCTCCTTGGCAGCACCGACGGCGAGCTTGACGTTGCCGGAGGCGGTGTTGCCGATTTGCACGGTGATGGTGAGATTGGTGGTGGAGAAACCGGGAGCGGTGACGGAGACCTTGTACTCGCCGGGGACCAGGGAGCCACCAGAATAGAAGCCGGAGCCGTCAGCGGTGAGGCTCTTGGAGACGTTGGTGGCGGTGTTGGTGATGGTGACCGAGGCGTTGGGGATAACCGCACCCTTGGCATCGGTGACCGTGCCGGTGATGGTGCCGGCAGCGGTGGAGGCCTGGGCCAAAGCAACGGGAGCGTGGAAGAGGGAGACTGCGGGCAGTGCCAGCGCAACGGCGAGGAGCAGGCGGCCGGTGCGTGCAGTCATGGATTTGGAGTGGGACGAAACCATTTTTGCCTCCTAAGGCTGAGGTTGCTGTCTCTAGAGAGCGATAGTCGAGAAATCAGTTTGGAGCGAGGTAGTTGAATTGGAGCAATTTTGGGCATGGGAGCCCGGTTGGTGGGTATCTTGCAATTTTGGGGCCATTGGTGACAACTGGGATGGTTTTGCTGGAAGTGGTTGATGCGATGGATGTTATGCATGAGATGGCAGATGTCGGCTTATGGGCTATCTATGAAAAATAGGATTTTTCGGCGGAAGATTCCCGAAAAATTACAGCAATTTCATTTTTGGGATGGTTTTGGTTTAGATAGCGAGGATGGTTGCTGGGTTGAGGGAGACTGAGGCGTTGACGGGGCCCGGGAGAAGAGTTGGCAGGGCGGTGTATGAGGTGGTACGGTACGCGCATGATTCCCTTTCGAGTTGAGTTGAGGCCTGGGTTGCCGCTGCATGAGCAGGTGGCCTATGCGGCGCGGCGCGCGATTGTGAGCGGACAGTTGCGGGCTGGAGTGGCGTTTCCGTCGGTGCGGGCGCTGAGCCGGGAGCTGAAGATTAATCCCAACACGGCGCACAAGGTGGTGGGGCAACTGGTGGCTGAGGGGCTGCTGGCGCCGAAGCCGGGGATTGGGACGGTGGTGTGCGCGGTGCCGGAGGCGACGAAGGGCGCGCGAGCGGAGCTGCTGGACGAGCCGCTGGAGCGGCTGGTGGTGGAGGCGAAGCGGCTGGGCGTGGGGCTGGAGGATGTGACCGAAGCGCTGGAGCGGCACTGGAAGCGGCTGAAGGTGGGGAAAGAGGGCAAGCGATGAGCGCGGTGACGGTGGAGGGGTTATCGAGGCGATTTGGGCGGGTGGCGGCGTTGAGCGATGTGGAGCTGGCGATTGCGCCGGGTTCGATTTTTGCGCTGGTGGGCCCGAATGGGGCTGGAAAGACGACCCTGATCAAGGTGCTGATGAATCTGCTGCCGCCGACGGCCGGGAAGGCGACGGTGCTGGGGATGGACTCGCGCCAGGTGCGGGGCGAGGCGCTGAGCCGAATTGGGTATGTGTCAGAGAACCAGAAGCTGCCGGAGTGGATGACAACGGGGGGCATGCTGGAGTATCTGCGGCCGTTTTATCCGAAGTGGGACCGGGGGCTGGAGGCGGAGCTGGTGCGGCAGTTTGATTTGCCGCTGGACAGGAAGCTGAAGAAGCTGTCGCGGGGGATGCGGATGAAGGCGGCGCTGGCGGGGGCGCTGGCGTTTCATCCGGAGCTGATTGTGCTGGATGAGCCCTTCAGCGGGCTGGATCCGCTGGTGCGGGACGAGCTGGCGGAGGCGCTGATTGACCGTGCGGAGGAGGCGACGATTGTGATTTCGTCGCATGACCTGGCGGAGATGGAAGGTTTTTCGACGCATGTGGGGTATCTGGAGAATGGACGGCTGCGGTTCTCGGAAGAGATGGCGGGGCTGCTGGAGCGGTTTCGCGAGGTGGAGCTGACGGTGACGGATGCCCGGCCGGCGGGTGGGTTGCCGGAGAGCTGGCTGGGGCTGACGGCGGGCGACGGGGTGGTGCGGTTTGTGACGAGCCACTTTGAGGAGGAACGCACGCGCGCCGAGGTCGCGGCGGTTTTTCCGGGGGCGGAGCGGGTGGAGTTTCGCGCGATGCCGCTGCGGGAGATTTTTCTGGCGATGGCGAGGCTGGGACGCGGGCGGAATGTGGAGGCGGCGGCATGAGGCAGGCTTTGCACATTCTGTGGAAGGATATGCGGCGCCACTGGCCGGAGATTTTGCTGGTAGCGTTGACGACGGGGTTTTGGGCGTGGAAATCGGTAGAAACTTTGCTGCCCGAAGATGACTGGATTTCGCCTGGTGCGGCCGGTCTTCTGGGAGTGCTGTGGCTCGCGATGGTGGCGCGGGTGACACATGGTGAGCCGCTGGTGGGAGACAGGGAGTTTTGGCAGACGCGGCCGTATCGCTGGTATTGGCTGCTGTTGGCAAAGTTCTCTTTTCTCGCGTTGTTTTTGCTGGGGCCGCTCGGTATAGCTGAGGGATGGATGCTTTGGGATTCGAAGCTACCGATGGAGTGGATTTGGGTGGTCCTTTTGGCGCGGAATATGGCGTTGCTTATGTGTTTAGTACTGATGCCGCTAATGACGCTAGCGGCATTGACGCGGAACATGGTGCAGTATGTCCTGACGTTGCTTGGGTTAGGGCTGGTAGTTGGCTTGAGCGCAAGTCTTATGCAGCTTACCGGTCTTGTGGGTGCCGGTTGGCTGGTGGACAGGGCATTGCCTTTGGTGTTGGTGGTGGGTACTGCAGGGTTGACCTTGTGGCAGTTTGCCAGAAGGCGGACTCCACAGGTTTGGATTTGCCTGAGTGGGCTGGTTGTTTTGTTGATTGGAATCGCATTTTGGTCGTTTACACCACTCGCGTACAAGATTGTGTACAGGCAAGCCGGGCCTGAGAGTTGGCCGGTCAAGCTGGTGATGAACTCTGCGGAAGGACCGGGAACGGAGACGCTGCATTTTCTGAAGCCGGAAGATGTGAGGGGCAGCAAGGGGTGGGATACCGTAGCAAGTTTTCCCGTAACCATTTCCGGCGTTCCTGGCAAAGGAATGGGCTATTTGGAGGGGGCGCGGGTGATTCTGGATGGGGCCCACGGGTTCCATTGGGAGTCAGGGTGGGCGGTGCCGGGCGAAGGAGGGAACCAGGCGATGTTGTTTCCGGGTTCGACGGATGCCCGGCTATCGGTAGCGGCAGACGAGAAGCTGTTGAACCGAATACCGAAGGAACCGGTGGAGATGCATGTCGAGTTGGCGACCAATGAGTTTGAGGTAGTGGAGCAACGAAGCGTTTCTGTGGGTTGGTTGTTCACAATTCCGGGGATTGGGAACTGCATGGGGCCTCCGGTGTTGAAGGGGGTACACAGTGTTCGCTGCGTAACAGCGTTTGAGGATGCCAATCTTTCGGTTTGGAGCTTCCGCCAGAGTGACTCGACTTGCCGCAAGGATGATGTATACGACGATGAGCTTAACCTGGCGCTGGTTGACTTGAGCTTGAACCCATTTGCGCCGGTCACCCATTTCAGCCCAAATCTCGAAAACTCTGAGGCAATTCGGGGGGAGCAACAGGGAGAGATATGCACCTGGACGAAGGTTCAGGTTGGGAGAGCGAAGCCGCTGGGAAGGGTTCGTCGAATGGAAGATGCGGGTCAGGTGCGGGTTCAAGTGGAAGATCTGGCAACTTGGATTTTGGTGGAGCCCAAGACAAAGGAGAAGAGGCCTCGTGGAGCGGCAAAGCCGCAGACCAGGAAGAAGCATCGAGGCCGACGGCGCTAGTAGCCGCGGAGGCGGTTGATTTCGCGGCGGTTGCGTTTGGAGGGGCGGCCGGCGCCGCCGAAGGGATCGAACTGAGGGGCGAGTTTGCGGTCTTCGGCGAGTTGCTGGCGGCGGGCGCGGCTTTGGTCGGATTCGCGGTAGAGGGCCTGGGCGACGGCGGATGGGCCGCGGACCTCGCTGATGCCGAGAACTTCGACTTCAAAATCACCGGCCTCGACGCGGATGGTGAGGCGGTCGCCGATGCGTACGTCGCGGGCGGGCTTGGCGGAGTTGCCGTTGGAGGTGATGCGGCCGAGGTCGCAGGCTTTGACGGCGAGGGACCGGGTTTTGAAGAAGCGCGCGGCCCAGAGCCATTTATCCATGCGAACGGATTGCGCGGATTGGGGTGGGCGAGCGGAGTCCATGGGCGTGTTCCCTTCCCCGATGATTTTAGCGTTTGCGGGCGAGGTGGGGAGCGAGGCGCTTGACGGTGAACTCCGCGCCACAGGCGAAGCGGACGAGAGGGCCGAAGCTGTTGGCGGTGGCGAGGCCAACCATGTAGAGGCCGGGGACTGAGGTTTGGAAGTTGCGGTCGACGCGGGGCGAAGCGCCCTCGGTCTGGATTCCGGCCAGGAGGGCGGGGTCAAGGAAGGTGAATCGGTCGAGACGCGGCTTGTAGCCGGTGGCGGCGACAATGTGGTCGACGACAATCTGCTGCTCCGTTCCAGAGGCATCGCGGAAGCGGACGAGGAGCTGCTGCGGCAGATCACCGGACTGGGCCGGGGGCTGGGCGGTGACGCCGAGAAGGGTTGCGCCGAGATAGGTGGTGACGCGGCCTTCAAACTGGGCGCGAGCGAACCACCCGGGTGCGGGGCCGAGGTGGCGGGCGACGGCGCGATGGCGCAGGCGTTGGGGCAGTGCGTGGAAGACGAGAGGGAGATCTGCGGCCAGCTTGGAGCGCCAGCCCACCCCGATGGAGACACGCGGGTAGAGGATGCGCTGCTTGAGGGGGCGCGGTTCCTGCGGTGGGGGGTGGAAGGCGAGGTGGCCGGCGCGGGCAAGGAGATGGGGCTGTGCGCCGGCGTTGGCAAATTCAATGGCGAGATCGACGGCGGAAGAGCCGGCACCGAGGACAAGAACGCTTTTGCCGCGAAAGCTGGAGACATCGGCGTGCTGAAAGCTATGGCTGATGAGGTGGGCGGGTGCGCCGGCAAGCTCGGGCGGGAAGTGGGCAAACAGAGTGTGGCCCACGGCGAGGACGACGCGACGGGCCTGATGGAGCTGGCCGGAGGCAGTTTCAAGCTGGAATCCCGCGCCACCAGGGAGTGGGCGGATGGCGGCAATGAGGCTGGTGTCGAGGTGGGGCACGAAGCGGTGCTGGAACTCGATGCCGTAGTCGACGAAGCGCGAACGGGGGACGGGGAGGCCGACATCGGCGTAGGGAAGGTTGTGCTGGCGGCAGTATTCGCGCAACGGGAAGCCGGGTGCGGGGGCGTAGAGGTCGGTGGCGAAGCCTTCGGACTTGAGGAGCATGCCGGCGGGCATGTTGGATTGCCATGAGCCCATGGGGGGGCCAAAGATGGCGTGCGGAGTACCAAGAGCAGTGAGATGGGCCGAAAGAGAGAGTCCGTAGGGACCGGCACCAACGATTGCGACAGGGAGCATTTCGTGAGGCTTCCGTTTCCGGGGGAGTTGATGAGCACGACACTGCCGGGAGTGTGCTGCTAATAGCAGTAGCATGCCAGGGGCCAGGGAGATGACAAGAATGTTATAAAGGACGAATTGCCGGGGCTGCGTAAAGTCTTCAATCTGTCCCGGATGCGGTGCTGGATGACTGGCTCTTCTCCCAGAATACTGATAGTAGCAACGACCTGTTGGCCCCTGGCGGCGCGGCTGGCGATGCGTTTTCGCGACGCGGGCGGGCGGGTAAGCTGGTGGGGGCCCGGGGACCATCCGCTGAAGTATGTCAGTGGGCTGGAGCAGCATTTTGGGGTAGCCAGGCTGGACCCGATGGCATCGCTGGCGAAGGCGCTTGAGGCGAGCGGCGCAGACCGGGTGGTTCCGACGGACGACCTGGCGGCGTGGATGCTGCATGGAGTGGCGGAGCGGAACCCGGAACTTGGCGCGCGGATTGAGCTTTCGCTGGGCAGGAGAGCGCAATTTGGAGTGTTGCGGAGCCGCGTGCAGGTGCTGGCGCTGGCGCGGGAGCTTGGGATTGCTACCCCGAGGGCGACGGCACTGGGAAGCGCTGAGGAGGCCGAGGCGCTGGGCAAGAGCTGGCCGATGCCGGTAGTGATGAAATCGGATGGAAGTAACGGAGGGCATGGAGTCTTATTTGCGCAGAAAGCTGAAGAACTAGCAGCGGCCTGGCATTCCCTGCGACGGCAGCCAACGCGAATGGCAGCCTGGAAGCGGTTGCTTGTGAATGGTGATGAGGTTGCGCTCCTGGATGCGGAAGCACTGTCGAAGATTGAAATCTCAGCACAGGAGTTTATTCCCGGGATTCCGGCGAATGCGATGTTCGCCTGTGACAAGGGGAGGGTGCTGGCGGGAATACAGGTTCGGGTGGAGGTGGCACAGAACGCCACGGGTGCCTCGTCGATTGTTCGCCGCATATACGATGCGAGGATTGCTGAGGCAGGAAAGATTCTGGCCAGTGCGCTCGGGCTTTCGGGTTTTTTTGGACTCGACTTCCATTTGGAGCCGAAGACAGAACGGCCAGTCCTGCTCGAACTCAATCCGCGTTCCACGCAATTGGGGCATCTGGCGCTGGATGCGACTGGCAGAACTCTGGCAAGCGAGCTGATGCGGTCGTGGGATGGGGACGCATCAGATGCGATTACGGATGGGTACCTGGGGGAGCGGATAGCTTTCTTTCCTCAGGCTCTGGTGCTGGGCGAGGCGGAGCTTGCCGGGATAAAGGTGGATCGTCCGGAGGGAGAGGCGGCGCTGCTGCGGGAGCTAAGCGCGAGGCCATGGAACCAGCGCCGGTTGGTGGCGCGAATGTATGACTCCATGCGCCGCTCGCCAATTCGCAAGCCGGTGCGGTTCAAGTAGCTGGGTCGAGCGGCATCCTCGAGGCTCGGTCTCGTGTTCTGCGTTCGCCGGGCGTTACGGGATGCTTCGCTCCGCAGCAGTTTTGAAGTTGATGTTTGGGATCTCGGCTGTTGACTAAAAAGTGAGGCGGAAGCCAAGTTGGGCGGCGAAGGGTGCGCCGACGGTGGTGCCTGGGCCGAAGAAGTCTCCGAGGCCGCCGGATGGGACGGCGAGCTGCTGGAGGCTGTTGACCGGGGTGGTGGAGGAGCAGTCTGCGTTGGCGCAGAGGCTGGTGACGTTGCCGGACTGGGCCTGATCGGCGGGGACGGGGAGGGCGGCGACGTTGGTGACGAAGTTCGCGCCGGGGTTGTTGCGGTTGAAGAGGTTGAAGAACTCGGCGAAGGGGTCGAGGTGGACGGATTCGGTGAGATGGATGGGGCGGGTGACGCGCAGGTCGGTCTGGAGGTAGGGGGTTCCGCGGAAGGCGTCGAGGGCGGTGGGATGGCCGTTGACGGAGATGCGAGTGGAGTTGTCGGCGGTGGTGATGGTGAAGGGGCGGGCGCTTTCTGCCTGGGAGATGCCGGAGATCTGGAAGCCGGCGGGCAGGCGAAGCTGGGCGGCGAGGACGGCGCGGTGGCGGACATCTTCGCCGGATGGGCCGTAGTCGCCGGGGGCGAAGGCGTTGAGGGGATCGCAGACGCCGTTGACGTAGTCGAAGAGCTCGCCGAGGACGCAGCCCCAGGTTTGGGCCTGGGAGAAGGTGTAGTTGGCGACGAGGGAGAGGCGGCCGGTTTCGCCCTGAAGGTGGAGCATGAGGGCGTTGTAGCTGGAGCGATTGTCAGACCGGAAGAGGTTGACGTCGGGGACGACATCGGCCTGGGCGGGGTCGTCGGCTGCGAGGAGGGGGGTGAAGAGGTTGACGCCGCCGGTGTAGGAGTAGGCGCGGTAGCCGTGGTTGCCCTGCTCGTGGGTGTAGTCGGCGGTGACGAGCCAGCGGCTGGTGATGGACTGCTGGATGCCGGCGGTGATGTGGATGGCGTAGGGGGTGCGGTAGGCGCCATCGATGATGCTGGCGGCGCCGCCGGCGGATGAGCCGGGGATGCAGCCGGAGTTTTCGGAGCCGGAGGGGTTGGCGGCGGGGTCGGAGCAGGGGCCGGGGGCGGTGTTGACAGCCTGGAGGGCGGTGGCCCAGCCGGTTTGGGCGAGGTCGTTGAGGAAGATGCCGAAGCCGCCGCGAAGGACGGTGGAGGCATTGCGGCCGGGCGACCAGGCGACGCCGAGGCGGGGGGCGAGCTGGTGGCGGTCGTCTGCGGCGGGCCTGGAAACGAGGGGGATGTTGAGGGCCTGGAGGGTGAGGGTGCCGGGATTCTGCGCCTGGGAGCGGCCGGAGCCGGTGAGCAGGCCGTAGGTGGCGGAGTAGCGGAGGCCGTAGCTGAGGGTGAGGGCGGGGCTGAGGTGCCAGGAATCCTGCGCGTAGGCGGCGAGGCGCTGGACG
>Ga0316224_1002150_pt1 | contig 18962 bp, 22 predicted proteins | sample TBH18013metaG_FD_206254 | JGI IMG/M metagenome (GOLD analysis project Ga0316224, IMG submission 206254) | Freshwater microbial communities from Trout Bog Lake, Wisconsin, USA - TBH18013 | ecosystem: Environmental > Aquatic > Freshwater > Lake > Hypolimnion/Profundal zone | place: USA: Wisconsin... | reverse complement strand
CTGATTTAGCAGGCAATACTATTAATCCAGGAACTTATGTTATATTAAGCGTAACATCATAAAAATTATAAAAATAAATGGCAAATTTTAATTATTTAGATTTCTTCAAAACCCCTACAATTAGCGATACTAAATTATTTATAAAAAATATAAATAATGAGGTTGTGTGGAGTATTGCGCCTTTTAAAATAAAATCTTCTATTATACAAAATAATAATATTAGAATTAATTTTACCAATAATGATTTTGTTTTAATAGATTTTAATAATGTTTATGAATCTAAAATAGCATTAACCAATTTACAATCTGCTATAAACGTATTAAATAATAAAACTCCATTAAATATTGATAAAGATGTAGAATTATGGGTTGATAATAAAATACAAGGAATAACAGGGGCATTTAGTACATTAGTAGCATATAATACACCTGGTTATACATATAGTATTGTAAATACACCGAGTAGTTTTACAATTTTAGCAGGCACATACTCATATCTATCATATGTAGAAACTCTTGAATCTTATGATAATTCACAAGGGGTATATTTACAAGCAACTATACCTACACCTATTTTTGCTAGCGGCTCTTATTATTTATTAGAATTAGGTATTACAAATCAAACAAATAATACCTCATATTTTATTACTATAGAAAATAATCCATATTTTTCACAATATCCTACTTACGTAATGTTATATAATTATGACGAATTATATACTGCTACCTTCAGTGAAAGTTTTAGATTTTCTTTATATTCAGATGGATATAATGTATTCTATGGAATAAATGGTCAAACAGTATGTTCAACTACATATTCTAATGATTCATATTATTTTAAAGCCGGAGCAATAGAAACAGAAATTGATTTAACAATTACTAATGTAGAATACTATCCTACTGGCAAAAAAGGTTATGCAGATAAATATTATTCTACATCAGATACTTTTATAACTATACCACCAGTTGATGGGGCAGTAGTATTGCAAACACAACCTAATTTATCATATACACCAGGTCAATGGCTTTTAATTTCAAATAGCAAAGATAATTTTTATACAGTTGGTGATTATGATGATGATGATATAGTTGGTACAAATTTTTTTGCAGAAATAGACCAATATGATATTAATACAGGAAATTTAATTGTTGTTTGTCAACAATCTAACTCAATAGGTTCAACTGCAAGTTTTTGGTATATAAATTTAACTGGTGCATCTGGTATATCAATGTCTGGTGATAGTTACTTCAATGGTGCTTCTTTTAGTAGAATATCAACCACATATAGTGTAATAATGTCTGATTCTCGTATTTATATGGATGGCGGATACTCATTAAGATTTACTGATTATGATCAAGGAGGAATAGGAATAACTAGACAATTAATTAGAGCTTGGGACACAGCTGGTCCATTAAATTTTGATGATATTATTGATGATACAGATTACGAAAGAGCTCAATTATCTTTTGATTTAGAAGATACACAAAAAAGTTCAATTAGTTTACATTCTTTTGACTGGACAAGTTATACATATTCAATAGATTATGAATTAAAATTTTATAATGGTGAAATTTCATCTTTATTTAATAATGTCGCAACTGGTTCTGTAATTAACCAAACAACATTAAAAGGAACAACTACATTTCAACAAACAGAAGAAGTTGTAAACACATCACAATTTTTAGGCACCTCACCATCAACCATTTCATATGATTTTAATTTAGGAAGTATATGGTATCATAATGATTTATCTGCGGATTATATACCTGATTTTATAAATGTACCTACTACTAATAATAGAGCTATCACAACAACAATTATAATAAATCAAGGAGCAACTGTTTCTATGATAACTTCACCAATTTTTATAAATGGTTCTACCTATTCAATTAAATGGGGCAATGGTATATCACCAGTTGGAAATATTGAACAAACAGATGTGGTTGGACTAACTTTTATAACTTATAATAATGCAATAGCAGAAGTTTTAGGCCAATTAAGTACATATAGTGTATAAAAAAAATAAATTATTAATGTTAGGTAAATTATCGAATTTTTCAGGACCATTAACTGGATTTATATTACAAAATAATACAAGCAGGTTAATATTAAAATTAGATGGTGGAATTACTGCAAGTTATCCAGGATCAGGAGATATTTGGTATGATTTATCGGGGAATAACAATAATTTTATACTTAATGGCTCTACCACATCTGTATATGAAAATAATTCATTATATTTTGATCCTACATATAACCAGTATGGCACTGCTAGTGATATAGGTACTTTAAGCAAATTTACAATTAATACATGGTTTAATTTAAAATCTTTCCCATTAAATAATAAGAATCCTCAAATAATAACTAATGCATATGAATACCCTAACCATAATTATGTAAATTTTGCAATTGGCTTTTTAAATGGTAACCCAATAGGAAATACTTGGAATACTAAACTATCAGGTGGATTTTTTTCAGGCGAATCTTGGTTTTCAACAGATGGATTTCAACCAAATTTAAATACTTGGTATAATGTTGCATTAACTTATGATAAAAACCATCTTAAATTATATGTAAATGGTAATATTTACTCCTCAATAGTTTGTAATACTCCAATTTTATCTAGTGGACTTGGGCTTTATATTGGCAAACGTTGGGATTATAATGAATTTATAAATGCTGATATATCAATTATAGAAATATGGGATAATGCTTTAAATTCTTCTCAAATTTTAAATAATTTTAATTTATTAAAATATAGATTTTTTAATACATCTAGATATTTTAGGTTAATAATAACAAAAATCAAAGATAATTCTAACTTAGGTGGCGCAACACAAATGGATGATTTTATTTTGAAGTATAATAACAATATAGTTAATTGGAATATAGATGCAACAGCTTCTAATCCGGATGGGGTCTATTCATCACAAGAAGGACCATCAAATTTACTAGATAATAGCACTTCTACCAAATGGTGTAATACAAATTTTATAAATAATTCTGAAATAGCGACTATTTATATAGATAATACCATTCCTATAACATTTGATTCTTATTATTATGTTACAGGAAATGATTATGCCGGCAGAGATCCTATAAGTTGGTCATTAGCAATATCTAATGATAATTCTACATGGATAGTTATTGACACACAAACAAATGTAGCAATAACCGATTCACGCAGTGCTGCTACACAGATATTTACTATTAATTAATTTATCATTTTAATAATTAATATATACCATATATAAAAATTTTAAATAACAAAATGGGTTTAATATTAAGAGTGCCGCATTATCCTTTGCCAACAGGCGCAACCGTATCTAATAGCAGATTAAGCTTAGAACAAATGGATCAAAATTTTATATTTTTACAAAATATATCAAGTGGAGGCGGAATTATAACACTTTCATATAATGAGGCAGTAAATACTATGCAAGAAGGCAATGTTGTTGCTGGCTCTTACTATTTAATAACAAATGTCAATAAAGAATTATACGGCACATATAGTCCTTTTGGATTTGGTGAAGGAACCGATATTATATTAACTGGTTTAGATTCAAATAATTTCACTAAAAATGGATGGGGTAAATTTTATAACCCTAACTATTACCAAATGAGTTTTACACAAAGCGGCGGAACAGGTTTGACATCAGGTTATTTTGTTTATGATAGTAGTGTTACTTATTCAACTGGTAATATAGCAATTTATGGTGGTCAAGTGTGGCAAAGCAAAACATCTTCAAATATAAACAATTCAAGCAATCCTTTCTCATTAGATACTGACTATTGGAATAAATTACCTTATAACAATACGAATTATTATAATGTCGTATGGGATGATATAGAATTTGATTTTGGTATAAACTCTGTATGGACTAACGAATTATCTAGTGACCCTTCTGGTTGGATTACATCTAGATATGATGGTGTTTGTAATAATTTAGTTAAAATGACTGGTTATACTAACTGGTTTTTCTGCGAAATAAGTAATATACAAGCATTTAGATGGGGGCATTTAGCTGAATACGGTGGGGTAGTTGACTGTGAAATATTAGATTCATACGCAGGTCTCTTGAATTATGTATCTGGTTCAACTGAATATGGCGGAGTATCTGGGCTTAAAATGACGAATTATTCTTATATTTATGATTTACAAATTTTAAATGGTGGATTTTTAAATAAAATAACTTTGGAAAATGGAGCTGGTCTTTCTAATATAACAATTAATAATTCTGGAATTTATAATTTAACAGCTACTAATGATTCATTACTTAGTTCTAATTCAGGATTAATGTCTATACAATTACAAGATAGTTCTATGCATGATATAAATTTAAATCATAGTAAAATAACAGATTCAAATTTTACTAACGCAGAAATATATGACATTTATGGGGATAATGAGTCATATTTAAGCTATTTAACACTAAATAACTCATATATACAAAATATAAATTTAACAAATGGCTCCTATATTCAATATACAGAAATTGATGGTTACATGTATAATATAAAAATGGATAATGAATCATATATTCAGTATGTTTGGATAGACAGCGATTCATATCTTACTAATATAAATTTAAATAATAATTCTTATATAGATGGTGGTGGGTTTAATACTGCTATATATTTATGGCACTCTGGGTTTGATTATTTAACTTTGAATAATAATTCTTATATTCAAAATGGCTCATCAGCAACAGGATTTGGCCCATTTAATTATTCATTTGATTTATATAGCTCATTTATCTATAATGTTGATATTAATAATTATTCAAAAATTGAAATTGGAGACAATTCCACATTTTTAATGTGGAATGGCGCAATAGGACAACTTAGATTAGATAATAATTCAAAGATAACAGCTGGTTTAAATAGTTACAGCAATAACCAATTTACTATTATAGATTATGCAGCACTTGAATACAATACTCTTATTAACCACTCAACATTAGATGATTTAATTATAGATGGTTCTTCTGTAATTAGGAATTTATATTTAGATAGTTCATCAATATATAATAATAATTTATCAGGTAGTTCTAATTTTGAATATACACAATTACTTAATTCGGCATTTTATAATACAAGCTTACATAGCTCTAGTATTAATAATAATGAATTAAGCAGTTCTTCTATATACTATATTTCCTTAACCTCAAGTTCTATATCTGGTTCTTGTTTTAAACAAAGTAATTTTTCTTCTATATATCCTAATGGTGGTGATTTTTTTGGATTATTTTTAAATAATGCAGATTTAAGTAGTTATTCTGGATATGGTTTCACAAGCTTATATATGAATAGTTGTTATTTATATTTTAGCAATAATAGTTTATATAATATACCAAATTATACAGAATTTAAAACAAATACATTAGTATATAAATTTAATATTACTTTTGATGGCACTAGTGGACATGGAGCAACAGGATCATTAATATTACCAGGAAATTATCTTATACCAAGCGGGTTTTATATTGAGAAAGTTTTAGTGGATGGTGTTAACATAGTAGTAAATAGTATAAGTTCAACTTTGAATATAGGTATGAGCGCCTCTGTTTCTTCTGGCTTATTACATAGTAATATATCTTCAAATTTTGTTGTAGTATCAGATATATCTAATGGTGGTGCAAGTGGATACAAATCAACTGGTGATATTATAGTAGCATCTGTTACACAAAATAATATAACAGGAGGAACAATTTATTTAGAAATAACTCTAAAAAATACAAATTATGGATATGACAATGATTAATAATAATTTTGGACTAACTTATAGTCAGAAGAATTTAATAAATAGTAGCACTCAAAGCAGTTTTGAGAATTATATTGCTGTAAAAAAGCAACAAAACCCAAGTTTTGCATATGTAACCTACTCTACGGATATGGTAGTATCTAATAATAAATTTGCACAAAAAGCAAATTTAGGCACACAGAGTAACTCGCATCCTTTTTCAGCAGCAATTCAAAAACAAAAGAAATTCTATGTAACTCCAAATGCTAATACAAAAAAATTAGCAGCAGAGCCTTTAAGTAATTTAATATCTACTATGACAAATACGGATATTAAAAAAGCAGAAAATTTGATTACAAAAGCTAATGTTACAGTAAATGGTAATTTAGTCACAGATACTGCTTATCAATTAAAATCAGGTGATGTTGTGCGTGTTGGTATAGGACACATATTAAATAATTCAAAATTTATGGTTGTTATTCAATAAAAAAGAGAGGTTTAACCTCTCTTTTTTATTGCTAATTTTATATTTGAAATATCGTTTTCTCTATCTTTTTGTGTTGCTGCTAATAATGTAAAACTAGTTGAATAAGTTCCCACTACATGTGAACCGTTATTCATACCATATATATCTATTACTTGATAATTATCTATTAATATAGCATAGCCACCTGGTGCTAATGTGAAAGGCGCTGTTAATGTATTTAATTTATTAAAAGGCCTTGTTGTAGAATCTGGGCTAAACCAAGATGGTAAAACATAATCAGATAAGCCAACTTTAATATTTCCAGGTAATGTATAAACAATTAAATTACTTTCAACAGGATCGCAAAGTTCGCCGGCCCAAAATATACCACTATTATCTAAATACCATTTATTAGCTACATTATTTCCCATCATTTCTAATAACTCATGAAAAAGACATTGAGCAACCGTAAATGTATAATTATCTTTATATAATATAGCACCACCATAATTTATAATAGTTTTAGCAAATATTTTAGCATAAGCTTTGCCAGAAATTTCATCATGGTAACCTAATGCACCATCAACATCTGTATTATCCATCATATAAATACTATTATTAGGATGTGTATTACCTGTTCCTATAACTAATTGAGTAGGTGCAAATCCCCAGTCAGAGCATACATTAACTAATAACATGTTTATTGCTTTAACCATATTTTGCAAATTGGTTGAATTAACAACGGTAGATTGATTGAAGATAGTATAATTTATCATAAAGTATTTTATTTTATATCATATATATTAAAATAAGGAAATTAATATATAGAGTATGATAAAGAAATATCTACAATTTATAACCGAAGATTTATCTGATATAGAAGAACAACACCACAGTTTAGGAGAATGGGTTGAAGATTTATGTCTAGAAAATAAAGAAATACTAGAATTAATTAAACCATATTTAGAAGAAACAAATCCATCAGTTAGAATATCTAATACAGTAAATGTATTAGATTTAGCAGGAAAAAACTCTGTATATAAAATTGTTACAGATTATTTAAACGGTACTGGTAGAAAAACTGATATTAGAACATTTGTTAATTTAACAAATGAATCTGTTACAGAAGATTTATCAGTAGGTAAAAATGTTTTTGGAACTTTTTTAAAAGTTATTACATCTTTAGGTTTAACTGATATTAAACCTAAATGGGATAATATACCAGATAATTTTCTTTTATTTTTTGAATATGAATCAGATCAAAATACATTATCCGAAAGATTATTAAGATTTCCATCTTTAAGTTATTTCGTTGCAAAAATACCTGAAAATAATCCTAAATTATATTATGGAATTAAAAATGATATGACATTTAGTTTTGGCTTTGTTGGAGAAAAATTAATACAAATTGGTTCATTTACCGTGAATAAAGCATCTTTAAATTATCTGCAATTATTAGATTCTAAGGCAGCTGCTCATTTAAAAAGAGAATTAGCTTATATAAATGCAGATAAATTGAAATTTATTGCTAATATAGCTAAACATATGAAATTATATCATCCAGGTAATACAAACAATAGATCATTTAAAATAAATGATGGTTTATTAGAATTTGGCTATCAAGGATTAGGTTCTTGGAGCGATGGTAAATTACAAGATTTGGCAACAATAAAAGAAGGATTTAGAACACATTTACAGAAATTAAGAGGACATGAAAACCTTAGAATGCGCATAGATGTTAGTAATGACCCTGCTAAAGCATATTATATATGGTGTGTGATAGAAATTAAATAGAAATTAAATAATAAAAGCCGCTTTAAAGCGGCTTTTATTATTTAAAACTAAGCATGTTGTCTATTAATTCTTTAGATTCTGATGTTAATCTAACAGGAAGTATTGATATTTGCTCTAAATCATTATCAGATATACTAAAAGGATTTATGATTGAAATTTTGTAACCATTTTCTGCTTTAAATATTAAATTATAATTATCACCAATAAACTTAATATCATCTAATATTAATTCGTATTCAGAATATTTATCTTCAAAAATCAATTTAGTTCCTTTTGGATATTTTTCAAAAAACTCTTTCTTAAAATTTGCATTATTTATATTGGTTCTTTTGACATCTTTTATAGCCTGCGCTTTACCAAAAGGTGTGCTATAATCTAATTGTTCAAATGTTTTAACATATTTCATAACAGTATATATTAAAAAAATAATTGTGAAAATGTTTTGTTTATTAAATAATTTGTCGTATATTTGTATAAACAAAAACTAACAAATGAATTTATCTAAAGAATTTAGAAATTATGGTGTTAATCACCTTGGGTTAAATGGCACAACACTTGATGCTGTTGTTGCTCACCAAATAGAGGCTTCTATGACACCTTATATCTTAGAAGAAAGACAAATGAATGTTACACAAATGGATGTGTTCTCAAGATTGATGAAAGATAGGATAATCTTTCTAACTGGCGGAGTTGATGATAGAATGAGTTCAATCGTAACTGCACAATTACTTTTCTTAACTACAACAGAAAAAGGTGATGTAACGCTTTACATTGATTCACCAGGTGGTTCTGTAAAAAGTGGATTAAGTATCGTAGATGTTATGAATTATGTACCTTGTGATATAGCAACAGTTAATACTGGTATGGCTGCTTCAATGGGTTCTGTATTACTTTCATCAGGCACAAAAGGCAAAAGAGCATCTTTAATACATTCAAAAGTAATGACACATCAAGTATCTCATGGCACAAGTGGTAATATACAGGATACTCGTATCAATCAAATGGAAGCAGAAAAATATAACTATATACTTTTCAAAATGATTGCTGCCAATTGTGGTAAAACATTTGAAGAAGTTTTGGAGTTTTCTCGCAGAGACAGATGGTACAATTCTGATGAAGCATTGCAATTTGGTTTAGTTGATGAAGTTATAGGGCTTGATAAAAGAGATAGTATGACGAAATCACTTGAAGGATTTGAAGAATATTATGCAAAAGAATATGGAATGAAATAAAAAAAGCCGCTCAAATTGAGCGGCTTTTTTTATTTTCTTTTTGCTTTTTCTACCTCATTTTGATAAAATCCTGGCTGCGCAAACTGTGTAGCGTCATCACCATGTGTAATATTTACACCAGTTTTAAATCTAATCGTACAAGGTTTATCAGTAAATTCTTGATAAATTTTTTTAATTAATTCTACTGTTTTTTCTGGTAAAGTAATGTGTGCTATATCAACACCAGAGCCTTGTAATATAAATCCTATATTACCAATTCCTACCCAGCCGCCATTATCAGAATCTGGGTGAACTATTACAATTTGTGCTTCTTCAAAGGAAGTTGGCACATCTCCAGTTAATCTTAAAATTAAAGTTTGTCCTAAATTTGAATAGCTAACTTTATATAATTTTCCTAAAGGAAAAAAGCTTTCACCTTCATACTTTTTTATTGCTTCAACTTTGTCTTGAAATTTAGCATATTCTGATGGATTTTTACCATTAAGTTCATATTCTTCAAATATCTTTAAATATTTCATTATTTTATTTATTTTCTGTATATATTAAATATATGTAAAGTGCAATCCACTTACATGTGTTCTTTTCCCTTTAAGAAACTCAGATAAATTACCTTGACTTATATTTAACAATTTTGATGCCTCGGTAATAGAATTATATACTATATTATTTTCTATACAAATAATTTTTCTTCTCTTTGGCGAAATATGTCCTTTTAGTGAATTAGAAATCTTTATCTTAGTTTCTGTAGTGTGTTCTACAACAGAGACTTTACCTTTATGTGATTCACTAATTTTTTGTTTAGTTTCCTGGCTTAATTTTTTACCTTTATGTATTTTCACTATCTTTTGTTTAGTTTCTTCAGTATGTTTTTTACCAAAATTTACTTTCGATAAGTGTTCTTTTATTTCTGGTGTATGTTTTTTACCTTTATTAGATTCTGATATTTTTCTTTTTGTTTCTTCTTTTATTATTCTATTTTTTCTAGCGATACTTAGTTTAAGTTTATGTTCTTCGGAAAATTTTTTACCCTTATTAGTTTTACTTATTTTTTCTTTTGATTCAATAGAACAATTTTTTATGCCTTCGCCGCCATCTGTCATATTAACTAAAGAACCTTTATTTAAATCTTTTCTACCATATAAAGAAATAAATTCGATTTCTTTTTTTATAGTTTCTTCATAATTTAAACCTTCAATTAATATTTCAACTTCATAGTCTGTCTTATTAATAATGTTGCGCCAATATTTATTCCTATTTTTCTTCGTAAATGCTCTTTTATATGTTTCTATTTCTTCTGATTTGTCAAAACCACCACTGCCTATATAAAAAACTTCATTTGTATCAACCCTTATGTGTCTATAAATATATCCATTCATATGATATATATTTAATTTAAAAAGCGCATTTTGTATAAAGTTCTATATACAAGACCAACCATTTCATCAATTATATTTTGCAAATGCGAATCTTCTTCTAAAAATGCAACTTTTCTTGTTGATTTTATAAACTCAGCCAATTGAATAAAATATTGTATTTTGTCTACTGTATTAGTACCATTAGTGTCAATTTGCTCATAATTCTCAATGATATCATATTGACCTTGATATGTTTCTATCAATTCATCAATTAAATCTAATATACCAGAATAATATTCATCTAATGCTTTATGTCCAGCATAAGAACCATCGCCTTTAATTTGCAAATGGTAAATATGTGCCATTTCTCTTGATTCAAACATCTTTGAAACAAATTTAGATGGTTCGGATTTAGTAACAACACCAGTTGACATATCAAGCGCATTAGGTATCGGCTCTCCAGTTGGAGGAGGTGGTAAAGGATTTGGTGCACCTATTACGCCTTCATCACTTTCTTTAATCAGTTTATCAATTTTAAAATCTGAAAATTTTTTCATAATATCTTCTTTATTTTATACCTATTTTATCAAAAAATGTAAATATTATCTCTGAATCAAATCCATTGGAACGCATTTCATGGTAAAATTCGTATGTATTTTGTCTTGATAATGTATCTACCTTTTTATCCGCATTAAATTTAGTCCATGCAGTTTCTAACTCTTGTTCAGGCGTAGGTTTATTTTCTTCACCTTCAACAATTAATGTAAATTTATTCATAGTGTATATATTAAATTTTATCTAGCAATTCTTATCTGGTTAACATTAAACACAAATCCGTCATATTTATCTTCACTATCTGGAAGAATAGCACCATCATATCCTAAATTTTCTAATTGGCCCAATGTATATTTTTCATATTCTTCCCATCCTGCAGGATTTTTCATAGAGATATATAATTCTTTTATATAATCACTACCTGCTGCTCCAACTTCACCCCTTTCAACAGCTGATTTGTCTGTTGTAAACCAAATTATACCGCCCATTGCACTAAATTTAGAGCTAAATCTTTTGAAATCTTTGTCTGTTCCATGATAAACTACTCTTGGTGTACCATCAGCATTAATTACTTTGCTACCATCAAACCACAATTTAAACTTATCAGTTTCAGTATATTTAGTTTCAAAAGTTTTAATCCATTTCATATTAACCTAAATATTTTTCGCCTTGACTAGTGTAGTCTTGCAATTTAGAATCTATACTCATCACTAATTGGTTACACTCCGTTAATTTATCAATCAAAGATTTAAAATCAACATAAGCATTGTCTATTTGAGTATTGGCATTTTTATCTTTAGATGTATAAGAATCTAATTCTTTAACTATTCCTGTATATTTATCTATAAACTTATCTATTTCAGTAGACGATACTTCCAACTGTTTCAATATTTCTGTAATTCTATCATTGGATAAAATATTTTGTTCGTTAAATTTTATTAGATACTTCATAAGGTTATATATTAAAATTAATATATATTATTATGAGTAAAAAAAGGTTAAAATTAATTTTAGAATTTTCTGAATTTAATGCACAAAGATTTAATTCTGATAATACAGACGTTTCAATTGGACTTGCGCCAGATAATACATTAAGTGTTAATGCTTTTGATAGGCATGAAGATTCTATTAGAGTTGGTATGTCAAGGATTAATAATATAATGAAAACTTTATCCAATTCATCTGCATATAAAAATTTAAAATCTAAATTAACTTTTGAAGAACAACAACCAACATCTCTTAAAGTAATAAGGATTGCACCTACTAATAATGATTATTTCGTTTATTTAACATTTGTTATACAAGATAAAGAATATAATGGTGTGATTAAAAATGTATTAAGTAGAAATCCTATATTTACATCCCCTGATGTGTTTAATAATAATGAATTAACACAATTACCAGAATGGCAGATTAGATTAAAAGGATTATTAATAAACTCTTTTAGAAAATTCTTAGAAGTAGAACAAGGTAAATATAAAGCAATACAAGATAAAGTAACTGCTTTTAATATTAAAACAGGTTCTATTGTTGAAATAAGAAAAGATGATGTTGTTGAAGTATTAAGATCTGTTCCTAATGAAAATAAAATCGTCATTAGGTATAATGACGATTTGTATAATCTTGTAAATAATTCGTATATTTATTTTAATTATTGGTTTAGAATGGCGTAATTAACATTTATTTTATAGTTAAAATTAATATTAGGAAATATTTTTATACTGTTGGTGTAATATAAAATCTGTAATTAACATTTATTTTATAGCTAAAAGTAGTATGTGGAGGCACCAAGATACTATTAAGACCCTGATTAAATTGTATAGCACCACTTAAAGCTGTAAAAGACCCATAATCACTAAAGTATGAGTTAAGACCATCATTACTAGCGCTATAAGCAGTAGTAGTACTGCCTATTTGTGTAATAGTTCCTGTAGAATTAGATGTAAAACTTCCAATAATTTTTGACTGCCTTACATAAAGCGTAGATGCAGCAGTACAAGAGGAATTAAATATAACTTCCACAAAAATATTACATGAATTAGGTACTGTTATGGAAGTTATATTTGAGGAAGGACTTGTTGTAGGTGTTGCAGATTTACTAATATAAAATAAATCTTCTAATATATATGTAGATGAATTCAAATATGTAAATCTTGTAGAATTTGCTATAATATTACCACCAGTTGAACTAGAAACTATACCAACACTAAATGTAGAACCAACACTTAAACTTGATGACATAGTAACTGGTTTAGATGTTGTTGCACCAACATTACTTACAGTTTGCAAAGAAATAGCAGAAACAGTCGCAGCTAATGTTGAAACAGTCGCAGCTAATGTGTTTACATCGCTTATCATAGCTAATGTTCCACTATTATTTGGTAAATAATAAATATTATTTGCTCCTAAATAACTTGTATTAAATGTTATTGAATAAGTAGGACTCCATAAAATTAAATTGCCTTTCCATAAATTTAAATTACCAGTATTTGAAATTCTTAAATACTCAGTAGCATTATTACCTATTGCTATTGAGCCAATATCAGTAGAATCTGGATTAAATTCTATATATGAATAATTAGTAGAGTTTAATGAGTTTTGTATTTTAAATGATAGTGGCGAAGTTGGACTACCAGTTTTTTTAACAGCAAAAGTATTTAAATAATAAATATTACTTACTCCTATTAAATTAGAATAATATCCTAATAAATTAGATGTTGTATTAGCAGATGCGCCAGTACTAATATTACCAAAATTTACATATGTGTTACTAACAATTGAACCACTACCAGCATAGATACCATTACCAGATACATTATAGCTCCATGTTGCTGATGTTGCATTCCATGTCCAGGAACTTCTATCAGAAGTTTGAAAAATAGTTAATCCATCATATTTATATTGGATAGAATCTTTAGCAGAAGAATTTGTAACAATAATTCTATCATCTATTGGTGCATTTTGATTTATTGTAAAATTTGTAATTAATGGTATTGACATTTTGATATATTATTTTTTAAAAGTTAAACTGATAATTTCCAGTATATAAAGGCACACTACCTATTGTGGTAGTTGCTGGTATTCCACTTGGTGAATAAATATAACAATTATAAGGTACATTTACCCAATGTCCTGTATAACTTAAATTTAACACAAATGGTGTTCCATTTGACATAAATACATTTTTGACATCAAATGAAGCAGAACTACCTGTATATAAAGATGACATACTACCACTTATATTATAAATAGATGGTACTAAATAGTATATACAAACATTATTTCCGCTCATAGGTACTGTTTGATTTGGATTAGTAGATACTATTTTATTTAATGTACTTAATACTGTGTTTACGCCAGCTACTGAATTAGTTGCAGTGTTTGATGTTCCATAAAATATAGGATATGTTGGTGTTAAAGTTACCGCCGCTGAATAAGTGCCAATATGATCGTTAACAGATAATGTGAATGTTAATGGCGATACAAATGAAACAGGTCCATATGATCCAGTCCCTGTATAGGTTCTGTTTATTGTTGGCGCAGCATTTAAATATGTCTGAGCATATGTATCAGATATAAATGTAGGTGTTGTATAAAGTGGTAATATCGTTGTTGATGCAATATATTTAGTTATTGTATAACTAAATGTAAATGTTATTGCAGTAGAAGTATATTCTATGACTGGTGTAGTTGAATATAATGATACAGATGGCGCTATATATGGATATAACATCATTCTTATCATTTCTGTTACTGCTATATTACTGAATGTGCTACCAGCAATAATTCCACCAACAGTAGTAGGCACAGGCACAGAGCTACTAAACATTGCATTATAACCATTAATTATAAGTGGACTAGCGCTTATAGAGAATGTGCCTGATTGGCTTATTGTAGTTATCGTAACAGTATTAGGCGCCCATTGTAAATATCCACTTTGATATGATAATACATAACCATTTGTAACACTACTATTTTGTGCAACCGTAGGAAATGACAACCCATTAATTAATACAGTTCCTTTTGTGCTATAAATATTTACATTACCACCACTATATGATGAACCAACTTGTGCATATGAATTATTTTTAATATCTAAATCTATAACATTGCCATATGTATTTGTAACATATCTTGCTTCTATCCATGGTATAGATAATGTAGAACCATAATAAAAAATTGATTGACTTGGGCCTGCTAAAAATCCTATCTTAGTATTCTGACTACTTAAATTAGTATCTGATTTGGTATTGTATAAAAATATATCAACATCTGAATTTAATAAAGAAGCATTTAATATATCTGTATTTCCAAGTTGTTTTTTCCCTAGAAATATTTTTTCACGAAAAGTGCTTTGATCAAACCCAACATACTCTATATTAGCACCATTTATAGTTGGTTTAAATGAAATATTCTCCCATGCAGTATAAACTGCATCTCTTAAATCATGAGGATTAATTAATTTAGTTATATTATCAGGCAATTCATTTAATACACCATTTATATCGGCTAATTTAAATGCTTCGGTCGGTGTGCCTGGATTAATTGAATATGTTGACATTATTTCAGTAAATTATTTATTTATATATTAAAATACTATTACTTAATTTCAGGAATATATTTTTTTAGTATTTCTACAATATTATATTGTTTTATCCGGAGCATTGCTATAAAGTTTAACTCTTTTTTCCAGTCTACTGTTGATAAAACTCTTATTATATCTTCTTTCAAATCTTCATTTAAAATTTTAATCTTATATTCACCTGAGTATTTTTCTCCTTGTTTTAATATTTTACCGGCCGAGCCATTGCCCCAATAACACATTCTTATATCAAAATCCAATTTATCATAATCTTTACTATCTTGCCTAATGATTACTATATCTTTTAGTTTACTTTCTTGCTTCTTATTTAAACCTAATTCTGGTCTTTTATATATGTTAAAACAACAATGTAAATTTCTATCTGAGAAATTAATTTTACCTAAATCTTCACTATATACCAAATCAAACTCAAACATACTAGATGAATTATCTAATTGACTTATTGGTAATATAAAAGCAATATAATCACCTAATTCAATTGATTTTTTGAAAAACTTTTGCGCTAAATTCATTCTTGAACCAAATGGTGGGTTACCTATAATTAATCTGCCTTTTTGATATGGTAAATCTAATTCTAAATAATCTTGCTCTATTATATTATCTGCTTCTGGTGCTATATCATAGGCTAAACATTCTAATTGTAAACTAAAAGAACCATTCCCTGCGGATGGTTCTATTATTTGTGTTATATTTTCTTTACCGATTATTTCATATACTTTCTCTATACATTGTTTAGCTGTATTAGTATCCGTATAGTATTTATCTAATGTTATTTTCATTTAAATCTTTTAATATTTCGTGTAAACTATTTACTTTATCTGTTATTAAATCAACAATATTTAATGTATTGGAATATACTTCTTCAACTAAGGAAGGATTAGCCATTCTTATATTTGAATATAATATAAAATATAAATGTGCCGCTGATGTAATAAACTCTTGAGATAAATTTACAATATATTTATGTTGTTTTACCTCTTTTGGTAAATTATAACATTTCATAATGTCATTATATAATGCTTTTGCTTTTTCTTCCATTGAGTCTTTTATAGACTCATAATCATAAACAGCCATATTATGCAAATATAAAATCTATTTTTAATAAATCTTTAATTTTAACAGTTTCTAATCCTAAATCTTCGAAATTAACTGGCTCTAAATTTATTAGAGTTTCTTCACCTAATAAGTTATCCATTTCTTCACCAAATGTTTTCATATCTTTTATTTTAACTGCGCCATCAACTAATTGCCCTTTTTCATCATAAACAAGAACTGGATTTCCAGATGAATCTCTTTCTATCCATTTTTCTAATATTTTCTTTTCTAAAGATAATTTATCTTCAACTAAAGAAGAAATCTCTTTAATTATCCTCATTAATTTAAATGCAGCACCTGATTTAATATCCATTTCAATTAAAGAGTTTAAGGCAGCAATTGCATCATTGGTTAGTTGTTTATTAACTATTTTTATCATAAATAATTTTTATTTTATATATTCTTAATTACAAACTTTGTTTACAAATATATAAAAATAAAAATAAGGAAGCGCATATAAAAATAAAATACATGGAACACGCCGCAATTTAATATATAAACTATGAATAAAACTGAACAATTTATAAAAAAGGCAATAGAAATACACGGGAATAAATATGATTACTCTTTAACCGAATATATTAAAAGCACATTAAAAATAAAAATAATTTGCAAAAAACATGGTATTTTTGAACAAAAAGCTAATTATCATTTAGATAAGTGTGGTTGCCCAATGTGCGGCAAGACTTTAAAATTAACAAATGAAATATTTATAAACAAAGCATCTATTTTACATAAAAACAAATATGATTATTCTATGGTGGAATATAAAAATGATAAAACAAAAATTAAAATATTATGTCCAACACATGGTGTTTTTGAACAACGCCCTTCTCACCATTTGAATAATTCGGGATGCCCTAAATGTAACGTTAAAATTGATATTCCAAAATTGCTTATGGAGAATATTGGTAGCAGATACATAGACAAAGAACGAAAAATAGAGATAGTATGTTCCGTGCATGGTAATTTTAAGAAATCAATATATGCAAAAAATTACTCTTGTAAAAAATGTCTAACAAAAAAAGTTGTAGAAAATAAGAAGGATAAATTACAACTTTTTATAGAAAAAGCGAACAAATTAAATGCACATTTATATGACTATAGCAAGGTTAAATATACCACATGCGAGGACAAAATTGAAATAATATGTCAAAAACACGGTATCTTTCTGCAAACACCTATTAAACACTTAAGCGGCCAGCAATGTCCATATTGTAGAACTTCACATGGTGAAATAATGATAAGAAAGTTATTGGAAGAAAATAATATAAATTATAAACCACAATATACATTTGATAATCTTAGAAATAAAAGATTATTATATTTTGATTTTGGCATTTTAAATGAAAATAATACATTAAAATGTCTCATAGAATATAATGGCATACAACATTATAGATTCACAAAAAGATTTCATAAAACAGAAGAGGATTTCATAGATTCAAAATATAGGGACAATTTAAAAATAGAGTATTGTATTAATAATAATATAAAATTATTTATAATAAAATATAATGACGAAATTATAAATAAAATGGCTTCTATATTAGAATATATACTTAATGAGTCTAAATAGGAAGGCAGTTTCAAAAAATAAATCATGGAATACGCCACCAAAATATGTTAAACTAATAGAGGATTTTTTTGGAACAATAGAATTAGATCCATGCTCTAATGAATATAGTTTAATTAATTCAACAACTAAATACTGTTTACCAACTGATGGATTAAACGAATCTTGGAATTTTAAAACTATATTTGTAAATCCACCATATGGCAAAAGTCCTGAAACAAAAACATCAATTTATAATTGGATTCAAAAAGGAACTAAAGCAAATAAAGAATATGGTTCAGAGATTTTATATTTAATACCAGTTGCCACAAACACAAAACACTTTAAAGATTTAATCTTTAAAGCTGCTTGTGGTATATGTTTTTTAAATGATACTAGATTAAGATTTTGGAGTGAAGGCGTAGAAGATAAAAAAGGTGCGCCAATGTCTTGTTGTATAGTTTATTTTGGTGACAATTATAATAAATTTGAGAAAATATTTTCTGGTTCAGGAAGATGTTTTAAAATTAAATAAATAACTTTTCAAAATCTATTTTCATATC
>Ga0316224_1002148_pt1 | contig 18973 bp, 15 predicted proteins | sample TBH18013metaG_FD_206254 | JGI IMG/M metagenome (GOLD analysis project Ga0316224, IMG submission 206254) | Freshwater microbial communities from Trout Bog Lake, Wisconsin, USA - TBH18013 | ecosystem: Environmental > Aquatic > Freshwater > Lake > Hypolimnion/Profundal zone | place: USA: Wisconsin... | reverse complement strand
GCGCAATGCGTGCACTAAGATTGTCATCCGTCCAATCTTTCTCTCTGCCCTTGCTGGTACTGAACTCAGCCAATGCCTCCTGCAGTCCAGGTACGTCCTTGGGGTCTGGGATGGGACCATTCCAAAGCACAGAAAAACCAAACCCTCCCATTTCCCCTTGGCGCTGGAGGTCCCGGAAGCCTTTTTGAAGGGCGTGGCGCTGTGCCCTCTCCGCCATGCTATTGCCGCCCGCAATGATGTATGCCACGTTGATGCCCGTCTCAGAAATTGAACGAGCGATACCAAAGCAGTCTCTGACCGACATTCCGAGTTCGTCTGTCAGGCGGATAAGACTGAGTATTGAAGTTCCCATGGCCTGAAGCATCAGGGCAACTGTGCTCACGACGCTTTGCGCTTTAGACAATTTATCATAGTCAGTCACCCCATGCCCATCCACCAAGGCGTGAATTGCCAAGTCAATGAGGCGCATCTGGGCGGCCAGGGCTCCTCGAAGAACATCCTTGGCAGGGGTTTCCCGCGCATTATCGCCCACCACAAGGCCCCTTCATTCAGCTGCAATCGTGCCGAGGTTAACACGCCCACCCGTCGCAGCTTGAAAAACTCCATCAAGCCGGTGAAACCGCAGCCGTCAGAGGACGCTTACTGACGGGAAACGATGTCGCCGCGATGGAAGGGGCCTTATCCATACTTTATGATTCCAAACCCGCCCTTCCGCTTTCGGCCAGATGCGGCGAAATGCCAAATGGCACTAACGGACCCTAAGCTTCAGCCCCATGGCGTGCTGGTAGCACATCTGGATGAAATCGCCCAATGACCCGTATCGCTTATTCAGAGCAGCGTTGTCGGTGATGATGGTCGGAATGTCCCCATCCGTCAGGTGACCGCCATATACAAGCCAACCAACGAGGTGCGGGGTCGTGCGAACCCGATCCAGTCCGAGGGCGTTCTCTCCCACTTTGCGAGCAGTCCGATCATCGGTCAGGAATCCGCTGTAAAGCTTCCGGGCCAGAGCCAATGCGGCAAGTTCGCCGCGATGAAACCGTCCGAGCTTGCCGACATTTGCGACCAATTCCCGCAGATCGTCGATTGCCAGGGAATGCACGGCGAAGTGTTTCCCCGACGCCAATTCGTCCGAGAGCCTCGCGCGCAGTGCGGCACTTTCCGGGGAATTCCAGGGTTTCACCAAGCACTCATACCGGACGTATTCGGCCAGGACGAAATGGCAGCGCCCCCTGGCGGCTGTGGTCAGGGTCCTGCTGGAAAGGATGTTCCAGACGGCGCAGGTCTCGATGGCGGCGATGGGCGGGAACGATTGCACCGCCCCGTCACGAGGGGCATCAACCATGGTGGAGGCTCGCCCCGAACAGCGTGGCTATGTCGCCGACTTCCCTGGGTTCGACGAGCAGCATGTCGGCAACCTTGGCCAGCGAAATGTGGCCCTGACGATGCCCGTCGAAGACCTGCTGTACATAAGCCGCGTGCAGCCCATTTGAGAGGAGCGCCGTTTTCCGCTCCAACTGCCGGGCAGTGTAGTCGCCCATCAATTCAGGTTCCTGTTTGGATGGAAGGCGAGGCCGGGCCTCCTTGATCATGGCAACGGCCTCGCCGTCGAGAATCTTGTCCCGTTTCAGAGCGGACAGAAGGGCCGGGATCGAGACGAAGAGACGTCCGGCAACTTCAGCAACCTTCTCGGGTCGCCGCCACTGGTCCGTGTCACCGAAGATCTTCAGTAGCTCCGGAGGCATCAGGAAGCACGAGGCAAACGTGCTCGCCCGCAGTTCGATGCGCTCCCCACTGCTGGCGTCGTTGACGTCGGAGACGTTGTAGCCTTTGTCCGCATCCATCAGGGCGTGGCCCGCCTCATGGGCGGCGCTGAAGCGTTGCCGGTAGATGTCGTCGTTGTGGTTGATGAGAACGCAGCGCCCCGCTTCGGGGTGGCGAACGAACAGACCAGAGATCGTCGGATTGGGCAGCGATCGGCGGAATACACGAAGGCCTGATTTCCGAAGCCAATCGAAAATGTCGGGGATTATCGCATTTGGCTTTAGGTTGTGATGTGCCCGCAGCGCCTTCGCGCAATCAATGCCGTGGCCTTTGAAGAACGTGCCGCGCGGGGTGAACTGGAATTCCTCTCCGATAGCCCTGTGCCCGCTCATCTCTTCGAGTAAGGCCTGCGACTTGCACAGGTGTAGGAACTCGGCAATGGCACGCCGGTCGGAGGTGGTCAGTCGCCCGCCTTCCGACCGCAGCAACATGGTGACGTTCTCATCGGGGTTGGTGGCGTCGTCCTCGATGAGCCAGGGGAATTCACATCTGAAGAAGTCGGCGAGGATCAGCACTTCGTCACCGGTCGGCATAGCGCTTCCGGCCTCCATCGCCTGAAGCGCCTGGGTGCCAATGCCGGTGCGTTCGGCGACCTCACACAACGTGGCGCCGTATTGCTCCCGCAGACCCCGTAGTTTCCTGGCAAATTCTTGAGTCGTAAAGGCCATCTGCCCCCCAGCTACGTGTGCCATCAGATCGCAATCTTACTTGGCGAATATACGACAAAGGGAGCACTTTGCACGCGATAGTAACTTGCGTTGAAGTTTGGGGTTGCGGCGCCATCCCCCACAGGATTCTAATTCCGCTTTCCTGCCACGGTCTCCCAAAGCCGCCCTTCCGCTCCCGGCCCAATTCGGTCGTTCTGGACCACAGCCACGAATGCCGACGGATCGGAGTTGTTAGGCCCTACTCCAGGGCCTGCCTCAGGGCGGCGGCGCTGGTCCACGGCGCCAGCGCCAGGGCGGCGGCGAGGATTCCGGCCAGGATCAGCAGATGCGGCCGCGCCGACATTCCCTGCACGGCGGCGTCGATGGCGCCGACCCCGAAGATCAGCACCGGCACGTAGAGCGGCAGGATCAGCAGCGACAGCAGTACGCCGCCGCGCCGCGCCCCCAGCACCAGGGCGGCGCCGATGCCGCCGATCAGCGACAGGGTGGGGGTTCCCAGCGCCATGGCGGCCAGCAGGGTGGTGAAGCCATCGGCCTGCATGTGCAGCAGCACCGCCAGCACCGGCGCCGCCACCATCAACGGCAGGCCGGTGGTCAGCCAATGGGCCAGCATCTTGGCCGCCACCACCACGCTGAGCGGCGCCGGGGTCAGCACCAGCAGTTCCAGCGAGCCATCCTCGTAATCGGTCTGGAACAGCCGGTCCAGCGACAGCATGGAGGCCAGCAGGGCGGTGACCATCAGTACCCCGGCCGAGACCCGCTCCAGCACATTGACCTCGGGACCGATGCCGAACGGGAACAGCACCACGGTCAGCACGAAGAAGGTCACCACCATGACGCTGTCCGAGCCCTGGCGCAGCGCCAGACGCAGGTCGCGGCGCACCACTTCGAGGAACCGGTTCATGCCGCGGCCCCTTCGCCATCCAGATCGTCGTCGAGACCGTCATCGAGCGGGGTGGTGAATTGGTCGAGATGCAATTGGGCGGCTCCGGGCAGATCGATGTCGGCATGGGTGGACAGGATCACCATGCCGCCGCCGGCGCGGTGCTCGGCCAGGACGGCCTCCAGCGCCTTGATGGAGGCCTTGTCCAGGGCGGTGGTGGGTTCGTCCAGCAGCCACAGTTGCGACGGCGCCGCCAGCAGGCGCGCCAGATTGGTGCGGCGCTTCTGACCGGCCGACAGCATCTTGCCGGGAATGGAGGAGAGATGGGCGAGGCCGAACCGCTCCAGCGCCGCCTCGACGGCGCGGCCGGCACGCTCGGCGTGGGGATCGTGGAGATGGGCCCAGAACCGCAGATTTTCGGCCACGGTCAGCACCGGCTTGATGGCGTCGTGATGCCCCAGGTAATGGGTGCGGGCGGCATGGGCCTCGGGGTCCTCGGCCAGCGGGGCGCCATTCCAGGCCAGGGCGCCCTGGGCGGGGCGCAACAGCCCGGCCAGCACCCGCAGCAGGCTGGACTTGCCCGAGCCGTTGGGACCGAGCAGCACCAGGGCGCCGCCGGATTCCAGGCTGAAATCCAGGCCGGCGAACACCACCCGGCCGCCACGGATGCAGGCCAGTCTGGTGGCGGAGAAGGAGGAGGTTTCCCGATTGCTCATGGCCGGCACCATGGCAAAATTCGGTCGGCTTGACGAGGAATTTCACGCCGGCCCAATCTTGGGTTCCGACAACGTCTTGGGCTCAGACAGCGAAAGGCGGGGCGGCCGGCGCCAGGGGGGACAGAACGCCGACCGCCACCTTTTAAGGCCAGCGCCGCGCATCCGAGGGGGGGCGGAAGGGCGCGGCGCAGCGGGCCATGGCGGGGAGATTGGGACTCAATTGTGGCGATTTCATGGGAGAGATGGCGAGACCGACCACAAATGCCTCTTTCCTCATGCGGAGGTTAGGGGTAGTTTTCCCCGAACTTAGCCCCCACTTACGGGTGGGGTGTGTTCGCGACGGGGACCGGGGAACGCGGCAGGCCGCGTTGCACGGTTTCGTCCCCCTTGCGCCCGACCGACGGCCCGCCCCAAGGCGGCCATAACCTTGATCGAGAGGATCTCGCCGTGCTTGAAGCCTATCGCCAGCATGTCGCCGAACGCGCCGCGCTCGGAATTCCGCCCCTGCCGCTGTCCGCCCAGCAGACCGAAGCCCTGGTCGCCCTGCTGCGGAACCCGCCCAAGGGCGAGGAGAAAACCCTCGTCGAGCTGATGACCTATCGCGTGCCGGCCGGCGTCGATGACGCCGCCAAGATCAAGGCCGACTATCTGGACAAGCTCGCCAAGGGCAGCGAGAGCTGCGCCCTGATCTCGCGCGAGGCCGCCACCGAACTGCTGGGCACCATGCTGGGCGGCTTCAACGTCAAGCCGCTGATCGAGCTGCTGGCCGATGCCAAGGTCGGCGCCGCCGCCGCCGAGGGGCTGAAGAAGACGCTGCTGGTGTTCGATTTCTTCCACGACGTCAAGACCCTGGCCGACAAGGGCAATGCCAACGCCAAGGCGGTGCTGCAATCCTGGGCCGATGCCGAGTGGTTCACCTCGCGCCCGGAAGTGCCCCAGTCGCTGACCGTCACCGTGTTCAAGGTCACCGGCGAAACCAATACCGACGACCTGTCGCCGGCCCCCGACGCCTGGAGCCGCCCCGACATTCCGCTCCATGCCCTGGCCATGCTCAAGAATCCGCGCCCCGGCATCGAAGCCGACGAGGCCGGCACCCGCGGCCCGCTGAAGCAGCTGGAAGCGCTGAAGGCCAAGGGCCATCTGGTGGCCTATGTGGGCGACGTGGTCGGCACCGGCTCGTCGCGCAAATCGGCGACCAATTCGGTGCTGTGGTTCACCGGCGAGGACATTCCCTTCGTTCCCAACAAGCGCTTCGGCGGCGTCTGCCTGGGCACCAAGATCGCCCCGATCTTCTACAACACCATGGAAGATGCCGGCGCCCTGCCCATGGAGCTGGACGTCAACCAGATGAATATGGGCGACGTGGTCGAACTGCGTCCCTATGAGGGCAAGGCGCTGAAGGACGGCAAGGTGATCGCCGAATTCACCGTCAAGTCCGAGGTGATCTTCGACGAGGTCCGGGCCGGCGGCCGTATTCCGCTGATCGTCGGCCGCGGCCTCACCGCCAAGGCCCGCGAGGCCCTGGGCCTGCCGGTCTCCACCCTGTTCCGCCTGCCGGCGGTGCCCGCCGATACCGGCAAGGGCTATTCCCTGGCCCAGAAGATGGTCGGCCGCGCCTGTGGCCTGCCCGAGGGCAAGGGCATGCGTCCCGGCACCTATTGCGAGCCCCGGATGACCACGGTGGGATCCCAGGACACCACCGGTCCCATGACCCGCGACGAGTTGAAGGATCTGGCCTGCCTCGGCTTCTCCGCCGATCTGGTGATGCAGTCCTTCTGCCACACCGCCGCCTATCCGAAGCTGGTGGACGTCAAGACCCACAAGGAACTGCCGGGCTTCATCTCCACCCGCGGCGGCGTCGCCTTACGTCCGGGCGATGGCGTCATCCATTCCTGGCTCAACCGCCTGCTGCTGCCCGACACCGTCGGCACCGGCGGCGATTCCCACACCCGCTTCCCCATCGGCATCTCGTTCCCGGCCGGCTCGGGCCTGGTCGCCTTCGCCGCCGCCACCGGGGTGATGCCGCTGGACATGCCGGAATCGGTGCTGGTGCGCTTCAAGGGCACCATGCAGCCGGGCGTGACGCTGCGCGATCTGGTCAACGCCATTCCGCTCTACGCCATCCGCGCCGGCCTGCTGACGGTGGAGAAGAAGGGCAAGAAGAACGTGTTCTCCGGCCGGATCCTGGAGATCGAGGGCCTGCCCGACCTCAAGGTGGAGCAGGCGTTCGAGCTGTCCGACTCGGCGGCCGAGCGTTCCGCCGCCGCCTGTTCGGTGCGGCTGGACAAGGCGCCGATCATCGAATACATGCGTTCCAACATCACCTTGATGAAGTGGATGATCGCCGGCGGCTACGAAGACCCCCGCACCCTGGCGCGGCGCATCCAGGCCATGGAAGCCTGGATCGCCAGGCCGGCCCTGCTGGCGCCCGATGCCAATGCCGAATACGCCGCGGTGATCGAGATCGATCTGGCCGACATCAAGGAACCCATCGTCGCCTGCCCCAATGATCCCGACGACGTCAAGACCCTGTCCGAAGTGGCCGGGGCCGCCATCGACGAAGTGTTCATCGGCTCGTGCATGACCAATATCGGCCATTTCCGCGCCGCCGCCACGGTGCTGGCCGGCAAGTCCGATATCCCGACCCGGCTGTGGATCGCGCCGCCCACCAAAATGGACGCCATGATCCTCAACGAGGAGGGCTATTACAGCACCCTGGGCAAGTCCGGCGCCCGCATGGAAATGCCCGGTTGCTCCCTCTGCATGGGCAACCAGGCCCAGATCCGCAAGGGATCGACCGCCATGTCGACCTCGACCCGCAACTTCCCCAACCGCTTGGGCATCGACACCAACGTCTATCTCGGCTCGGCCGAGCTGGCCGCCGTCTGCGCCCTGATGGGCAGGATTCCCACCGTGGCCGAGTATCAGGCCCAGGTGGCGGGCTTGACCGCCAAGGCCGGCGACATCTACCGCTACATGAACTTCGACCAGATCGCCGCCTTCAGCGACGTGACCAAGGCCGCGGTTTAGACCAGGAAATGCCAAGGGGCGTCAGCCCCTTGGCAATTTGGGTATGCTCAGTTCACCTCGAAACCCGAAAAGAACGGCGCCGCCCGCAGGGCAAGCGATGCCGAAGGCGGTTGCTTCGCTGTGGGTCTTCGACACATTCCCGCAGGCATGGCCGGAAGGCCACAAGGGCTCTGCCCTTTCACCCGCAAGGAGGCTTGCCTCCTTGACCTCGCTGAAATAATCCAAGGGGATCAAAGGGCCGAGGCCCTTTGCGGGAGTGGGCGGAGCCCACATTCTTCCCTGAGAAATTTTCGGGTTCTTAAGGCGACGGAGTCATAGATCAAGACACCACGTCCACATCCACCGCCACATCCACATGGTGCTCGCCGCCGCCCAGCACCACGCCCCGGATCGGGCTGACATCGTCGTAATCGCGGCCCCAGGCGACGATCACATGATCCTCGCCAGCCACCATGTTGTTGGTGGGATCCACGTCCAGCCAGCCCCATCCGGGAATGAACACCCCCAGCCAGGCATGGGAGGCGTCGGCGCCTTGCAGCTTGTCCTGGCCCGGCGGCGGCAGGGTGCGGATATAGCCGCTGACATAGCGGGCCGACAGGCCCATGGCGCGCAGGCAGGCGATGCCCACATGGGCGTAATCCTGGCAGACCCCCTTGCGGGACGCGAACACCTCGGCCAGCGGAATCCCCACCGAGGTGGCGTCGGGATCGAAGGTGAAATCGGTATGGATGCGCCGGGTCAGGTCCAGCACCGCCTCGACCAGCGGCCGTCCGGGCTGGAAGCTGAGGGCGGCGGTGGCCCGCGCCTCGGGCAGCACCGGGATCTGGCTGGAGGCATAGACGAAATCCAACGCGCCGCCGCCCTGGAGGGCGTCGCCGCAATCCCAGGCCCCCCCGCCATCGGCGGGCAGCACCGGGGCCGGACGGGTCTCCACCGTGAAGCTGGCCTCCACCTCCAGGGTGGTATGGGGATCCTGGATGGTGAAGAAGGTGGTGGGATTGCCGAAATAATCGGCGCCGTCGTCGCGCAGCACCGCCGGAAACGGCCGGATCTGCAGATCCACCGAACTGCAGCGCTGGCCGGTATCGGCGCGCGGCCGCAGATGGGCGGCGTGATGCGACAACTGCACCGGCTCGCTGTAATGATAGGTGGTGAGATGGCGGACCCGGAACCTCATGGCAGGAACTCCACCGGATGCAGCGGCAACCGCCATTGGGCATGGGTGAAGTATTGGCGCGAGATCACTTCGGACAATTCCCAGAGCCGCGACCGGAAGGTCTCCAGCAGCCGTTCGGCGTCGTCGAACCCGCCGTCGCGGTCGTAGTGGGCCAGCACCATCACGTCGGAGGTCCGGGCGATGCCGCACAGCACGGTCATCAGCCGCTGCTCCGGCCGCAGGAAGCCGGTATCGCCGGGATAGCCGGTCAGCCGGTCCATATGGCCCGACAGCGCCGCCAGCTGGAAGGCCAGCGAGCGCGGATTGCTCTCGTCGCAGACCAGCAGATCCAGCACCGCCGCCAGCCGGGGAGACGCCAGATAGCGCGAGCGATAGGTCATGACGCTGTCCCAGACCTCCAGCAGCAGGTCCATGGGGACGCCGCGCTCGTCCTCGGCCACCGCCAGGGCGCCGCCCAGGGTATCGACGATGCTGCCTGCGCGCTCGATCCGGCGGCCGGCATCCATGAACAGCCACAGCGGCCCGCGCGTCATGTTCTCCATGGCCAGGCCACTGACCGCCTCGGCGGTCAGCACCACCGAATTCAGCAAGGCCTGGGCGGCGCCCCGGCTGTACTCGCTGCCGAGACAGCCGATCTCGTCGCGCAGGCGCTGCACCGCGCGCCAGGTGTCGATGGACAGACGGTCGCGCAGATTGACCGCCAGGCGGACCAGCCGCTCGGCATTGTCGGTCAGACTGCCGGCCAATTCCCCGGAATGGTGCCCCACCAGGGCGCCGGGCAGGTCTTGCGGCGTGCCCTCCTCCACCAGTTTGGGCGGCAGCGGCAGGCCGAACCGGATCATGGTCTCCACCACCTCCACCGCCTTGGCGGGATCGCCCAGATCCAGCGCGTCCTCGGTGCGCTGCAAGGCGGAGCGCAGCAGGCGGGTCGAGGTCTCGCAGCGCTCCAGATAGCGGCCCAGCCAATACATGTTGTCGGCCACCCGCGACGGCAGGTCACGGCTGCCGCGCACCAGCTTGACCGGGGTCCAGGAGGGCGGCTCGATGCTCTTCAACTGCAATTGCGGCTCGGACAGCACCCACAGATCCTTGCTGCCGCCGCCACCGGTCTGCAGCCGCGACGAGGTCAGCTCACGCTCGCCCGAGACCCGCACCAATCCACCCGGCATGACGTGCCAGCCGCGCTCGGCGGCGACGGCGAACACCCGGATCACCATGTGCTGGGGCACCAGCCGGCCCTCGCTCCAGACCGGCACGGTGGACATGCCGCCCACCTCCTGCGCCACCCAATCCCAGGGCCGCTCGGTGATGGCGGCGGCCAGCCGCCCGGTCTCGTCGGCGGAGAGCGCCGGTCCCAGGGTCGGCCGCACCCGGTTGTGGAAGGCGGGACGGATGATCAGCTGATTGAGATTGGCCAGGACATGGCGGCATTCGGCCTCCTGCCCGCACCACCAGGTGGCGATGGAGGGCATGGCCAGATCCTCGGCCAGCATGTAGCGGGCGATGCGCGGCAGGAAGGCCATGATGGCGCTGCCGTCGAGCAGGCCCGACCCCAGCGCGTTGACCACCGCCACATTGCCGGCGCGGGCCGATTGCAGCAGGCCGGCGACGCCCAAGGCGGAATCGCCGCGCAGTTCCAGCGGATCGCACCACTCGCCGCCGGTCCGGCGCCAGATGACATCCACCTGCTGCAGGCCGGTCAGGGTCTTGAGGAAGACGGTGTTGTCGCGCACCGTCAGGTCCTCGCCCTGCACCAGGGTGATGCCCAGATGGCGGGCCAGGAAGGCGTGCTCGAAATAGGTCTCGTTATAGGGACCGGGGGTCATCAGCACGATGCGCGGCTGCTCGATGCGCCGCGGCGACAGGGCGTGCAGGGATTTGCGCAAGGCGTCGAAGAACGGCCCCAGCCGCTCCACCGGCATGGAGCGGTAGAACTCGGGCAGGACGCGCGACACGATGGTGCGGTTTTCCAGGGCATAGCCGGTGCCGGCCGGCACCTCGGTGCGGTCGGTGACCACCCGCCATACCCCATCGGCACCCCGCGCCAGATCGGCGGCATAGGCGTGGAGATAACGCCCGCCCGGCGGACTCCAGCCATGGCAGGGCCGCAGGAAGGCGGGATTGGCATAGAGCAGGCTGGCCGGAATCATCGACTTGGCGATCAGGCTCTGGCGGCCGTAGAGATCGGCGATGATGGAGTCCAGCAGGGCGGCGCGCTGCATCACGGCGCTGGCGATGGTGTTCCACTCCGCCGAGGGCAGAATCACCGGCAGCGTATCCAACTGCCAGGGCCGGTCGAGTCCGCCCTCGTCGCCATGGACATTGTAGGTGACGCCGTTGTCGCGCAGCAGGCTTTGGCCCAGGTCCCAGCGCCGCGCCACATCGTCGGGGGCCAGGGCGGCGAAGGCGGTCATGAAGTCGCGCCAATGGGGCCGGATGCCATAGGCGGCCGACCGCATTTCGTCGTGACCTCCGGCCGGTGGCTGATAGTTATCGATCGTCACGCCCATTCCCATCCCCATCCCCCGCATGGATCCCTATTGTAGCCTGAGATCCAGGGTGTTTGGGTAGTCCGGATGTATCTTGCCGCCATCGACCCGCAGCGGCCCGTGGCTGTGGCCGAAGGGAAGGAAGCGGGCACGGCGGCGCGCCTCGGCCTCGTAGGAATTGACCGGAAAGGTGTCGTAGCTGCGGCCGCCGGGATGGGCGACATGGTAGGTGCAGCCCGCCACCGCCTCGCCGGTCCAGCTGTCCACCAGGTCGACCACCAGCGGGGTATGGACCCCGATGGTGGGATGCAGGCAGGAGGCCGGCGCCCAGGCACGGTAGCGCACCCCCGCCACCGCCTCGCCCGCCACCCCGGTGGCGGCCAGCGGCAGGCGGCGGCCGTTGCAGGCGACCACATAGCGGCCGTTGGCCAGATTGTTGACCTTGACCTGGAGGCGTTCCACCGAGGAATCCACATAGCGGACGGTGCCGCCGGCGCCGGGTTCCTCGCCCATGACGTGCCAGGGTTCCAGCGCCATGCGCAATTCCAGGCGAATGCCCTGGTATTGCAACTCGCCCACCACCGGGAAACGGAATTCCAGATGGGGGGCGAACCACGCCCGGTCGAAGGCGAAGCCCCCGGCCGCCAGCCATTCCAGCACCTCGTCCAGATCCTTCTCGACCCATTGGGCCAGCATGAAGCGGTCGCGCAGGTTGGAGCCGAAGCGGATCAACGGCATGGTATAGGGGTGGTCCCAGAACCGGGCGATCAGGGCGCGCAGCAGCAATTGCTGCACCAGGCTCATGCGGGCATGGGGCGGCATCTCGAAGGCGCGGAATTCCACCAGCCCCAGCCGGCCGGTGGGGCCATCGGGGGAGTAGAGCTTGTCGATGCAGATTTCGGTGCGATGGGTATTGCCGCTGGCATCGATCAGCACGTTGCGCAGCACCCGGTCCACCACCCAGGGCGCCACGGTGGTGCCGGGCGGCGGCAATTGCGACAGGGCGATCTCCAGCTCGTACAAGGTGTCGTCGCGGGCCTCGTCGACGCGGGGATGCTGGCTGGTGGGGCCGATGAACATGCCCGAGAACAGGTAGCTGAGGCAGGGATGGTTCTGCCAGAAGCGGATCAGGCTGCCCAGCAGGTCGGGGCGGCGCAGAAACGGGCTGTCGGCGGGGGTCCAGCCGCCCAGCACCATGTGATTGCCGCCGCCGGTGCCCACATGGCGGCCATCGACCATGAACTTCTCGGTCCCCAGCCGGGCCTGATGGGCCTCGGCATAGAGAATCTCGGTATTGTCCACCAGTTCACGCCAATGCTCCACCGGATGGACGTTGACCTCGATCACGCCGGGATCGGGCGTCACCTTGATGATCTTGAGGCGGTGATCGTTGGGCGGCGGATAGCCTTCGATATGGATGGGCGTCCCCACCTCGGCGGCGGCGTTCTCCGCCGCCTCGATCAGGTCGAGATACTGCTCGGCGGTTTCCACCGGCGGCAGGAAGACGTTGATGCGGCCGTCGCGCGGCTGAACGCAAAGGGCGGTCCGCACATTCTCCGAAACCAGGCCGTTGGCGGTCTCCACCGGGCGCAGATCCACCGGCACCTGCTGGCGCAGCGCCGCCTGGGCCTCGCCCGAACCGGGCGCCCGCTCGGTCTGGGAGCGCTGGCGGCGCGGCGGCAGCGGCGCGCGCTCCTCAAACGGATCGCGCTCGGCGTGGTAGGGATAATCGTCCTCGGAGATCCAGGGCAGCGATTCCAGCGGCAGGCGGAAGCCCAGCGGCGAATCGCCGGGGATGGTGATCAGCTTGCCGTCGCGGGTCGGCCAGGGACCGGTGATCCAGCGGAAGGTGTCGCGGGCCTGCCAGGGTTGCAGCGGCAAGACATAGCCGGTGGGGGTGCCGAGGCCGCGGCGGAACACCGCCGCCAGCCGCGCCCGCTCTTCCGGGTTTTCCAGCTTGCTCTCGATGGGGTCCACATTGATGGGCAAGGCCTGTTCGCGCAGCAGGTAATAGGCCGGGTCCTCCCAGGCGGGCATGGCGAAGGCGGAATCCACCCCCAGATGCCGGGTCAGGGCCATGGAATAGTCGCGCGCCAGCTCGTGACTCGGCTGGTGATCGTCCTTTTCCAGGGCGATCAGCTTGGGATCGCGCCAGACCGGCGCGGCATCCTCGCGCCAGATCAGCGAGAAGGCCCAGCGCGGCAGGCTTTCCCCGGGATACCACTTGCCCTGGCCATAGGCGATCAGGGCGCCGGGAGCGAAGCGGTCGCGCAGCCGGCGGATCAGATCGTCGGCATGGGCGCGTTTGGTGGGACCGACCGCCGAGACGTTCCACTCCTCGCCATCCATGTCGAAGGCGGAAACGAAGGTGGGTTCGCCGCCCTGGGTCAGCCGCACATCGGAACGCTTCAACTGCTGGTCGACCACGTCGCCCAGCGCCAGCACCGCCTGCCACTGCTCCTCGGAATAGGGCTTGGTGACGCGCGGGGTCTCGACGATCCGGCTGATCTCCATGTGGTGGTGGAAGGTGACCTCGCAGGCCTCGACCACCCCGGTGATGGGGGCAGCGCTGCTGGGATCGGGCGAGGCCGCCAGCGGGATATGGCCCTCGCCGGCCAGCAGGCCCGAGGTGGGATCGAGGCCGACCCAGCCGGCGCCGGGCAGATAGACCTCGGTCCAGGCATGCAGATCGGTGAAGTCCACCGCCGCCCCCACCGGCCCCTCCAGCGCCTTGACGTCGGGCACCAACTGGATCAGGTAGCCAGAGACGAAGCGGGCCGCCAGCCCCAGCCGGCGCAGCACCTGCACCAGCAGCCAGGCGGAATCGCGGCACGATCCGCTTTTCAGCGCCAGCGTCTGTTCCGGCGTCTGCACCCCCGGCTCCATGCGGATGGTGTAGCCGATATCGCCTTGCAGCCGCTGGTTCAGCTCCACCAGGAAGTCGTTGGTCCGCTTGGGTTGGCGGATGTCGATGGCGGCCACATAGGCTTCGAGCCGCGCCCCTCCCTCCTCGCCCAGCAGGAACGGCTTCAGCTCGTGCTCCAGCTCGGGAGCGTAGCGGAAGGGAAAGGTCTCGGCCTCGGGCTCCAGGAAAAAGTCGAACGGATTGATGATCGACAGGTCGGCCACCAGTTCCACATCGACCACGAATTCGGTGACCTTGTCCGGAAACACCAGCCGGGCCAGCCAATTGGCCTGGGGGTCCTGCTGCCAGTTGATGAAGTGGCCGGCAGGCCGGATATCCAGCGAATAGGACAGGACCGGAGTGCGCGAATGGGGCGCCGGCCGCAACCGCACCACCTGGGGCGACAGATCAACCGGCCGGTCATAGCGGTAGCTGGTGGTATGGCGAAGCTTGACGTGGATGCCCATGACCTACCCTGTGGCGAAACTGCGGATCTGACGGGGCAGGCTAGCATAACCGCGCCGCGCCGCGCTCAAGAATTGGGCATGACCGCCATGTGACCGAAATTCACGCAAGGGACCCCGTTTGACGCCTATAATTCTCTCCCGGAAGAGACAGCATGGCCGAACCCGTGACAGCCTTTGACCCAACCGACGCCACTATGATGCAATGTCCTTGAAGATCGCGGCAACATCGCGGCGACCGTCAACGACGCGGGCAACTTCGATGCCATCCGATACGACGCGATAGAAAATAAGATAGTTGCCGACAGGAAAGCTAAACAGCCCCCGAATGAGGTTGTCCCTATCCCGCCCGAGTTTTGGGTATTCGGCGACAAGGCCACACACCTTATCAATCATACGCAACAAATTATCCGCCGCCTCTTCATTGTCCGGCTGGATATATCGCCATATTTCAGCTAGATCATTCTCCGCAAGGGGCGAGAATACAAAATTAGGCATTTGTCGCCGTTGCTTTAAGCCTCCTGATTAGAGCCTCAATGCCGAGTGACCGCCCCTGACCCGCGTCAAGCTGGTCTAGCCCTGCCTGCACGTCCGCCCTCAATACTGCCAGCTTTGCCGCCTCTTCTGGCGAGAGGCGGCGAGCTTCCACGATGTACACGTCATCGGCGCTACCGTCCCCGAACTGAATGGCAAGGCTCTTCGGCAACTCGTTCCCTCGCAGGGTTTCAAGCGCGGTCTGCGGCATGGTGACGGCTTCCCGTGTGGCTATATGCCCGCATTCTACACTCTGCCCCCTTCAGCTTCCACACCATTGCGCGGCGCGGACTTTTCCAGCAGTGCGGCCTCGACGCCGAGGCGGTGGAGGTGGAACTTGATCGCCGGTATGGTGGTTGATGGCCGAGCCGGAGCGCCTCCGCCGCCGCTCTGGCGGACGCGTTATTTCGCGATCACTATATCTTGTACAGAAACGGTTTTGAGCAACACGGATGAACCCGGATACTCGGCTTCGCCTCGCTCACGGATGGACACTGATATTTTGTTTATTATCAATGTGATCCGTGTTCATCTGTGCGCCGCAGAGCGGCATCCGTGTTCATCCGTGTTGCTCTACCCCGAGCCCCATCTATAGTGGGTGTCTGTCTCAACCGGATAGACACGGAACAAATTATATCGGGCGACAAGATGCTGGGCGCAACCGATTGGAGATGAACATAATCGCGGATTGCCTATGTGATCGCGGTAGGGACGACCGCAATTCGCACTCTGACCCCGATTTCGCAAGAATTGGGCATGACCACCATGTGACCGAAATTCACGCAAGTGGTCCCAGGCGATAAGACCGGCGAGCCGTCGAACCGAGACGTCAGTTCGACGGCCCGGTGGCGTAAGGTGCCGGATCGCTCAGCCCCGCCTCGGCGAAGCCCTTGAGGCGCAGCCGACAGGAATCGCACTGGCCGCAGGCGAGGCCCGACGGATCGGGATCGTAGCAGGTGGAGGTGATGGCATAATCCACCCCAAGCTCCAGCCCGCGCCGGATGATCGCGGCCTTGCTGAGGCGGATCAGGGGGGTGTGGATGGTCAATTTGCGCCCCTCGACCGCCGCCTTGGTGGCGAGATTGGCCATGGCCTCGAAGGCGGCGATATAATCGGGGCGGCAATCGGGATAGCCGGAATAGTCCACCGCATTGACCCCGACGAAGATGTCGGCGGCGTCGATCACCTCGGCGAAGGCCAGGGCGAAGGACAGCATGATGGTGTTGCGGGCCGGCACATAGGTCACCGGGATGCCGCTGGCGATCTCGGCATCGGGGCGACCCTTGGGCACGGCGATGTCCGAGGTCAGGGCCGAGCCGCCGAACACCCGCAGATCGATATCGGCGATGCGATGGTCGCTCACCCCCTGGGCGCTGGCGACCCGGCGGGCGGCGTCGATTTCCACGGCGTGGCGCTGGCCGTAGCGGAAGGTCAGGGCCGCGGGGGTGAAGCCCTCGGCCCTGGCCATGGCCAGCACGGTGGCGGAATCGAGGCCGCCGCTCAGAAGGACGATGGCAGGTTTCATACCGGCGAACCTTTGCTCCCGACGAACCCGTGACCACGGTCATGGGCTCGGAGTTGCGGGCAAGGCCCGGCGCGCCGCGTGACGCGAGAGCCAAGGCGGACGCACGTCCGCCGCCCGGCGATTGATGGCCGAATTACAAAGAGAAATGGGCGGCGAGGAATTCGTCGATCTCGGCCTCGCTCCAGCCCTTGGCCGCCAGCCCGTCGCGGACGCGGGTGATATCCACATTGGGCCAGGTGTGACAGTTTTCCACGGTATGCTTGTCGGCATCGACGATGCGGAAGTCGTAGGGCCGCCGCTCGCTCTGGAACACATCGTAGTACAGCACCTGATCGATATGATTGTCGGGCAGGAAGGTCAGGATGCGCGGCTTGATGTCGTAGAGCTTTTCCGGGCCGCTGATGGTCTCGGTGGCGGCGATGATCAGCTCGTCGCCCTTCTGGCAGGTGCGGGCGGCGGCGCCGTTCAGCACGCAGCAGCGCGACCCCGGCTCGCCGAAGATCACATAGGTCGAAATGCGGGCCGCCGAGTTCTTGTTCCAGATCTCGACGAATTCCATGGGATAAATTCCCGCCATCTCGCACTGCTCGGGATCCAGGGTGATCGAGCCGTGGTAGTTGAGATCGGCGTTAGTGACGCGGATGCCGTGAAGCTTCGCGCGAATGACGTTCATCATGGGACACCGGACCAAACGGGTAAGGACTGGGCTGGAGTGACCTAAGCCCAGAGGCGGTCTTTCCGCAACACCTTAATTGCGTCCTCCCCCGGAGAATATGGGAGGCTGCCCCCCGATTCGGCGCTTGACGCCCTTGCCGCCGCCGTCGTTTCTTAAGACACGTCGCCGTTTCGCCCCACGCGTTTATTTTTCAGAGCAGGAATCTTTCCCATGTCCGCCCCCGCCAAGCCGAGCGACGAGCCCATCACCGGCAAACGCCAGTTGGTCGAGTCCCTGGAGTCCGGCTGCAAGCCGCGCGACGCATGGCGCATCGGCACCGAGCACGAGAAGTTCGGCTATACCCTGGACGACCTGCGGCCGCTGCCCTATGAGGGCGAGCGCGGCATTGAGGCCATGCTCGACGGACTGGCGGCGCTGGGCTGGGACAAGGTGCTGGAAGACGGCAAGGTCATCGCCCTGCACGACAACGCCGGGGCCGCCATCAGCCTGGAGCCCGGCGGCCAGTTGGAACTGTCGGGCGGGTTGATGGAAACCATCCACCAGACCGCCGACGAGGTCACCCACCATCTGGAGCAGGTCAAGCAGGTGGCCGGCAAGCTGGGGGTCGGCTTCCTCGGCGTCGGCTTCCAGCCCAAATGGGGCCGCGACGACACGCCATGGATGCCCAAGGGCCGCTACGGCATCATGCGCCGCCACATGCCGCTGGTGGGGGGCAAGGGCCTCGACATGATGCTGCGCACCTGTACCGTCCAGGTCAATCTGGACTTCGCCTCGGAAGCCGACATGGTGAAGAAGCTGCGGGTATCGCTGGCGTTGCAGCCCATCGCCACCGCCCTGTTCGCCAGTTCGCCCTTCGTCGACGGCAAGCCGTCAGGCCTGCTGTCGGCCCGCGCCGATGTCTGGACCGATACCGATCCCCACCGCACCGGAACCCTGCCCTTCGCCTTCGAGGACGGCATGGGGTTCGAGCGCTATGTGGACTGGATGCTGGACGTGCCCATGTACTTCGTCTACCGCGACGGCAGGTATATCGACGCCGCCGGCCAAAGCTTCCGCGACTTCCTGGCGGGCAGGCTGCCGGCGCTGCCCGACCAACACCCCACCATGGGCGACTGGGCCGACCACCTGACCACCGCCTTCCCCGAGGTGCGGCTGAAGAAATTCCTGGAAATGCGCGGCGCCGATGGCGGGCCGTGGCGCCGGCTCTGCGCCCTGCCGGCGCTGTGGACCGGCCTGCTCTACGACGATGTCGCCCTGGACGGCGCCTGGCAAATGATCAAGGACTGGACCGCCGAGGAGCGCGAGACCCTGCGCCGCGACGTCCCGGCCCAGGCGCTGGCGGCCACCATCCGGGGACGTTCGGTGCAGAGTCTGGCGCAAGATGTGCTGGCCCTGGCCTCGGGCGGGCTGAACCGGCGCGGCCGCCTCAACGATTCCGGCCGCGACGAATCCATCTACCTCCACCCGCTGGAGATGATCGCCCAATCCGGCCGCACCGCGGCCCAGGACATGCTCGACGCCTTTGCCGAGCGTTGGCGGGGCGACATCGATCCCATCTTCCGGGAATACGCCTACTGAAACACGCCGCCATCCCTGAATCATAACGCCGCCGTGTCCGGAACAGGGCCGGGCACGGCGGCGTGACGTCAGTCAGACGGCGTTTACCGCCGCCGGACTCAGTGCCGCTCCTCGCGGTGATCCTTGCGCTCCTCGCGCTTGTCCTGGCGGACCTCGCGTTTGTCCTGGCGCACGTCGCGCTTGTCCTGGCGCACGTCGCGCTTGTCCTTGCGCAGATCCTGGCGATCCTTGGCGGCGTCCTTGCGGTCGCCGTCGCGGCGATCCTTGCGCAAATCCTGGCGGTCCTGACGGACGTCGCGCCGGTCCTGGCGCTCCTGGCGCTGATCCTGGCGCTGGTCCTGGCGCTGGTCCTGGCGCGCATCCTGCGCCGAGGCGGGCAGGGTGAGGAAGATGGGCAGGGCGGCAACGAGGGCAATCAAGGTCTTTTGTAACTGCCCAGGTCCCCCCCGTCAAGAAAGGGCTTGACAGGTGATTCTGGGGTAGATTCTAAACTGTCCATGACGC
>Ga0316224_1002142_pt1 | contig 19041 bp, 41 predicted proteins | sample TBH18013metaG_FD_206254 | JGI IMG/M metagenome (GOLD analysis project Ga0316224, IMG submission 206254) | Freshwater microbial communities from Trout Bog Lake, Wisconsin, USA - TBH18013 | ecosystem: Environmental > Aquatic > Freshwater > Lake > Hypolimnion/Profundal zone | place: USA: Wisconsin... | reverse complement strand
TCTTCATTACAAAATTTGCATGTCTTTAATATCATCCATATCTGTTAAATTTTTAGCCTCTACCCATCCTCTTTGTGTTAAGAAAGGATGTTCAGGGGTGCATTTAACGACTTCACCGTTTTCTAACTCCAAAACAATTAAATCGCCTTCATATGGACGAGTAAATATATCATCAACTTCTTTTACTACGAATTGATTTTTTTCTTCATCAAAAGATTTGACTTTATCACCTACATTAATATCCTCTATGAACTTTTCTTCATTATTATATATTAATATAGGTGTTTGTTCTATGAAGCAATTGGCAAAGCATTTAGAATTGATGGCTACATCTTCTATCTCTGGATTGGTAGGTGTAAGTATAGGTTTAGAATTATCTAAACGCATACGAATAGTTTTACCATCGAAGAAGATAGATTTATAGTTAGCAGATTTATCTTGCCTTATTTTTATCATTACCGAAGTTTGTTTGTAAAAACTTACATAATTTGAAAACTAAATTATTCCACAATCCGTATAAATTACGAGAACCTATTTTTAGACTTCCGTTTTTATATAATTTTTTAATAAAGGAAAAATTCATTAGAATGTTTTGTTAACCATAGCAGTCAACATTTCCTGCATAGTTTTGAATGTCATTACATCTCTGTTAGCAGATGCTAACTTAATTGCATCTTGCCAGGTGGTATCTACAAAACGTGGTTCAGAAGTGCTGCTGTTAAGTGGCACAAATCCATACATAGTAGTGTTGAATGTTCTATTGCGCATTTCAGTGGCTCTTTCAAACAAGTTTTTACTTGTTAATTTGGTTAAAACACAATAGCCATCAGAATTGAGTGAGCGATAAGCTACAATTTCTGTGCCGCTCATATTTTCTAACCTTACTTCTTTTGCCGTGTCTTTAACAATTATCTTTTGCATAGTTTTAATTTTACACAAAGATACGATTAAAAATTGAGATATACAAATTTATAAGTTAATGTTATGTTAAAGTAAAAAAGCAACCAGTTCTAACTGGTTGCTTTTTTGCGGTACCGTCAGGAATCGAACCTGAATCAACCGTTACATACGGACATACTATATATTTTAAGCGCATACCATTGTACTACGACACCATGTGCGAACAAAGGGAATCGAACCCCTGCTTAATTCAACAATCAACTCCGAAAATTGAATTGTTTCTCTTTCACCTGTTATTTGGTGCGTGCTGCCACTACACTATGTAAGCATTACAGAAGATAATTTTGTTTGTTAACGGCTGCTCTACCAACTGAGCTAATGTGATTACTCACATACAGGACTCGAACCTGTGACCCGCTGTGGGATAAAACTTTGTGGTTGCTGTTTATCTTCTTTTTGTGACTAGAGGAGGAATCGAACCTCCATGGTAACTTGCTGTTGCGCTCCCTCGATGTTCAGGGACAGGTTAATCGGTACTCATGCATATTTCCCAAAAAACGGTTACCCATGCGTCTGCCATTTTCGCCACCCAGCCATTTTTATTTTCTTTTTCCACCCAGATTCGGATACATATCTTTTAGCATCGGTAATACTATTGAATTCGCCCATATGTATTTCACGACAACTGCCATGAAAAATAAGAAAGCATTTTTGCGCCTTTATTATTTTACAGTTGTTTCTTTTACAGAAAGAATAGTATAATCCGAAGGTAAATTAGCTCTTACAGACCAATCACCACACCATTCAGTTTCAAACTCTATTTCAAGTTCAAATATCCTACTACCTCTTTTTACATTAATAGTATCAGTCCAACCACCATCTGGTAAATCATCCTCATCTTCAGCACAAGCACGAATAAAATCACTTTTATAATCTTCGTGGATTTCTTCTGATAATTCGGTGAAATATTCTAATAAATCATCAACATCAGCAGGAATTTCCTCCTCGGATGAAAAATCATCATCATAATATATTTCGTCATCCTCATCTTCATCTGCACCAGAGGCTACAACAATTTTCTTAAAACTGCCTTCTACAACTTCGACACCCCATTTTGGTTTGTCCATTTTTTCAAAGACTAATTCTTCAAATGACTCTTTGATGTCAAACTCCTCGCCCTCTTCGACACCTTGATCTTTGCGGTATTGAGCCTCATCAATTTCAAATGTTACTTGTATCTTCATTACAATTTTTTAGTAGTCAGAACAGGATTCGAACCTATACTCGGTGATACATTTGCAACTGCTCATTCCGATGCCTACTTTTCCTGACCCCGATGTCTTTCCATCAGCATAAGTTTAGTATTGACTTGCCAACGACTTGCGTTGACTCTTGCCCCAAACTAAGGCTAGGTAGTTCCATCAGGATTCGAACCTGAACAAACAGAACCAAAATCTGTTGTGCTACCGTTACACCATGGAACTATCAGTCTTTCGACTACAAGTTAGTACGGGACTTAATATAGTAGAAGTTTCCCCGATTTCAAGAAAAATTTTTGCACGACATTACACATTTCTAAACATACTCCCCATTTACCGAGTTCCGCAGCTGGATTTCTAACCCATAAACTTGCTACCCATCTACAAATGAGCATTGAAGCACCGCTATTCAAGTAAGTTTTTCGTTTTCTTACAATTTGTGTTTTAGTACCGTTACGTGGAGTTTTTAGCCCCAAACAGATTTACCACGCAGAATTAAAACTTTTTGCTGGACTAACTTTATATTTATTTATCAGAACATATTTTTTTAAACGGTTTCAAAGTTAAAGTTTGATGTTTTAGTTTAGTTTGCTGTTTATGTTCTTTTACAAGTGCCATTTTTTTTATCGTTGTCAAATTAGAAGTTTGCTGATTAAATTGGTTGCTGTTTGACACTTTTTTACCGTAAAAATTTATTAACCCATATTATCAAATATCATATTTAGAAAATATAAAATTCCTAACACACTGGCTAATCCGAATATTAATCCTAATGTTTCTTTTGTTCTGTCTGTCATTTTGTCATTTGTGAATTATAGCACAAAGATACAAAAATTTTTTTGAACTAACAAACAATTATCAAAAATATTATTTTTTAATATTATTATTTGGTTTGTTTGGTTGTTTTGGTTTAGGTTTTAATAAATCAACTTGTTTTTGTAAATCATTTAAAACCAATTGAATTGAAGTTAATAACTCAGCCTGTGATTGAAAAGTTACAACCTCTTCATTATCATCTTCTATCATTTCATCAATACCCTCACCAATTTCTTCGATATCTTCACTAAGTTCTTCAATGTCCTCAGAGATTACATCAATACCTTCTTGTATAGTTTCTATACTTTGGTTATTCATGTTAATAGACATTTGAATAAATATTGATAAATATATTGCCTCTAATGAAACAACCGTTGTCAATACTAATAACATTCTATCAAAAGATACACCAAGTAACGGTAAGGAAAATGTTATAATAAAAAATAGTGTGTGCAGTATAACTGACACAGTAGAACCTATCCATTTAGTTAGGACCTGTGCGCTTTTCTCCATTGTAATCTTCTGCTTCATGTGGTATATATTAATGCTAAAAATTAAGTAATAAATATTTAACCTACTGAAAAATAATCAAGTGCCATTTTTTTATCGTTGTCAAATTAGAAGTTTGCTGATTAAAATGGTTGCTGTGTGACACTTTATTTGTTAATTATAACACAAAGATACTAATTTTTTTTTAATTCACAAAAAAAACTAACATTTTTTTAATTTTAATATATAAAATATGATGAAAGATGATATATTAAAACTAAGAAACGAAGGCAAATCATATAACGAAATTAAAAAAATTTTAGGTTGTTCAAAATCTACAATTTCTTATTATTGTGGTGAAGGACAAAAAGAAAAAAATTATCTAAGAGTTAAAAAAAATAGAAAAAATCCTAAAATAGAAATTAATACATGCTCTATTTGTAAATTAGAAAAAGAAAACTTATCCTATAAAAACAGATGCAAGGAATGTTCTATATTATATGAAAAAGAATATGATAAAAATTATCATAAAAAATGGGTCGAAAATAATAAAGATAAGGTAAAAAATTACAATAAAAAGAACAGAAGTGAATATAACAAAAATTATAAAAAAATCAACAAAATTAAAATAAATCAACAAAATTATATCCGCAGAAAAACCAGGTATGAAAATGATTCATTATATAAATTTAAAGTAAATCTAAGTTCTATGTTGAGAAAGGCATTTGCAAATAAGGGCTTCAAAAAAAATATAAATTCAGAAACTATATATGGTTGCACCTATAAAGAATTATATTATTATATAGAGTCCAAATTTGAACCATGGATGAATTGGGAAAATAAAGGATTATATAATGGAGAATTAAATTATGGGTGGGATTTGGATCATATAATACCAATTTGTGAAGCTAAAACGGAAAGCGACTTAGTAAGACTAAATCACTTTACTAATTTACAGCCACTTTGTAGTAAGATTAATAGAAACATTAAAAATGATAATCCTAACTTCTAGTCAAGAAGTTAGGATTATTTCCTACTTAGGGGCGAGAAGAGGACTTTAACCTCTGACCTTCGGCTTTCGCGCCGATGTTCTTTCTCCAAACTACCTCGCCATTTGAAGGGATTTCATCGCTACCCTTCGTTTCGCTATCCCACCATTTACATGGGCACCAGTTACCTCTGCTTTTTTATGTTTCTTCTACTAACAAGGTAGGAAGCCTTGTCAAAACATTTCAGATACGTAGTATCAACCTTTTTCAGGAACGCCATGGGTAGCGTTTTTATATTAATTTCCACAAAAACCATCATCATCGTCATCATTTGATGATTCAAGTTCTGTTTTTGGCAAAGGAAAATCACCTTGCATTTGCCCGCAATCTAAACAATATTTTACTTTAATATAGTCTCCACCACCGATACCTAAGTCTTTGGGGACATAGCCTTCAAATTCATTTGAACCGATAGAACCCCAAGAGCAATCTGAGCTTTTACCACCAACGAAAGCTATTCGTTCAGAATTACATTTTTTACAACTCATTATTTAGTTTTTAGCAGTCGGAGCAGGAGTCGAACCTGCGCTCTTTCGGTACTTGATATATAATTCGTTGTAGCTACACACTCGTTATATATTAGTTGCCTATTCGTTTAACTTCAAAAATAGCTGATGTACAACTCGCTATTTGTCTGTTAAGGAAGGTGATGGCAGATCTTAAATCTGCTGCGTTTACCGTTTCGCCACCCGACTGTTTGAGAGGACTTAAGCTACCTCTCGTTTCGCTTGTTCGTCATTCAACCGAACACCAGTGACCTCTGCTTTTTAATGCTTCCGTTTCTAATGGTTTGCCTTCACCATCAAGCACTCCATGAACCAGTAGGTTCAAACCCTTTTCGGGAACGCCATGGGTAGCGTTTTGTATCTTAATTTATTTCAATTACTTCACATTCGGCAACCTTTCTTAGTCCTTCTATTAAGAAACATTTAGTTCCTATTTTTAGGTTTTCAGAATGATATTGTATAAATGCTGGATTAATAATAATCATTCTTGCAATACCATTTTCTAAGACTTCAGTGCCATCTTCGATAAGATTACCTTCTTTGTCCTCAAATCTGGGCCATATCATAAAAGCCTTCTCGTTATAGAAAAAATCAGAACGATAGCCTTGATATGGCAATTTCTTTCTACCGCCTTCGTCCTCTGAATAAAAACGATATTTGATTTTGAAATTCATTGCTTGCTTATTAGATTACAAAAGTACGAAAAAGTTTTCGATTTAACAAAATATTCTGATATTTATTTTTCTTGAATATCTGCTACTGGTCCATCACCATCACAATGAACAAAGCTTTGAACTTTATCTCCATACATTTCGTAATTAAAGCATTCAAACCCGCCTTGTTCGCCATCATCATTACCAGAATCAAAAGGTTTGCCATCACGTATTTCAAATCCGTATGATAAGAAAAATTCGTGTATTTCGTTTACTGCATCTTCCATGTTATCAAAACAATCGTTGTGCATCTGCGCCATATTCATGCTGGCATGAGGTAATATACTTTTTCTTTTTAGCCATTTTCTATTTAATTATAATATCAGTTATACCAAATTGTTTATTCCAATCTTGTTTTACTCCATCAAACCAACCTTGAAACATTTGCTGTTGTAGCGGTTGAGTTAGTTTAAAATAATCTTTATTCCTTATTAAGAACAATTTTTTAGATTTGGTATTAGGCTCAGTAAATAAAGATAAGTTTTTATCTTTATTCAAAGGAGATTTGAAACGGAATAATTTATTAATTTTTTCTAACAAATCTGCATTAGTATCTAATTTTATTCCGTTATTATCAACGAAAATAAATTTAGAACTATCACTACCATCTGAATCAAACATACGCAATTCTGTATTTATTTCAACTTTATGCCATTCATCAACACCATTGAAATCTTTAGAGTTAATAAAGGCATATTGGTATTCTTGTGAATTTTTACCAGAAGTTTTTAGTATAATTTTATTCAGCATAGAATTAATTTTGGATTACTAAAAATGGCGGCATTTCAGTATTTCTTGATTGAAAAACAGAAAATAATCCTCTTTTTGCCACCACATCTACTTCATCAATCGCATCATCGACATCATAATTCCAACCATCATGATCTAAACATGTGTCCATTTCAGGGTCAAGTGTACTTAGATACTCTATGATGTGTTTTACCTTAATAGTAAAGTTCTTCTTTACGCTCATATAACTATTTATACCTTACATAAATACGTCCACGAGTTAAATCATAAGGCGACATTTCAATGCCAACTTTATCACCACTCATAATACGAATGAAGTGCATACGCATCTTTCCTGATATTGTCGCCAATATCACATGTTCATTGTCTAATTTAACACGGAACATAGCATTTGGTAAAACTTCTACTATTTCACCATCTTGTTTTATTGCTTGTTGTTTTGCCATAATAATTTAAATTAACAGATTCAATTTCGTGCAGACTACACTGGATTAATTGCCGCCTCTTGAAACAAGTTTTTTCGGGTCTGAGTGCCTATTCTCAGTTGAACCAACCCCTATACTTGCCAGTAAGAACGTATATACTTCGTTTGTATACCTAATATATACTCGTCTTTTTACATTTCTGTTATCCAGACTACCTTAGGGCCATTTTGCTGTTGTAAAATTGCTGTATTGAACCTTGTAAGTAAATATGCTGTTACACATACATACTCTAAAAAATGCAGATTGATGGTTTAGATTTATGTAGACTCTAGAAACTCTCTACTTATTCAACAGTATAGATCAACTGACGGACATTTTTTTAGATTGCTCCCGTGAGCAACTTTTGCCTTTTACCCTGCGGTGCCCAAAGTTGTTGCCAAGTCCAGGCGGGCTCTATCTGATTTTGTTTGTGGTTTGCTGATATCAATCTTGTTATTGCTACTTGCTTTTTGTTACACAAAGATACGAAAAAATTTTTAATTTACAAAAAGTTTAACACATATTTTTTAATCTAATAAACTTTTTGCCAATTTTCCAATATAAAAATAAAATATATAGAATATGGACAATATAAACAAACATACTGATAAGTACAAATCAATAATGATTAAAGTAGAATTAAAAGATTTGATGGATAAGACTATCATCAAAGTAGGTAAAAAAATGTCTTACGCAGATTTAATAAATTATTTAATAGAAAATTATAATGATAACAATGAAACAATGTAATAAATGTAAAATTGAAAAAGAATTAACCGAGTTTTATAAAAGACCTGGTAACAAAGATGGTTATAGGAATGATTGTAAGGAGTGTCAGTTAAAAAATAAAAAATATGACAAAGAAAAAACATCAGAATACAACAAAAAATATAGAATTGAAAATAAGGAGAAATTAATTAAATTAGATAAAGATAATTATACTAAAAATAAAGAAAAAATAAAAGAGCGAACAAATAATTATTATTATTTAAATAAGGATAAATTAAAAGAACAAGCAAAAGAATATAGGTTATTACATAAAAATAAACACAAAGATTATTTAAAAGAAAATAAAGAAAAGATAAAAAAATACACAAAAAAATATTACCACTCTAATATAGATAAAATAAAAATTAATAGAAAAGAAAACCATAAAAAAAGGTGGATATACGATCCTTTATATAAATTAAAAATTTCTTTGCGAAATAGTTTAAATAAAATATTTAAAAAAAATTATTATTCAAAAAAATTAAAATCGACCGAAATTTATGGATGTACTTATGAATTTTTACTAAAATATATTGAAAATAAATTTGAAGCGTGGATGACATGGGATAATTATGGAAAATATAACGGCGAATTAAATTATGGATGGGACATCGACCACATTAAACCTGTCTCAATAGCAAAAACAAAAGAAGAAATCATAGAATTATGTCATTATAGTAATTTACAACCATTATGTTCTAAAGTAAATAGGGACATTAAAAAACATTTTTATTAAAATAAAAAACCACCAGTAATATTACTGGTGGTTTTTTATTTTAATAAAAATTATTACAAATTATATTTCTATCATTTGTAAAATTTCCTGTTGTAAAGCAGCCTCTACTAATTCGCTTGCTGTTTCTATTTTACCAGTCAAGAAACTGATAGTTGAAGCAGAAAATCCGCTATAATAGAATACATTAGGTACATCTCCATGTGTTTCAAACTTTTTACCAGTATTACTACCATAGTAGGAACTTTGAAGATTCCAAAGTACAATTTTGAAGTTGCTAACATATTCCTCAGAAAACCCAGCATTTCTCAATGTGATTAATGCAGTTTCAACATTAGTTTTACCTAATTGTCCTGGGTTAAATTCGGAATCAGAAATACACAAAACACCTGATGGGAAGTCAGTTTCCGCTACTCCTTGTTTTTTGATTTGACAGAACAGATTGATTGCTGATTGGAAATTTGTGCCTCCAACAAAAGAACTTCTATCATTATACCATTTTTCTATGGGTGTATTACCATTCCACGTATGCATTTTGGCTGAGCTATTAAATTCTATCCAGTTGTTAGAAAAAGCACCAGTTAAAAACTCGCTGAAATACAAAGCTAATGCTTTACCAATATCATAGCATGTCATTTTTGTTCCAGTACATGTACTACCCATAGAACCAGATGTATCCCTAACTACTATGAATTTTGTTATCTCGGACTCACCACCTTTTTTAACAAGTGTATCAAATTGTTTATTTATGGTTTCTCTTCTTGATACCACCAAAGAAGATAATTGCCCTGGTAAAGATTCAAAAAGTTCGTGTACATATCCGGTATATTTTACATCCTTAGTTTCTGGCTTAGTTATCCAAGCCTCATACTTTGCTTTAAGCCCTTGGTTGTCAAGGTACTTAGAACGAGCCATAAGGTTCAATGCACGCCCATGTATTGTGTTAAAATCAATCAAAGCGTGTTTACCTTGAGAAATCAATTTCTGCCATTCGTGTGCAGTACCAGATGTTTTCATCTTACGATAAGCCTTGTAAGTCTTACCAGAATTTTCGCCCTTAGTACCGAACAATAAAGAACATATCCATTTTGCAATCATAGTATCAGCCTGAGCCTCAACAGTAGTGCAAGCAGAATTAGCCTTTATCTGTGGCAAATACTTCTTAAGTAATTCAGAAGTATGTTCATTGTTTAAACCAGATAAGATTAACTTACCAAATTTATCCCAATTTAATATTCTATTTTCCCAACCATGATATATTAAGTCTGTCTGTAGCATCTTTATTATATCTTGCCAAGAACCAACCGACACAAAAAGTCCTATATTGGTCCAAAACATATTTTCATCTTTTTGATGCAACCATATCATTCTCATAATACCTTCGTGCTTCAATTCAGCCCCCTTTTGTGAAATTTCCGTTGTGGAACCATCAAAAAGGTTTACTTTTCTTGTAATCAGTCGGATGTAAAAATTAAACATTACACATTTGCGTTTATCCATTGTCCAAAGAATTTCACAATCTTTTTCGATTTCAGCAAATGTTCTAGGTTTTTTATATGACCCTAAAAATGAAAATTGATCTATAAATGCATCACCTGAAGATGAATATTTCAGTGCACCGTTACCAGAAAGTGTTTCTGCTCCTTTTTTTAGCCCTGCATTCACAAATGCATTTGGTAATACATTTTTAGTATTACCACCAGATGTTTTGGTAGTTACCTTACCAAGTGTTTGTTTCTTTTGATTGAACATCTTATTTATTGTTTGTTTTAGTGAGTTAATTATACTGCAAAGATAGACATAAGTTTTTAAAAAACAAAGAAAAATTGTTAATTTTTCAAAACTTATTTTTAATATATAATATATATAATATGGATAAAAAATTTAAATCAATAATGATAAAAGTCGAATTAAAAGATTCGATGGATAAAACAATTATTAAAATAGGTAAAAAAATGTCATACACGCAATTAATCCAATATTTGATAGAAAATTATAATGAAAATGAAAAGATGCAATAAATGTAAAATATTTAAGGATTTATCGGAATTTCATTTACAGAAAGATACGAAAGACGGTAGAAGGGCAACTTGCAAAGAGTGTAGAAAATTTGATAAATCAGCAAAAGAAAAATTAAAAATATGGAAACAAAATAATAAAAGTATCTTAAAAGAAAAAAATAAAGTTTATAATCAAAATTATAAAGAAAGAAGAAATGAATTGCGAAAAATTAGAAAACAAAATGATCCTGTTTATAAGTTCAGTGAAAATATATCAAGAACAATAAAACAATCTTTTTCTAAAAAAGGATTTACCAAAAATAGTAGAACATATGAAATTTTAGGTTGCACTTACGATGAATTTATAATTCATATAGAAAATCAATTCCAGGAATGGATGACTTGGGAAAATTATGGATCATATACTGGTAATTATCACCAGACATGGCAACTTGATCATATCAAACCTATCTCATTAGCTTCAACAGAGGAGGAAATAATCTTTTTAAATCATTACTCCAATTTTCGTCCTTTATGTAGTAGAGAAAATATAGAAAAATCGAATTTTTATATAAATTGAATATTTCTCCATTCCCACCACGATGCACCACATGTTACGTCAAACATGTGGTGGGCTTCTTGCTTAATCGTAGCCGTCTCCATCCATCTTGTTTCATTACCTATTCTTACGGGTAACAATAAAAATTTGGTAATAGTTCTTATATCACCTTTTTTGGTTGACGAAGGTGTTTTGATAAATCTCATTTTGTAATTTTTAATAGGTAAACATTTCAATAAAATCTCCTATACTCTCACAAGTATAAGTAGATTTTATCCAAAGAAGAAAATTGTTCTCTTTTAATAATTTATTATGCAAGGTGCGCATTTTTTTGGTACTCTTTTTAGGATTTGCTAAAGCCCAAGGTTGACCCGGTATTACATTTATACCGTTATCATTGATTATTTTAGTTTGGTATGCTCTATGTTCGGTTTCTAACTCCGTAGAAGATTTAGTCGTATCCACATTTAGAATTTCTTCTATTATTTCACGATAATCGTCATACTCACCTTCCGAAGATTTAATTACTATTATCATTATCAAATATTTTATCAGTTGAACAAACGCCTTCATATGAACCACTGCCCATACAATAGTAGCCCCAATCTTCACAAGATAAATCACCTAAATGAAAGCCATTATCTCTGCACTTATTTACTCTTGCTCTATATTGCTCAAATGTTTCATTTATCTTAGGTGAAGGGTATTCGCCTTTATAATTATCACCTGAGAAAGTTTCGCCTTCTATTGAGCCATCGGGTAGTATTTTCTTATCTTTCATAAGTTATTCCAATAAATGTTATCAATTTGATTTTGTTTTTCACGAATAGCCAATTTCTTCTTATTCCAAGAATGAGAGGTTATAGAGTGTATAAATGTATCAGTATATGATATATCCCTTACATAATCCTCTATACTTTCGTATAAGCGAACTATACCAGTTAATTTATTCCTGACTGCAACTTTGCCTTCACGAGTAAATTTATATTCGTAATATTTACGAATTGTTTTTAACAGTTTCGTTTTCATATTAATGGTAATTAATGATGATAACCACTTAATCTTTTATCTTCTTTTTTTGAAAGCCATCTTTTATTAGCCAATTCAATTGATGCATTAATGGTATCTTCCAATGTATTAAAAATAGGACGAGTTGTACCTAATTCAAAATAGATTCTATCGTGCATAATATCATTATATTGAATCCTAAAGGCATCGTCAGGTCTACCATAGACTAACTTTTCTGGCGCTTTAGCCAACCAATAACCATGCTCTGAATTAGTATTCAAGCCATATAATTCTCTTGTACGGCATATCCAGAATAAAATACAGTCAGCACGAGTTAACCCAGTATGCTCCCATATTGGTAACTCAACTCTACCTTTGTCTGATTCTGTTTTAGAAGTAAACTCAGGTATAACTAATGTGCCATCAAAGCCTAATTTTTCAAAAATCTCAATAGCTTCAAATCTCCATGATGTAAGGTGCGTTTGATTTCCACGCACTGTTGGTCCAGCCAAAAATATAACTGGTCCTTCAATATTTGCTACTACCTCATTAGGTGTTTCGTATCTAAATATATTCATAGTTTTTATTTTTTATAACCGCAATCACAATGAACTGCAACTCCAAAAGTATCTTCTTTTTGCCACCCAAGTTCTTTTAAAACTTTAAGTCTAGTTTCTTTTGGTCGTTCAGTGTGTAATAAATTTTCATTGGCGTTATATTTCTTTAACCAACAATTAGGCTTATGATCTGCAACTAAGTATTTATATTGTTTAAGGTTAGTTTCATACATTACAAAATTGGGCAAATAACCTACTACATACCATTTTTTGCAGCCATTATATTCTTCATCCCAATCATATAAAGCCATTAATGTTAATCTATATTCTGGTTTTGTGTCAACACTAACCGCATATGAATAAAAATTTGGATCATTACTGAAGTTTTTTACAAATGGTATTTCAAGAACTTCTGCAAAATCATTAACATTATATGTTTGATTTTCAAACCCACTAAAATAACCAGGTCTATGTTCTGTAAACTGTTTCATATTACCATTTTAATCGTTTAAAATTTCATCAATCCTTTTTTCTCTATATTCGGAGATATCTATAAAAAATTTATTAAAATCTTCTATATTAAACAGATGTCCTTCAACTAAAATGTCAACATCAACTTTTTCTAAAAAAGATGACCAGACTGAGTTACCCACGTTACCCACGTATGCGTAACCATAGTTATAAATATTATTTACCTTAAATTTTTTTAACGATGTTCCAGGCGTAGTGATGAATACATTTTTTGTATTTGGTTTAACCAAACAAATACATCTTTTAGTCATCATGATTTTACTTTTTCCTTGTGTGGCGACTTGTATATTTGCCATATAATTGAATTTTTTATTTTAATCGTTTAATATTTCTTCTAATTGTTTATCTCGCAATTCTGCCAAATCAGCAAAATGTTTATTAAAGTCGCCTTCTAAATATGTATAACCACGCTCTAATACACTACTTTCGCCGAAACCATATGAGCCGTCAATAGTATCTCTATAAATAGTAAATGAGCCAGCTTCATAACGCCCAGTTCTTGGGTGCCAAAAAGGTCCATTTTGTTTATATTTATAAACACCATTTTTTTCAAATACATCTTCGCCAGAAGTATGTGTCTTTTTACAAACACATTTCTTCCAAGTATAAACCATTGCCATTAGTTTGCAGGAGACTTTGTTTTTATTTTACCATCATTAATATCTCTCAATTTACCTTTGATTAACTTTTTACTAAGTGCTGATAAATGGTCAGTAAATAATTTACCTTCTATATGGTCATACTCATGTTGAATAACCCTTGCTTCGAGTCCTTCAAATGTTTTTGTATGCTCTACAAAGTTTTCATCAAAGTAATTAATAGTGATTTTTTCAGGTCTATTAACTGCTTCACCAACGCCTGGTATACTTAAACAACCTTCTACAAAAGAACATTTACCTTCTGTTGCTGTTATTTTAGCATTAATAAATACCATATCATCAATACCTACTATAAATAGTCTGATTGCTTTATTTATTTGTGGTGCAGCCAAACCAATACCATTGGCATACGTCATTGTTTCACGCATGTCAGCAATTAATTTGGCTAGTTCAGGATAATCTGGTGTGATATCTTCACACTTTTTTCTCAAAACTGGATTTCCGTATGCCACTATTTTTAATATCATTGTTGTAAATTATATTCTTCATGACCTGTTTTAACAGTGCTAACATGCCATTCTAATGATTTTGTTTTACCACCAGTAGTGTAATATACATTATGTTCTATATAACCTATTTTGCATCTATTTATAGTTGCAGTTGAATCAACTTGATATGAGCGGAATAAACTATCACCATTGTCTAATACACGAATAAAATCAGTATGAATACCTATTTTTTCATAGACAAAATTATTATCAAGAATGACACGCACATAACCAATGTTATCGTTTTTTGGTTCATTATCACATGATATTAAGCCAAAAAATGTAACAAATATTAGTAACTTCTTCATATAAATGTTAAATTTTTCATTTGACCATCAAAGTAAATAAGATTAGAATTATTCTCACCCAAATCATTACCATCATAGAACATATCTATTATTTCTATGTTAGTTTTGCCGGCTAAATCATTCTCACTATCGTCAATCTCAAGACGTTTACCAATGTTAAAGTCATCTTCTAATAATTGAATTATGCCTTTCCAATCGTAGACGCAATTATCACCTTGTCCATCATTAAAAGAAATTAAGACTTTATTAAGGTCTGCTTCAGATAGTTGGTTAAAAGCTTCGTCTGTAATTTCAAAGTTTGTCATTTATTCCTCTGTTAAAACTTCACTAAAAATTTCATAATTACTAGCAGCCGAATTTCTATCATTGATAATAGCAAATACTACATTATCAAATAAACCAGCGCCACCCGCATCCATTATGTCCCTAAACATATACGCCACATCATATGGGTCATTCTTAAATACACCACAGCCAAAAGCACTTAGAACTAAGTTCTTACATCCATTCTTATGCGCTTCATAAAACATTGTTTCAGCCTTATCCCACATAATGTCTGCATAATTTGTAGGTTTTGCTAAACCATTTAGGTTAACTGCGGCTATTGTAATTATATCACATGAGAATGATTCGATCACATCGTAATTATCATCTTTGAAGAAAGTAACATCACTGGTGTAAATAACATCATCCATTGATAGCGGATAATCAAACTGGGTTAAGCCTAACATTAAATTAGACCTTCTTGAAAGTTCTTCTTCTTGTGCCATAGCGCCACGAGTAACACCGCCACCTGGATGTTTATAAGATGCCATGTTAAGCATACAAGTTTTACCTGTTTTGCTTAATCTTCTGGCTACTTCAATACAGTCTTGATTTTCAACAGTTACATTACATTTTTTTCTACCGCCATAAAATGGATGTTCGATAGATTTAGTTTTATAACCTAATATATTGTTATGATAATTTGCAAATTTACTTTCAGTATCTTTCCAAATCTCAATTAGTTCTTCTTTAGACTTTCTCATTTTTGTCCTTTTTGTATTGTTCAAACTTTTCTTTATCAATTGGCTCCAATATATTAACTGCATACCCATCTTCCATGTAAGTATAGCAAGTTTTTATATCCCATTCAAAACCTAATAATTGCATAAAGTATGTTACAACATAATAATTAGGTTCAGTTTTATCACGTTTGGATATTGACATATGCCTTGTATTACCAAATGGTTGCCAATCAATAGTAAAAACTACTTTATAATCCAAAATATATCTTGTAAAATCTTCGATATCACCAGGCGTTTCAATAGACTTACTAAGTAAATCAAGCATATCATCCATACTATAGGCATGGCCTTCGGCATACGTTTTTAACGCCTTAATGCTTTCTATATCTTTATCATCAAAAACTATAACTTGGGCCATGTACCGTCTGGATTAAAATAATGATTTACCACCGAATGTCTGTTGTTAGAATTATACTAGTTGTGCCACCGTCATACTTAGTACACTCAGCCTCAATTTTTTTGATTAACAACTTATGAGTGTAAGTAAATTCACGAGTCAATTTAGAAAGGATATACCTTGTTTGTTCGCAATAGTATAATTTGAATTCATCATCCATTGATTTCATATCATACACATTTTCCCACCTATCACATAACTTAACATCTAAGGCATCATCAGTCATAGTATTAAGTTCCTGCAACAAATATTCTTTCTTACCAATAGATTTATACTTAGCTTTTTCTAAGGTTAACTCAGCAACCATATCAGCAACAGCATCGCCAAATTCTTCACGAATAATACGTAAGCCTTCTTGTATATTATCCTGATATACATCTTCCACTACGTCATGTAATACAGCCACAACTGCTTTAAGCAAAGTTTTTGTAGGAACGTATTCAAACACCCTTTGAGCCACGGCTAAAGGGTGCATAATGTATGGTCTGCCATCACCTTTGCGTGTGATACCAGCGTGTGCTTTGGTAGCAAATATAATTGCTCTATCCAGCATTTCGTTATTTATAATATGTTTAGTATTCATAATCTAATTTTATTTACTACAAATATACGAAAAAAAATTGACTTTGCAAAATAAGATTTTGTAATTTTTTATTTTGTTATATTTCCTCAAGATAGAATGATATTATCTACCATGTGTTTTAGGTGTATATTGAAGCCCACAACCATATTTAGTAGTCCTGCAAGAAGTGAATACTAAACACGTAACAATAAATAGTAACAATAATTTTTTCATAGTTTTGTTTTATGAGGTTTTGTAAGTTTCAGCACCAGAACCTTCAACATATTTTACATCGTCACCTAATTGAGCAAACATAGGTTTGCCTATGGTGGTGCAGAAATATATTTCTCTACTGGTAACTTTTAATTTAACTATAAGTTTACGTTCTTCATCCAATAATAAAAAATCTAACTTATTTATATCTACATCATCATTTATGATGGCATGTACACAAGTTTCTTCATTATCTTCTTTTACCTCTGTTAAGAGAGTCCAATCATGTGCTAAAATCATATCATAGATAATATTGTTAAACCTAAAAATAGAAAAGATAGCCTTAATAGCCATTTATATTCACGCATAAAATCTATATGCTGTAAAATAGAGTAAGATATAAATCCTAACAAAGACAATCCACCAAAAATATAACATATTAAATCACCAATACTAAACATTAGTTATATATTATATTTTTTGGTTACTGATTTTTGTTACTAAAATACCTATCATATACATGAATAGGAAATAATAGTATTAAACCTACTTGGTATAAGCCATACATGAACCCTTGCAAAAAATGATTATTTGCATGTTTACCTGTTATCATAGGTTTAAAATTATTTCTTATATACTTTCTATCTTTTATTAAGAAAAAAGTACCTGCTAAGAAATATAATAGGCAATATATATATGCCACACTTGCAATTAAATTATTAATCATTATGATTTATTTTATCCGTTATTGCTAACCCTATTAAAAATACTGACATAACTATAAATGAGATATATGGATGACGGTATGAACCATCCATTAGCAACATATAACATATGTCGCCTAAGATTACTAAACCAAATAGTAATCCTATTACGTCTACCCAGTCTTTTTTCTTCATTCTTTTATATGAAGAATAGGGTCAATATCTTCTAAGCCTGGAAGAGTTGTATTTGGTGCTTTATCAATATCAAGATAGGCAGCAATGGCTAATTTAGCCCCAAATGTAGTTTTACCTGCTACTAAATCATTTAGTGTTTTCGAGGCTTCTTCGATAGGCATTTTTCTTCTTTTGGCAATTATTTGCGCTAATTGTTTTAAATCTTGCATATAGTTTATGTATTACAAAGATACAAAAAATTTTGTGATATTACAAATCATTTTTGTGAAATATTTGTTAAATGTTGTAACCATTCATTATAACTCATATTACCTTTTTCGCCATTACATTTATAACAGCAAACCACAATATTACTTTTATCAAACCAATCACACTTGTTGTGCAACGGGTTACGATGGTCGACAGTTGCGGTATCGTGTCGTTTACTTTTTCCTTCTGAAATAAAAACTTTTTTATTACAATACTCACATATAAGAGCAGATTTTTCTAAAAATTTCCTGTTAAATGCTTGTCGGATACATTTAAGTAATTGATAGCTGCCGCAATTAGCATATGTTTCCTTTGATATATCAACATTATATAATGCAGAATAATGATATACCTCTAACCATCTATAATGATCAGACAACATAATTAACGAAGCAAAACTATGTGAACTAGTTGGCTCACATAGTATTACGTTAGTCATTTTACCATTTTCATTATTTGCGTTTGGGCGCCTATATGCAATTACTTGTTTCATTATACCGCTATTGCTGTACCTATTATTGCTGGTATGTCTGCCATTACTTCTACTCCTTCTGTAATAGAAGTATTTTTAGCCTTAATTTCTTCTTCTTCTTTTTCTGGTGTAATATTCCAAGTAGGAGTTATTACTTCTGAACAAAAACCTTCACGAGTTACTATTTGTCCTTGCAAAGGTTTGCCATTATTTTCTAATTCAGAAGCCATCTTTTTTAGTTTGTCTAAAATATATTCAGGTGTACCTGTTATACAAACTGCTAACTGACTTAGTGGTAAGTTTCTATCATAGCAATATGAATAAGGACTCAATCTTGATGTATCGTCTTTCACTATGTTATGGTGGTCGTCAAATATTATTTCCATTTTTATTATTTTTTTATTTTAAAATTTGTTAAGAACTCATAACCTACATGTGCAAATAAACCACACATAAAGGCTAAATAACCCATAGTTGGTGCCATTACATACCACCAATTTGCTTCTATTATATTAGTTAATTTTAGTATTATTAAAATTAATTGTATAACAATCAATACATTTGTACCGTACTTAAGTATTAATTTAATTATTTTTTCCATGTTTACTTGATTTAATATTTATCA
>Ga0316224_1002140_pt1 | contig 19063 bp, 17 predicted proteins | sample TBH18013metaG_FD_206254 | JGI IMG/M metagenome (GOLD analysis project Ga0316224, IMG submission 206254) | Freshwater microbial communities from Trout Bog Lake, Wisconsin, USA - TBH18013 | ecosystem: Environmental > Aquatic > Freshwater > Lake > Hypolimnion/Profundal zone | place: USA: Wisconsin... | reverse complement strand
ATCTGTTTCAGGATGGCTTCCTTGCGTTCTGCTGAATAGCGGTTCACTGCATATCTTTACTCCGCCCCCAATACGGTTGATGTGAATTAATTGACGCGACATCTATCCTGACATAGGGGGATTTCGATAAATTAAAATTAAATTTCAGTTACTCCTCAGCATCATTTGATCAACATACGTTTTTAATCATTGCTTATCATAAATAAAATATTTACATTTGCTCAATAGCACTATAATCTGCTAAAAATACAGATTGACCATATACCAAGTAATGACGCGGCGTTACCCCAAGTAACTGCGAACGTCAGCAAACAGGTTTAATCAGCAGGTCTGAAGAGGAGAAAGCAGGCATGGAAAAAATGGAGCACCGCACGCAATCGTGGGTACAGCGGTCCAATACTGACATTGAGTCGGCCGTTAACCGTGGTCTGGCAGTCGCACTGTTTGAAGGAATTCTGGCTGGTGCCAGAGTGATGTCATCCGAAGGCGTTCCGCTGGAAGTCAGTGCCCGAGTTCTGGGAAATCACAAGCGCCGCGCAACTGACTGGCAATAACAGTCAGCCTGTAACACGATCAGTCCAACCGTCGACAATCAGCCGACCTCGCAGCAACCATGAGGACAGCCTCGCAGGACAGCTGTCGTTGGCACTGACGCTATCATTTTTCAGCCGCAAATACTCTATAATGCGCGCACCCTACACGACCGACAGTGCTGACCGACCATGGCAGTAAATCACTACGAAAATTTCCCCGTTGCCTCTGTGTTGCTGCCCGCCCGGTATCGTCCTGCGGTCCGTGCACTGTATGCCTTCGCACGTGGTGCCGATGATATCGCCGACGAAGGTCAGGCCGGCAATGCCGAGCGGATTGCGGGTCTGGATTTGTACGCCGCGCAACTGGATAAAATTCAGCGCGACGAATCGCCCGACCAGGCGCAGTTCCGGGTCCTGCAGGAAGTCATTACCCAATACCACCTGCCGCTGCAGCCCTTGTGCCAGTTGCTGTCGGCATTCAAACAGGATGTCGTGCAAAAGCGTTATGAGACTTATGCCGAGCTGCTTGATTACTGTGATCGCTCAGCCAACCCGGTTGGTCAGCTGATATTGCACCTCTATGAGCAGGCTACGCCGGACAACCTGCGGGCTTCCGATGCAATCTGTTCCGCACTGCAGCTGATCAATTTCTGGCAGGATGTGGCCGTCGACTGGGAAAAGCGGCGGATCTATATCCCACAGGAAGATATGCAGCGCTTCGGCGTGACTGAACAGCACATACAGAATGCGCAATGTGATGCGAACTGGCGCACACTGATGCAGTTCGAGTTGCAGCGCACCCGAACACTGATGCTGTCCGGCAGTCCGCTGGCCTGCCGGCTGCCGGGGCGCATCGGTCTGGAATTACGTGCTGTTGTGCAGGGCGGTTTAAGAATCCTGGAAAAAATCGAATTCAATCAGGCCAACGTCTTCCAAAACAGGCCGGTTTTATCCAAATGGGATTGGATGGTGATCGCATGGCGGGTCCTGCTTATGTGATTCAACCTTGCCTGCATGCAGGTTAAACTTGACTTAAAGCCGCGCCGGACCTACATTCAGCTCCTTAAATACTTTCGTGCAGCGCAATAGAATTTTATCAACCATGACTGACCTGTTGTCCCTTTCATCCGTCCGACACCACCTGAAGCCAACAGGAAGGATCTGGTGCGCCCTGATTGCGCTGGTGACCATGCTGGCTTTTATTGCGCTGGTTTCCACTTCAGTCAGCCACATCCATCAGAACGGCCACGAAACCCAGGAATGTTCGATCTGCAGCGTCGTCACCGATCAGGTTGGCAGCGGCTTTGCTGCGCCGGCTTTAATACTGACCGAGTTTGTTTTTCTGTTTGCGATTGCCACCCAGACACTGCGCAGCAGTCTGCATATTTCCGCGCCACTGCTGCCGCGCAGCTGCGGGCCGCCCGGTTCCGTTTAAATCACTGTCAAAATCTGAATCGCCTTCAGCCCGTTAATCCGGCTGTTGAACCGTTCATTCCAGTTTGCCCGATTGTCACAAATAATCCGGCATAACCAATTCGCTACAGGGTTTTACATGCATTTGTTTTCATCCAATCCAAAATTACGTCCTATTTCACTGGCCGTTGCTGCCGCACTGACTGTGCTGTGCGGCCACACCGGTCTGCTACATGCCGAGGAATCAGAAATAGCCCCGCCGGCGATTGAACCGGCAGCAGAAAACGTCATCGTTATCACTGCGCCTGAGCGCATGAAAAACGCACGCACGGAAATGATGCCCAATATCGGCACGACCGTGTATGAAATCGACAAACACATGATCGACAATCTCGGCCAGGGTGACAGCACGCCGTTTGACGATGTACTGCTGCGCATGCCCGGTGTGGTGCAGGATTCCAAGGCGTCAGGTTCCCTGCATATTCGCGACGATCACGGCAATGTGCAGTATCGGGTGAATGGTGTTGAACTGCCGGAAGGCATATCGGGCTTCGGGCAGTCGATTGATACCCGCTTCATCGAAAGCATTGATTTCGTCACCGGTTCCCTGCCGGCACAGTACGGCCTGCGCACTGCCGGCATTATTGATATTCAGACCAAGGAAGGCAACCTCGCGCCTGGTGGTCGGATTGGACTGCAGGTCGGCAGCAACAATTATGTGGAACCGAGTGCAGAAATTTTTGGCAGCAGCGGCGCTTTCAATTACTTTTTTTCCGGCAGCTATCTGCAGAATTCAATCGGCATTGAAAATCCGGTCGCGACCAAAAACGCCATACACGATGATACGCAGCAGAAAAAATCCTTCGGCAATTTATCGTATTTTTTGAACGACGATTCACGCCTGTCCATGTTGTTTGGTACCTACGACGGTCATTTTCAGATTCCCAACAATCCAAACCAGACTGCCCAGTATTCACTGACCGGCTACAGCGATATCAGCAGCGGCGTCAATACCGTTCCTTCCGCCACGCTCAATGAGCGGCAGTTCGAAGAAAACCGTTTTGTCCTGCTGTCGTATCAAAAAACAGTGGGCATTCTGAATTTTCAGCTGTCCGGTTACCACCAGTATTCCGAAACATTGTTTGTACCGGATGGTCCCGGCGATCTGATTTACAACGGCATCGCGACCCAGGCGATGCGCAACAGTACTTCGAACGGATTGCAGTTTGACAGCAGCGTCAAGTTGAGCCAGGAACATACTTTGCGTGCCGGCCTTGCCTACAACCGCCAGGACACCAACAGCAACAATACCTCCCAGGTGTTCCCGCTGGTCAGTGGCGTTGCGGCCTCAGACCCGGTGACCATCGTCGACAATGCCAACAAAGTCGGCACGACCGACAGTTACTACCTGCAGGATCAATGGACCATCTCGAAGCAGGTCACTTTGAATTACGGAGCACGCTATGATCAGGTTTCGGCCTATGTCCAGGAACATCAATGGAGCCCACGCCTGAATCTGTCGGTCAAAGCCAGTGATGCCACCTCGTACCACGCCGGTTTTTCACGCTACTTCACACCACCGTCGCAGGAACTGCTGTCACAAAACAGCATCAACAAATATGACAATACCAGCGCCGCTGCGCAGGTTGGTGCATCTGATCCGGTCAAGGCCGAGCGCACCAATTATTATGATGTGGGTATGAATCACAAAGTCAGCGCGCAGTTATCCCTGACTGCTGACGCCTATTTTAAACAGGTGACCAATCTGCTCGATGAAGGTCAATTCGGCCAGGCGTTGATCCTGACACCTTTTAATTACGCCAAAGGTTATGTCAAGGGACTGGAACTGTCCGCTGCTTACAATGAAAAAAGCTGGAGCGCATTTCTGAACGCCTCAGTCGAGAAAGCGCTTGCCACCAACATCATTTCAGGCCAGGCCACCTTTACGGCTGATGAACTTGCCTATATCGCCAATCATTATGTGTACCTGGATCACAACCAGACTTTTTCGGTTTCAGGTGGAGCCAATACCAAAATCGGCGAATACAAGTTGAGTGGTGACATGATTTTTGGCAGCGGACTGCGTAACACGCCGCAAGGTGCGGCACCCAATTCTGCTTCACTGCCGGATTACACCCTCTTTAACAGCAACATCACCCGCGTCTGGAAAGACACGGGTTACGGCACGATTGAAGGTCGCGTCGCGTTGCTGAATATATTTGACCGCAGCTATCTGTTAAGGGATGGCACCGGTATCGGCGTCGGTGCGCCGCAGTATGGAGCACGTCGCACACTGTTTGTCGGCATATCCTCCAGCTTTTAAGCGTCTGACTGATCAAAAAACAAAAGGGCAGAAATCTGCCCTTTTTTTGTTTTTGTATATTCACTGAGTTCTTGTTTTTGCAAAAACAAACAATTACACTCTGCGTTCATTCATCAATAATCATTATAAAAATATGACTACGCTGCCGGCCCGCTCTCTGAATGTAAACGATATCAAAGTGCTGTCACTGGCCTCACTGGGCGGCGCGCTTGAATACTACGACTTCATCATTTTCATTTTCTTTGCCACGACGCTGTCCGATCAGTTTTTCCCGGCGGGTCTGTCGCAGTTCTGGAAAACCTTAAATACCTCCGGTCTGTTTGCCATTGCGTATTTCATGCGACCGCTAGGCGGTGTCGTGATGGCCCATTTTGGCGATCTGGTCGGCCGAAAAAAATTATTCACCCTGTCCATCGTCCTGATGGCACTGCCGACTTTTTGCATCGGCCTGTTGCCGACCTTTCATCAGATCAGCTACGCCGCGCCGATCCTGTTGCTGGTCATGCGCATGTTGCAGGGCATTGCGATTGGCGGGGAAATTCCCGGTTCGTGGGTATTTGTCTCCGAACACGTGCCCCCAAAGCGGATCGGACTGGCCAATGGACTCGTCACCAGCGGTTTAACCCTGGGAATCCTGATCGGTACCTTGATGACGCTATTCATCAATTCGAGCTATTCACCGGCCGACATCAAGGAATTTGCCTGGCGCATCCCGTTCCTGGTGGGTGGTGTCATGGGCTTTGTTACCGTCTATCTGCGTGGCTACCTGCATGAAACGCCGGTCTTCAAGGAAATGCAGGCTCTGAAACAACTGAATCAGGATTTGCCTGTTTCGACCGTGTGGCGTCATCACAAGCCGGCCATACTGATCTCGGTGCTGACCACCTGGTTGCTGACCGCCGGTATCGTGGTGGTCATTCTGTTTGCACCGCTGCTGATGAAATCTGCCGTTTTCAACATCCCTGCCAAAGTCACCCTGACAATGCAGAGCTTCACCATCGTCGCTTTGGCACTCGGCTGCATTTTTACCGGATACATGTGCGACCGGTTCGGGGTCGGTAAAACCTTCATCGGCATGTGCAGCGCGCTGGCTGTCTCCAGTTGTGTTTTTTACTTCAACATCGGCCAGGTCGATTATGCAACGCTGACTGTCATGTATGTGATTACCGGATTTTTTGTCGGCATCGTCGGCGGTGTGCCCTATATCATGGTGCACGCGTTTCCCGCCAGGATCCGCTTTAGCGGCCTGTCGTTTTCCTACAATCTGTCCTATGCGGTCTTTGGCGGGCTCACACCGACATTTCTGACTTACGTGAATAACTACAATCCGCTCAGTGCGGCGTACTACGTATTATTTTTAAGTCTGATGGGAGTAGCCTGCGGCTGGTACCTGTTAAAAGGACCTTCACAGGCGACAGTGTGATGTGTGACAGAGGAGAAGGAAAGTTGGCGAGCCTGATCTGCGGCACTTACGGGAAATGACTTTGGCTGCTTCGTTCCCGACCTGACCAGATTGGTCACACCGCAATGCGCAGGGACCCGCCAGCGCGCATTATACTGCAATTATTTCATAATCCCAACTCCTGCCAGATGCCATCGATTCTTTTTTTCACATCGGGCGACATGGCAATCACCTGACCCCACTCCCGATTGGTTTCGCCCGGCCATTTATTGGTCGCATCCAGTCCCATTTTGCTGCCCAGCCCACTGACGGGCGACGCAAAATCCAGATAGTCGATCGGGGTATTGTCAACCATCGTGGTATCACGCAGCGGATCGACCCGTGTGGTAATGGCCCACATCACCTCTTTCCAGTCGCGGATATTCACATCTTCATCCACCACAATAATGAACTTGGTATACATGAACTGCCGCAAAAAGCTCCACACCCCAAACATCACCCGTTTGGCATGACCGGCGTACGACTTCTTGATCTGCACAATGGCCATGCGGTAGCTGCACCCTTCCGGCGGCAGATAGAAATCGGTGATTTCACTGAACTGTTTTTGCAATAACGGCACGAACACTTCATTGAGCGCCACGCCCAGCACTGCCGGCTCATCCGGTGGTTTGCCTGTATACGTAGAGTGATAGATCGGATTTTCACGCATGGTGATGCGGTCGATGGTAAAAACCGGAAAATAATCCTGTTCGTTATAGTAGCCGGTGTGGTCACCGAACGGCCCTTCGAGCGCATGCTCATAACCAGTGGGATGGGAGGAATCCGGATAGATATGCCCTTCGAGCACAATTTCAGCCGAGGCCGGCACGCGCAGCTCGCTGCCGATTGCCTTGATCAGCTCGGTCCGGCTGCCGCGCAACAGCCCGGCGAACTGATATTCAGACAGAGAGTCCGGCACCGGCGTGACTGCACCTAATATAGTAGCCGGGTCGGCCCCCAGCGCCACGCACACCGGATACGGCTTGCCTTTATTGACGATACCGTGCTCACGAAAATCCAGCGCCCCGCCCCGATGGGCCAGCCAGCGCATGATCACTTTATTTTTAGCCAACACCTGCTGGCGGTAGATGCCCAAATTCTGGCGTTTTTTGAAAGGGCCTTTCGTAATAACCAGTCCCCATGTAATTAGTGGTGCGACATCGCCCGGCCAGCATAACTGAATCGGCAGACGGTTCAAATCGACCTGATCACCTTCCCAGACGATGGTCTGACAGGCGGCACTGCGTACTTCTTTGGGTGCCATGTCCCACACTGCCTTGACCAGACTGCCCATGCCCAGAATATCTTTAAATCCCTTCGGTGGTTCCGGTTCTTTCAGGCTGGCCAGCACCTGACCGATTTTGCGCAGCTCACTCAAATCCTGTGCCCCCATACCCAGCGCCACGCGCCTGGTGGTGCCGAATAAATTGCCCAGCACGGGCATGTCATAGCCAGTGGGATGATTGAATAACAGTGCGGGTCCACCGGCTCTGAGGGTCCGGTCACAGACTTCAGTGATCTCCAATTTGGGCGAAATAGGGGTATTTACCTCTTTTAACTCGCCATTTATTTTTAATTTTGCAACAAAATCACGCAGATCTACATATTTCATAGGATTATTCGATTTTTCTATGGTTAATCAGCTTAGTCAAAAAGCGCCGGTAACTACCTGATTTAATTACTCTTTATTGCGGTGCAGCATAAAAAGTCAGATTTTTAAGTTATAGCATTTTGTTTCTATAGTATTGACTCGGTATAAACACCCCCCTACAATTCGCCCAATTCGGAAATGGTTCAGACTTGACCGCCAGTGTCAAAAAAGAACTTAAATCCAAAACGGGATTCCATCACGGTAATCAGGATGGAAGCAGTACCAGCCACTCGGTTTCATTCGTCAGAGCGGCTTCCCCGACAAGTTGTTTGTCACTTTCAATTACAGTGCAGGATGTCAGGCTAACTCACCAGCCGACACCAGACAACTCCGGCATCTGGCTTTAACTGTTTTAAGTTGATCGTTGCACGTAAAAAGCGGCAGCACCAGATGATGTATCTGATTCGACTTGTTTGTCTACCTTTGATTAAGCAGAGGTCGCCACGCAAGCCGACATTTCAGGAGAAAAAAAATGCTTCAACAGATGTTTAACAATCAGCCCAGCTACAGCGAGCCGTATGCGCCAATGCGCATCGTCTCGGCGGGCAAACGCAATACCATCATTACAATTTTGCATCACACCATGATGGTGCTCGGTATAGCGGCAATTGCCGCACTGGGTATCATGTTCTTCAAACCCGAGCTGACTGATGATTTTCAGGCCATTTCGCCGTTCCTCAAGGAAGAACTCGCTGATCCGGCCGATGCCGCCCCTGCTTCACTGGCGACCATCGCAACGGATACTGCCACGGCAACGGCCCATGAAGCCACGCTGGAAGACGCCCACCTGCTGGGCGACGCCAAACAGCAGAAATCCGTCACAAGCTGGCTCTCAAGGCGCTATCACGTTTCCAGTGATGCGACCAACATGCTGGTGTCTGAAGCCTATCTGACGGCCAGGGATATCAAACTCGATCCTTTGCTGATTCTGTCGGTGATGGCCATCGAATCGGGATTGAATCCCTTTGCGGAAAGTCCGGTCGGCGCACAGGGACTCATGCAGGTCATGTCCAAGGTCCATCAGGAAAAATTTGAAGAGCTCGGCGGCGTCAAGGCCGCACTCAATCCGATTGCCAATATCCGGGTCGGTGCACAGATTCTCAAGGAATATGTCACCCGGGGCGGATCCGTCGAAGCCGGTCTCAAATTGTATGTCGGCGCGGCGATATCTGACACGGATGGCGGTTACGGCAACAAGGTACTGGCCGAATATCGACGCCTCAAAGATGTCTCGAACGGCAAATCCGTTCCCACCATGACCACGTTTAATTCTCCGGTCATTACGGCAGCCAAGCCGCAGGTCATCAAGGTCGATGACAAGCGTATTGAGCCTGAACATCTGGCGGCAATCTGATTTAATTATTCCCAATAAAAAACGGCACTTTAAAAAGTGCCGTTTTTTTATGTCTGCCTGCTGTTATTTGCCAGCGCTGACTTCAACCTGACGCAACTGACCCGACAATTTATCCAATACGCCGTTCACATATTTGTGACCGTCAATCCCGCCAAACGATTTGGTCAATTCCACCGCTTCGTTGATGACGACGCGGAATGGAATTTCAATATGGTTTTTCAATTCATAGGCACCGATCAGCAAGGCCGCATGCTCAACCGGCGACAGTTCCGTGATGGGCCGGTCCAGCAAAGGCGCAATGCTGTTGCGCAGCAGGACCACTTCGCGGATGCTGCCATGGATGAGCGCATCGAAATGCTCCCGGTCAGCTTTTTCAAATCCGTGGGCCTGACTGATATGTGCTTCGATCACGGACACATCTTCGTGATTCAAAAGCCACTGATAAATGCCCTGCAAAGCGAATTCACGCGCGCGGTGGCGCGGTGAACGGGTTTTGCTGGGATTGGCGTGCTGTTGTTTGGTATTCATTGAATTACTTTAATAGTTAGAGAGCAAAGGTCAGGCATCAAAGCCGACATCCTTGGCATTTTCCGCAAGTTCTTCCAGGGCAAGCACCAGGTTGGCCATCTCAACGGCCACACGGGCGGCGTCGCGTCCTTTTTCATGCATGCGCGCTTCGGCCTGCGCGTCATTTTCCGTAGTGAGCACAGCATTGGCTATCGGAATGCCGGAATCCAGACCAACCCGGGTGATACCGGCGCCGGATTCATTCGACACCAGCTCGAAATGATAGGTTTCACCGCGGATTACCGCACCCAGAGCAATAAGGCAATCGAACTGCTGGGTATCGGCCAGCTTTTGCAGGGCCAGCGGAATTTCCAGCGCGCCAGGAACGGTCACATGCAGGATATCTTCATCCAGAATGCCGAGTTCTTTCAGTTCGACTATGCAGGCCGCAAACAGGGCATCGCCGATGTTTGAATTAAAGCGGGCCTGAACGATACCGACACGAACTCCGGCGCCGTCCAAATTCATTTCATATGCTCCAACTGTCATTCTGGTTTCCTCTGTTTGATTAATTATTTTCTGGTTTTTCGACATAGCCGACCACTTCCAGATTAAATCCGGTCATGGAAGGCATCTTGCGCGGATTGGCCAGCAACTGCATCTTGCCAACGCCCACATCTTTCAGTATCTGCGCGCCGATCCCGTAGGTGCGCAGATCCATGCTGGAGGCACGCGGTTTGATCTGTGGTCTGGTATGCGCGGAAAATTGTTCAAACAGGTCTTCAGCCGTTTCTTCACAGTTCAGCAGCACCAGCACGCCATTCGGCGCAGCCTGGATGGCACGCATTGCCGAAGCCATGTCCCAGGAGTGCGTCGTAATTTTGCTTTCCAATAAATCCAGTATCGATACCGGTTGATGCACCCGTACCAGTGTCACTTCTTGTGCCGATATGTCGCCATGTACCAGGGCCAGATGCGCAGAGCCGCTGGGTTTGTCGCGATAGGCAATGGCCTTGAAACTGCCGTGCACCGTGTTCATTTCACGTTCGACCACACGCTCGACAAAACATTCGGTCTGGCTGCGATAGTGAATGAGGTCAGCGATCGTACCGATTTTGATGCCGTGCTGCCTGCTGAATTCAATCAGATCCGGCAAACGCGCCATGCTGCCGTCATCGTTCATGATTTCGCAGATTGCTGCTGCAGGAGTCAGTCCGGCCAGTTCGGCAAAGTCACAGCCAGCTTCGGTATGGCCGGCACGCATCAACACCCCGCCCTTTTGCGCTTTCAGCGGGAAAATGTGACCGGGCTGGACAATGTCCGAAGCGCCGCACTGCGGATTGACGGCAACCTGTATGGTACGGGCCCGGTCCGCGGCGGAAATGCCGGTGGTGACGCCTTCAGCGGCTTCGATAGAAACGGTGAAATTGGTGCCATACGATGTGCCGTTACGGGTCGTCATCATCGGCAGCTGCAATTGCTCGCAGCGTTCGGCAGTCAGGGTCAGGCAAACCAGACCGCGGCCATATTTGGCCATGAAGTTGATCGCTTCCGGCGTGACGAATTCGGCCGCCATGACCAGATCACCCTCGTTTTCACGATCTTCTTCATCGACCAGAATGACCATGCGCCCGGCACGCAGCTCGGCAACTATTTCCAGAGTAGTAGATATCGACATGTTAAATTTTGAATAGATTGAATCGCCTGCAGTGGCAATTCAGGAATGGGGACCAGAATGTCTGGTGTAAATTTTTGCGCTTGCCGCAAAACCAAGGCGCAATTCTACCATTTTCAGAACACGGCCAAAGGATTAAATAACTGTCTGGCTATATTTACAAGCAATGCCCTGGTCCTGGACGTACCGGTTACTCAAAAGCTTACTCGAAATTCTGTGCCATGAGCATCAGAGGCCGTCCGCCATTGATCTTCAGATAATCCCTGGTAGCCTGATAGATCTCTTGCTTGCAGTTGTGAAAAGTCAGGAGCAGGTCATTGCCCTCCATGGAGGGTGCGCCGAAGTGATCGCGCAGGGCTTCAAACGAAATTTCACACCAGATGTATTCCTCGTCCACCAGGGTCTGAAACGATATGGTGCCGATGGCCGTCACCTTGGGCAGGACCAGATTGGGGAAGCTGATTTCCATTGAATGCCTCGTGAATTCGGGTTGTGATTCAGCTGATCTGGTGTGGATTATGCACTTGTGCAGCAGAGTTAGGAAGTAAATTATCGTTTATCAATTTAACAGACAGTTCGGACGATTGGGCACCATCCGACACCAATGGCGCTTATGTGCCGGACGTTGCGCGCATCAGTGACAGTGGCATTCCTGCGCCGGCACTGAATGAACCGAGTCCAAGTGGAAATCGGGAATCAGCGCAGATTCAACTGTGCCATGCGGGCAAGACAAATTAATTTTTGACGGTTTTGCTGATATCCATATAAACACGGATCAATCGCAGCAACTGCGCATACGGCACCGGTTTGCTGAATTTGGTGACACCGGGATGCAGGCCACCCAGCCCTTCCAGGGTTTCCTCATTCAGGTCGGTGACCACAATGATCTGCATGGTTTTCATGAAAGGGGTATTTTGCAGGGCGTCCAGCATTTGAATGCCGTTGCTATTGACGACCATCAGGTCAGTGAGCAACAGATTCGAACAGCACTCCCCGATCCGGATCAGCGCTTCAAACCCGTTATGGGCAGTGCGTATGCGCAGCTCGGGGCCCAGTGCCTTCAGATGGGATTCCAGCTCGCCGGCCACCGGCGTAACCGGCTCGCAGATCAGAATCTCGAAAAAATCGCCGCTGCTTGCTGCAATGCCGTCGCGTGGTGAACGCGCAGCCAGCATGCTGTCAACCGACTGCCGGTAAATGCGCCGGTGTCCGCCCGGGGTTTTCCAGGCTTCCAGAGACCCCTTTTCCACCCATAGCTGGACCGTGCGGACACTGACCCCAAGACTGTGAGCCGCATCCCGGGTAGACATAATCTCAACAGGCAAGTCGATATCCATGCTCCAAGCACCCTTTTAACCGGTTCAGTGGCCTTCAGCGATAATCCAGTCCGGCTTCTCTGCTTCCAGAAAATTCATCAGTGCCCTGATCACATCCGGATCGAACTGGGTACCACTGCGCTCGTTGAGATAAGCAATCACCTCAGGCAAAGGCCAGGGCTTTTTATACGGACGACTGTGCAGCAGCGCATCAAACACGTCCACCACTGCAACGATGCGGGCCGACAGCGGGATCGCCTCTCCCTTTAATCCGCGCGGATAACCGTTGCCGTCGTAATGTTCGTGATGTCCGCCGGCGATTTCGGCGCCGATCGACAGACTGGACACGCCCGGCACCGATGCCGAAGCATGCGCCAGTACGGTTTCACCGATCATGGCATGGCCCTGCATGATGATGCGTTCTTCCGGCGTATGCTGCCCGGGCTTTAACAGGATGGCATCGGGAATGCCGACCTTGCCGACATCGTGCAGAATGCTGGCGATACCGACGAAGGCCATAAAATTGGAATGGGTATTGTTCGGCAGCTTGCCCAGCGCCATCAGCTCGAAGGCAATCGCCTCAGTCAGACGACATACACGGCGCACATGTCCACCGGTCGTCGCATCACGCGACTCGGCCAGATCGGCCAGCGCAATCACAGTGGCTTCCTGCGTAGTCTTGAGCAGCTCGAACATTTCCAGATTGTCGAATGCGGCAGCGATCCGGTCGCAGAAAATATCGAGCAGATTGCATTCCAGCTGGGTCAGGGGCCGCGCCGGCGCGAACGCCACGGCAAACTGCTGACCATGCGCGGCAACGATCGAAAACACATCCACCATCGGACTGAACAGATTTTTCTTTTCATGGAATACCTTCAGGATCGAAGGTGTCCAGGGATGCGAATCCGGCAGCAGTTTTTGCTCCTGCAGGGTCACCGACTGACCGATGGTAGCGATCACCATGGGTGCGGCTTCCTCCATGGCATTGGCCGGGCGCATCACGCACAGCACGCCTTCGGTACCAAAATTCAATATGGTGCTGATCTGGGTGAGCACGCCGGTGGCCAGCTCTTTTAATGAATCCAGCTGATACAGGTTGTTGACTGCCTGCAGAATCTTGTCCAGACCGCGCCGGTTGGCTTCAATGGTTTTCAGGCCTTCATAGGCACGCAGTGAAGAAATCACGCAGGTGAACATCTTTTGCGCGGTCAGTTCAGTTTTTAATTTGTAGTCATTGATATCGTAATCAACGATGATTTTCTGTTCGGGGGCCTGGCCGGGCTGCCCGGTACGCAGAATAATGCGCACCAGATCATTTTTCAGGTCATGCCGAATGCGCTGTGCCAGCACCAGACCGGCATTTTCGGTTTCCATGACCACATCGAGCAACACCATGCAGATATCGGGATCGCTGGCCAGGATGTCGAAACCTTCCTGCCCCGAATAGGCCGAAATGATTTCAATATCCTGATCTTTAAAAGTGATATTTTTCAGCGCCAGGCGGGTAACCGCGTGCACATCGAGCTCATCATCAACGATGAGGATGCGCCATTTATTGTCATTTTTTAACGGATCATCGACGCTAACGGCTTCTTCCTCCAGCCAGCTCTCATCATCATCACTTATTTCTGACATGTTTAAAATCCCATTAAATTGAACACAGGTCGTTCCACCGCACGAAATCAGATTAGCAGATAGGTTTGAAAATTCAACACGGCAGGAAAATAGTTCACTAATCTTTGATAAAAATGCGAATTGCTGAGCCAATTTGACAAGGAAACGATTGAAAAATAAGAATTAGGCAATCATTAAAATTAACTTTATGAATTTTTGTTGAACATGTCTGATCAAGCTGCGAAAAAAAACGACAGAATCAATCTGTCGCTTTTCACTTTGACGTCCTGAGGCAGTGCTAATCCACAAACTGCTCGTTACCAACCATACCGATTTTGGTTACATTGTTTCTCTGCGCTGCCGCCATCACACTGGCCACCGTTTTATAGGCAACCAGCTTGTTGGGACGCAAATGCACTTCCGGCTGATCCGGCACAGAAGCAACGCCCTTGAGTTTGCTTTCCAATACCGCATAGTCGGGCACAACTTCGCCGTTCCACAGTATCGTTCCATCAAAATCGATGTCGATGTTGACCACGGTCGGTGGCACATTGGACGGTGGCGGTGCGCCGTTCGGCATGTTCAAGTTCACCGCATGATTCTGAATCGGGATGGTGATAATCAACATAATAATCAATACCAACATCACGTCGATCAACGGCGTCATGTTCATCTCGATCATTACTTCGGGATCGCCAGATGCGCTACCCGAGCTTAAATTCATACTCATTATTTCTCCTCTGACTTTGCTCGCATTGCATCAATTTTTGGGTGGCGGCGTAACCACGAAACCAACCTTGGCGATCCCGGCACGCTGCGCGGTCAGGATGACTCTGCCGACAAATTCATAACGCGCATTCTGATCGCCCCGGATATGCACTTCAGGCTGTGGCGTCAATACCGACACCGCCTTGAGTCTATCCAGCAAATCATTATTGTCAGCCAGTTTCTTTTGACCCCAATAGACATCGCCATCCTTGGTAACGGACAGATCAACGTCTTCAATGTGGGTCTTGAAAATCTGGTTGCGCTCTTTCGGCAATTCCACCTTAACCGTGTGCGTTACTACCGGCACCGTAATCAGGAAGATGATCAGCAACACCAGCATCACGTCCACTAAAGGCGTGGTGTTGATCGTACTGTTGACTTCATCTTCACCGCCCCCATCGGGGCTCCCCATTGCCATAGCCATATTCCGGCCCTCCTCAATAAACCGCTGCTGAAATTAACGCTGCTGCAATCAAGCAGATTTTTTGACATCATGACCTGCAGTGCTCATTGCACCACTGATCAGGACCAAATGAACGTCGGCACTGAATGCGCGCACTTCTTCCATGGAAGATTTATTGCGACGTACCAGGAAGTTGTAACCCAGAACCGCTGGAACCGCAACGAACAGACCGAACGCAGTCATGATCAGCGCTTCACCAACCGGGCCGGCTACTTTATCGATGGATGCCTGACCTGCAATACCAATCGCAGTCAACGCATTGTAAATACCCCAGACGGTACCGAACAAACCGATGAACGGTGCTGTTGAACCAACCGTTGCCAGAAACGCCAGACCATCCTGCAGACGGCTTTGGATTTTTTCCACAGCGCGCTGGATCGACATGGTGATCCATTCGTTCAGATCAATTCTTTCCAGCAGCAAACCATCCTGATGTTCAGTCGCCTTGACACCGGACTCGGCGATATAGCGGAACGGGCTGCCTTCTTTTAACTTGGCCACACCGGATTGCACGGTCGACGATTTCCAGAATGTTTTTTTGGCTTCATCTGCCTGCTTGTTCAGTTTGAACTGGTCAATCAGTTTCGTGATCAGGATATACCAGCTGCCCATCGACATGATCGACAGAATGATCAGCGTGCCTTTGGAAATGAAATCACCGTGCCACACTGCTTCCAGACCATATGGATTGTCCACGACTTCTTTGGTTTCAACAGGACCTGCAGAGGCTGGCGCTACTGTTGCATCGGCCGGTGCTGCTGCAGCTGCCGGAGCTGCTGCATCAGATGCTGCCGGGGCGGTAGCCGGAGCGGTAGCCGGGGCATCGGCAGCAAAACATACGGCACTGGCGGACATGACCACTGCCGCGAAAAGTGCTGTCAAGGTGATTGAGATACGGTTTTTCATTTTTTCACTTCCTTAAAAAATTTTAAATTCAAATCCGGTGGATACCAGATCGTTCGTGTCGTCTGACTTTATCCTGTAAATTAATCCGGCAACTTCCAAACGTAATCCACGGCAGTCCATGACTGCTGCGGTTTTCCATCAACTGTGCCAGGTTTGAATTTACACAAACTCAGCGCATTTTTTGCAGCTGCATCCAGGGCTCTGAATCCAGATGATTTTTCAATCTTCGAGTCAGCCACTTTACCATCAAGGCCGATCAGGAACATTAACCTGGTGGTGCCCTGCTCTTCATTACGCAGCGAGTTGCGCGGATAATCCGGCTTGTCACAGGTACTGAAATCAACGATTGCCTTGACTACCGATGGACCGGCTACCGGTTTTGCTGCCGGTGCTGCATGCAATTCCTGATGCGGCGGCTGAACATTCGAAACCGCCGTAATCGCGTTGGCTGAAGGAGCCTGAGCGACCTGCACTTCCGGTGGAGGAATAAACGGTGGTGGTGGCGCTGCCAGTTTTGGTGGCGGCGGCGGCGCATCGGGTGGTGGCGGTGGCTTCACCTCTTCGATGACTTTGGTTTCAATCGGCAACTCTTTAATTACTGACACAATCTTCTTACCCAGCCCTGTCAACAGCGCGTAAATAAGTATTGCATGAATCAGTACGACAACAGCAAACCCTGTCATCTTGCTGCCGGCTTCCTGACCTTGCTCTGAAAAATCCATTCTTACTCTCCATTACTGCTTGAAAACTGCTGCCGGTTGAGGTTCTGGCCGACAGCGCTGATACTGCTGCTTATAACACACTGAGAGAAGTCGCGGGGACTTCCCTCAGATCTTCAACCAACCTTGCGATCAGAATCTGCCGTTAAACGTGACGCCGATGGTTCTTGGAGCCAGGCGATAAACTTCACCCAACGTGGTCTGAACTACCGGATGCTGGATGACTTTCTGGCTGTCTGCAACATTTTTGATATAGAACGAGAAATCGTACTGCTCAAAACTGATACCGGTACTCAGATCGACGTTGGCATAAGCAGGACGTTGATAATCAGTGCTGGTCGGATCCAGTGCACCATTGCTTGGACCAACCCAATGTGCTGCACCGCGGACAAAACCCTGTGCATTGTCATTGACTGCAAAACTGTAGGTCCCGGTCAGTGCAGCGTTAAATTTAGGAACACCCGGAACATTCGCACCTTCGACGGCACCGGTCACAAAACTGGCAGCCGTACTGTCTGCCAGCACGGCATGATCAACCCCGCCTGCCAGATCGATCACAATATGTGGAGTCGGCTTGTACTTGATTTCCAGTTCAGCGCCTTTGCTGGTAGCACTGCCCACGTTGGTGACGTAATTGAAGCCACAGGAAAACGACAGCAATTGCTGCAGACTCTTCCAGTTGATATAAAACAGATCTGCGTTGACCGACAGGGTATTGTCGAGGAAGCGGGATTTATTACCAACTTCATAGCTCCACAAAGAATCAGGTGCATAGCTGGTCGGATTGGTCACACCGCATGAAGTAGGCAACTGGAAATTGGCACCGCCAACACGGAAACCTTCTGCCGCTGACGCATAGAGCGTATTGGTCGGATTCAGTTCCCAGGTAACCGCGAATTTAGGCGTCAGTTTGCTGCTGTGACCGGTTGATTCAGGATTGACGCCAGGTCCGCCATTAAAGAAATAATCGGCAACACGCGCAAAAGAATCAGTTGCGCGCAGATAGCGCAGGCCGGCTGTAAAGTGCAGAGTCGGCACAACATAGTAATTGGCTTCGCCGAACACCGAGTTCTGCGTGTCGTTGTAATAACGATGGGCAAAATAGGAATTGTCGTTCGGGAATCCAGCCGGTATAGCTCCGTAGAGTGCATTGGGATCTGCAGGACTCTGGCCAAAGGCACTGAATGCTGAATTTATGCCGGGAATCGGATCATTTTCATTGATGTTGGTATTCATTGTCGACGTATAGGCACCCGCAACCCATGTAAATGGCGACACGGTCGGATCGTAGGCTTTCGATGTCATCCGTATTTCCTGAGAAAATTGGGTGACTTCGTTATTGAGTACGATTTTCGACGGCAACTGATACACCGCTGCAGCCACACCTGGGTTCGAAACCCACGGCAGGGTCGCAGGTGATGAAGGATTTGGCTGATAGGTCGCAGTGGCAATGTATTGCGGATTTTCAGCCGTGCCATCCTGAGTACGGTTAAATACGCGCTTGAAGTAACTGGTGACAGAAGTCACATCACCCACATCCATGTCGTAATTCAGTGTCAGACTTGGTACAACAATTGTATCCTTGCCGGGTTCACGTTCCAGTTTCGGCGTCTGATTGATCGGCAAAGTTGGACCGGGCGAACCGCCCAGAGTCTGTGCCGGTACGGACAGATACGACACATTGATGTCGCCAGTTTCAATCTGCTGGTAAAACAGCTGCGGTGTAATTGTCAGATTTTTGGTCGGCGCCCACTTGAGCGCAATACGCGCAATCGCGTCATTTTCCCAGTTGATACCTTTGGCAATCACACTGCTGCCGTCAGGGGTGGTCTGATCAATATAGCCGGCCGCGTGCGACGACTGGACACCGATACGCAAGGCCAGTTCACCAGGAATCAGCGCACGGTTGAACACACCGGTTTCGGTATGATTAATACCGTTACCACCTGCGGTCTGGGAGATATCAGCGCCAATATTGACTTCGTTTTCTTTCAGGTTAGGCTGATTGGAAATGAATTTGACAGTACCACCCATCGAGCTTGCACCATACAGGGTACCCTGAGGTCCGCGCAGTACTTCAACATGGTCAAGATCAAAGAATTTTGGTTCTGCTGCACCCATACTGTAGACGTTACCTGCCGACATCGAAACATCATCCATATACACGCCGACTGTCGACATACCACCGGAAGCACTCACACCGCGCATTTCAATATTGGACAGGCCAGGACCATTACCGGCATTACCGCCGCCGCCGCCGCCCGAAAAAGACACATTCGGAATTGAACGGGAAATGGTTTCAAAGTCAGCAATATGCTGTGCTGTCAGTTCATCGCCGCCGACTACCGAAATACTGAGCGGTACTTTGCTGGCATCTTCC
>Ga0316224_1002137_pt1 | contig 19079 bp, 21 predicted proteins | sample TBH18013metaG_FD_206254 | JGI IMG/M metagenome (GOLD analysis project Ga0316224, IMG submission 206254) | Freshwater microbial communities from Trout Bog Lake, Wisconsin, USA - TBH18013 | ecosystem: Environmental > Aquatic > Freshwater > Lake > Hypolimnion/Profundal zone | place: USA: Wisconsin... | reverse complement strand
AGGCGGCAACAGCCGAGCGACTGCCCGGTCCTTGAATGATTGTCCGAAACGTGCCAATTGATTCCTTCATCGCCGCCCCCGTGTTTTTAAGATCTAAGAAGGCGACATCTATTGTGACGCGGGGGGGGCTCAAAGACAAGCACGACTCAATGGGAAATTCGTAAATGTCACAAAAAATGGAGCGATGTGGACGGTGGAACGTCTCATCAATGTGTCGCCAACCCTTCCGACAGCTCCGACAGATGCTGACTTTTCTTGTATGCGACTTGATGACACGGGAATTGATGACAGGGTTTTTGATATGTATGCGTTGGGGACGAGTCCGGCCCAACTTGCCTATCCAGAGCACGTTTGGGTATACCGAGGCTTAGATGAAATGGTTTGTGAAGAACGGGTGTACATCTGGCCTGATGGAAATGACCCAAGGGATGAAGAAGTTTTCGGCGGGGGAAGCAGTAGCGCCTCTTACTCTGCGCTTGGTGGCTGGGGTTATGGCACCTACGGAGAAGATAGCGGTGACATGAATGTGACGGACTGGGGAGATGGGGGAGATGATTTTGATGGAGCGAGTTGGGAAGACTACTTTTCCTAAACCAAGCAGTGCAACTCGTCCTAAGGGCGATTGCGCAATCACCCCGATCCTGTCGGCGGCCATGATCATGGAGAATGCGCCGGGAATGAGCTTCAGCGACCCAGCACACGCATTTACTGTTGGCGCCATGCAGTTAAATAGGCTACAGGAGTAAGATTGCATCTTATTGCAACCTTTTGGAGGCCTCCCATGAGTGCCAGCTCCCCTAGCGTCCCGACTGTCGGGGTCAAAATTGATCCACTGATGAAAGCACGCTTGCAGCGGCTTGCCAAGGCTCGCCACCGCACACCACACTGGGTGATGCGTGAAGCCATTGAGCAATACGTCACCCGTGAAGAAAAGCGCGAAGCTCTGAACCAGGATGTGTTGCTTGCCTGGAAAGAGTACGAAGAAACGGGCCTTCACGTGACCGGCGATGAAGCTATCGCTTGGCTTGAGACTTGGGGCGACCAAGAAGAAAAAGAAGCACCTGCATGTCACGTGTGATTCTTTCTCTGGCAGCTCTACGAGACCTTCAGAGACTGCGTGAGTTCCTGCGGGAAAAGAGTCCAGAGGCCGCCAGGCGCTCGGCCAAGGTGATCGTGAAAGCGCTTCAAGTCCTGAGTTTGCAGCCAGGCATCGGCCGGCCGGCTCAGGATCTAGGCCCTGATTTTCGGGAGTGGCCCATTGACTTCGGTGCCACTGGCTACTTGGCGCTGTACCGGCAGCGTGGTGATGACGTGGTCATCCTGGCTATTCGCCACCAGCTGGAAGATGACTACAAAGACCGAATCTGATTGCCTCGATTTTTTAAGGAACGTCCGTTCGTTAAAAACTTAAAGAAGGAATTTCATGAAATCTACCAATGTAGGGCAAGGGCCAATTAGGAGTCCGGCCGAACAAGCTGCGGCAGCAGTCAAACAAGCCAAGAGATTGGCAGCAGCAGCAGCAGTTGGCGTTCGCTGCCGGAGAAAGTACGCAACTTTTGAAGCATGTAGGCTACAGATTCCCTTGTACGGGGGGCATGACTTTTGCAGCCTGTGTCGCAGAGGAGGTGGATGAGCAGTCATTTGCTTGTACCTTTGAACCTGTTGGTGTGTTTTCACACCAGTGCTTTTTTGTACTATCAAAAAAGCATGAGGCAATCCTCACGCAGGGAAGCAATCGGTAGACGCAGGGGTCTCAAAATCCCCCGCTGGAATGCCGTGGGATCGAATCCCACCGCTTCCTCGGGCTTCAGAGTGCCGCCTGAACCATGGTTCAGGATTCAGGTTTCCCGTCAACCGTCCGCTCCGAAAGTCGTGCCGGTTCGATTCCGGCCCCGGGCACTATTGGCCGATGGGGCGCGAACCAACGCCAACAGGAATCACGAACCTGGACTCGACGAGGGGGGTAATACGGTGTTACCCCTCAGTAATACTGGAAATGCGTTGCGGATTTTTTGATAGATAGCTATAATGCTATCTATCTTTATGGAAATGCATTCATGATCTACGCAGTCGTAAACACCAAGGGGGGCGTTGGAAAGACCACCACGGCGGTGCATCTGGCCACCATGCTTTCTCGCTTGGGAGAAACCCTGTTGATTGATGGTGACCCGCAAGCCAGTGCTGCGAGTTGGGCCGCCTGGAGGCGTGACAACGCCGAGCATGGCCCAAGCCCTACGACTACCTGCCTGGCCGGCAAAGCCATCCTTTCCGAAGGGAAGCAGTTGGCCTCCAAGTACGCACACGTTGTTGTGGATGCCGGTGGGCGTGATTCGGCTGGTTTGCGTGCAGCCCTGCTGTTGGCACAGATGGCAATTGTTCCGATTGGTGCGAGCAACCTGGACGCAGCGGCCATGACCGATTTGCTTGAAGTCGTCGAGCTGAGCCGGGACTACAACCCTGAACTGGATGTGCGTGTGCTGCTGACCCGTGTCGATCCCCGTACCAAAGACACCGCGGAAATGATGGAGTTCCTGGCCGAGCAAAAGCTGACTGTCCTGCCAACGAAGGTTTGCGAGCGAGTAGCTTTCCGGCGCGCAATCGGGGAGGGCGTCATCGTCCAGGAGCTGGGCAAGGATCAGGCAGCTATTGCTGAAATTGAAGCTTTTTTTCGTGAGGTGCAAGCATGAAGGCAAAACCCAACACAGACCAGTTCAAGCCCCATAAGGACCCATCCAGCTTCCTGGAGGGCGGGGCTGCAGACGCCTCCGACAAGTCGGCAAAACAGCCCGCAAAGGTTGTTGAGCCCATGTTTGAGGCCAAGGTCCATCGGGAGCAAAAGGTCTTCCGTCTGCCTCTGGATCTGATCAACACGCTCAAGCGTGAGGCCTACGAGAGATCTGTCAAAACGGGCGCTCGCGTGACAGAGACAGAGTTGGTAGAGCAGTCTCTACGGTCGTTTCTTGGAGTATAGCTATATAGCCAGCTATCATGATAGATCGCAAGCAAAGCACCGTGCCGGATCAGAAGCTAACAACCAAGCGCGGCCAGGACGCATGGGTGAAAAACGCCGTTTCCAAGGGGATGGATGAAGCTGCAGCTTGGGACCTGGTTGCGAAGATGGCCTCAGCGCAAGGAGCTAAGCCCGAAGTCAAGCAGAAGAAGCCAACCACCACACGGATCATCCAGGAGCCAATCCCCCCCAGAGAGGGCGATTTCTTCATTTCAGACGTACCATTAGAACTGCCGAAGCACGTCGGGCCTAGATCACCCAAGGGGGAACGCGGATTGATGCCTTTGCATCACCCAAATCGCGATTTCTTCCTGTGTGACATGTTCGATTACGCCATCAAAGATGACGGCGTCAGCATGGAGGCTCCGATCTTCTCGCTGTCAACCAAGCCTGATAAGGAGATATGGCATTGGGAGAGCAAAGACGGAAATCGAGCCATCACCGTCACACCATCAGTCTTGGGGCGGGCCACGCAATTTGATAAAGACTTATTGATTTACGTAGTGAGCCAGATGACTGAGGCCCTCAACCGTGATCGCCTAGATGCGCAGAGCCGCACTGTGCGTTTTCGCGTGTATGACTACCTAGTGTCCACCAACAAGCCGACTGGTGGGAAAGAGTATGAACGTCTGCAGGACGCGTTGGAGCGCTTACGGGGCACGTCAATCAAGACCAACATCATGACCGGTGGGCAGCGCGTTAAGGAGGGTTTTGGCATCGTGGATAGCTGGACGATCATTGAGAAGTCACCCGATGACGAAAGCATGATCGCCGTTGAAGTGGGCCTTTCAAGGTGGCTCTTCAACGCTGTGCAAGCCAATGAAGTGCTTACGATCAATTCGAACTACTTCAGGCTTCGTAAGCCGCTAGAGCGAAGGCTGTACGAGCTGGCTCGAAAGCATTGTGGCGACCAAGCCAGGTTCGTTATCGGGGTTGAGCTACTGAAGGATAAATGCGGCAGCAAATCTGACATGAAAGAATTTCGCCGCGCTTTGCGTGAGCTCATCGAGACTGACACGTTACCCGACTATCGGATGAGTCTGGACTCTAAAAAGGGCCAGGTGTTGTTCTACACGCGCGATCAGAAGAAGCTTGCTCTCAGCATGGCAAAGAAGCCAACACCCTAGCCGTTTGTCTGCGCGCTGACAGGGATCGGTCAGAACACCTTCGTTTTCCTCTACGCGCCAGGTGAAATTTGGCAACTGATCGGGGGGATGGGTGGACTTTTGTTTTCCTGCGACATATCCATATCGGGGTGGTCTAACTATCGTTATATCACCCACCTTTTGTGCCATGGGGAGGCAGAAAACAGCCACTCCAGCACTGAAACAGGCTTGTAAAGCTTCCAAACACTCAACTGAAAGCCTTTTTAAGGACCTCAGACAGGCTTCAGCAGTGAACTTTGGCCATCGTTACATCACCCACCAGGCCTGTGGATTGGGTCGTTATATCACCCACCAAATCTGTGGATTGGGTCGTTATATCACCCACCAAATCTGTGGATTGGGTCGTTATATCACCCACCGGCACTTCGTTATATCACCCACCGGCACTTCCAGAAACCTGTTTTAGAACAATGGGTTACAAGCGTTATCCACAGCCCTAACACGCGCGCGCGTTTCTTAACTTTTATTATCTTTAACCCACGCGAGCGCGCGTGCGCTCACATGCGCGCTCGCGTGCAAGGAAACTTTTTAAAACAGTCCCCCACGGGGGAAGTGACAGACCCCCTGGTCGAGTTGGCACTACGTGTCCACCTCTCAGGCGTGCCGCCCGCCTACGGCTCCTGGCTGCTAACCCCCCACCCCCCTCTACACGAGGGGGAGAAACAGCCGGTTTTACAGAAGGCAGCAAACCGGCCGACATCGCCCATCAACGGACTCTCGTTTTAAGTACACCTTCAAGGTTTGATGCTTTGACCCCCGACCCATCTAGGAATCGACACAACACCCAAAGGCAGCGATTTACCGAGATGGGCAAGGGGGTTGCTAGGGTGGAGGCGTTTATTGCGTCATAGGCCGTTTAAACGCGTTTTCTTTTCATTTTCTGCCAGGTGAGTGTGTGATGTTCTTCGAAGCGCGGCCTGCGCCGAGGTGATTAGCATCGAATACCCATTAATTGCTTTATTTGTTTGTTAGTAAGTTTGTTTCGTGATAAAATCACGCATCATCCATTCCGTCATCCTTCAGGAGGTCTGCCATGCGCCCCATTGAATTTAGCCCCGAGTCCATCATCCAAGCTGGCAAGGATCTGCAGGCCACAGGCCGCAACATCACTGGCTTTGCCTTGCGCCAAAAGGTTGGCGGCGGCAATCCTTCCAGGTTGAAGCAGGTCTGGGACGAACACTTGGCTAGTCAGTCCGTGACAAAGGCGGAGCCGGTGGCTGAATTGCCCGTGGAAGTGGCCGAAGAAGTGGCCTTGGTAACCAAGGAACTGACGCAGCGCCTGGGCGCGCTGGCAGTGGAGCTCAACGACAAGGCTGTCAAGGCAGCAGAGAGACGGGTGCACGAGGTTGTACGTTCCGCCGGCGAGCAGCGCGCCCAAGCTGAACGTGAGCTGGCTGATGCATCACAAACTGTGGATGACCTGGAATCCATGATTGATGAGGCGACAAACCAGGTGACGGCGCTGGAGGCTACGTTGGCAGATCTGCAAGCCGGTCACCAAGCACAGGCTGTGGAACTGGCCCAAGTGCGGGAACGTCTGATAGTTACGGAACAAACTGCCAAGGTGGTGGCCGAGCAGCATGCGGCTGAGCTGGTGCGGCTGACGTCCAGCATCGAGGCTGAGCGCGCGCGCCACCTGCAGGAAACCGAGCTGCTTCGAGCAGAACTGAAGGAGCAGAAGAAAGCTAGCCTAGGAATGACGGCCGAGCGCGACCAGGTGCGTGCCGATCTGGCGGCGATCACCGCCAAGGCCGATGCTATCGAGCAGGCGCGCCAGGAACAGCGCAAAGCGGCGGAATTCGATGCCAAACGTTCCGGAGAAATGCTGGCCAAGGCAGAGGCGGCTCAAAATAAAGCGCACCAGGCGGCCAGTGTGGCGCGGGAAGATACGGCCAATCTGCGCGGCCAGGTGGAAGCGATGAAGGCCCAGGTGGCCGAGTTGATGCAGGTACTTGCAGAAAAAAAACCTTGATGCCTCCAATGACTTGCTTCACTTCCTGCTATCCACTAAAGACACTTAGAGGCGTGCACTGAAATCAGAGTTTTATCGGATCCGATTTCCCGCGCAAGACCGTCTGGTTTTAAGGTGCTTCTTAACTTGTTTCGAATTAAAATTGCATCGTCATCTCTTGAAGAGAACGCGACTAAGCCATTACCACAAAGTTTCATGCGTAAGCGCTGCGATCCACACCTGCGTAGATCGCTTGGCGCAACGTAGAAAACTTAGTGTTAGCGGCTTACAGTGACGGTTTCAAATGTTAACCACGCGCGCTGACAATGACCTATGTTAAACACCAAATAAGTCATGAGTTTTTAAAAATAAATAAAAAACGATTTTTCTATCAAATTAATTGGTTACACAAGGGGAATTATGAAGAAGGTCTATGCAGCACTGTTACTTATTGCAATCAGTTCAGTTGCAATTGCCGATTGGGTAAAAGTGGATTACAAAAACAGACAAACAACGTATGTTGATCCAGTTAGTACCATAAAGAGCGGTAACACCGTAAAGATGTGGGTTTTGACTGATTATGAATATGTGGTTACTTTCGAAGGACTAAATCCATATTCATCAATGAAGGAATTTATTGAGTACGATTGTTGGCAGAGGCAAGAGAGAGAAATCTACTACGTTACTTTTTCTGGTAGTATGGGTCGAGGTCAAAGCACCAACAGCCTGACTGTTCCAAATGGAGCTGATCCTTGGAAGCCAATTGATCCTCAAAGTGTTTCTTCTGTCATGTTAAAAGTTGCCTGCAAGTAAGTATCTCAATCTGTTCGTAAGAATATTTATAAAACAATAATAAATAATAACAGCGTAACTCCAGATCGGTTTGCATTGCAATTTTGTTCCAATTTTCATTTAATTTTTAAATCAATTATATAAAATAATAGATAGAAAATGTTGTAAGCCGGAAACATTAAGTTTGCTACGTATTAGCGTGGGAAGTTACACACGTTAATGGAGAACTTCATACGCATAAAACTTATTGGTAGCGGCTTATTGGAAAAATCTTCCTGTAACTAGAAAAGCCCCTCTTCACGAGGGGCTTGGGGTTTTATGAATCCGAAATGATTATAATATTTCGGGCAAGCTACACCTGAAACCAATGGTTCCAGTTTTCACCAGTTTGGCGAGTTTTCACCCACAATTACTCCTTCCAAGTACCATCGCTGGCCTATCTGGATACAACTTACCATCCGCTTTTAAGCGGATTTACTAAACTTAAACGAAGAGTATTTCTACCGCCCAGCCGCCAAGCTGGTCGATTGAGGCAGGAGCCGCCAAGCTCCTCCCGTCCCTTCCTCCACCCCAAGCCAATGGGGTTCAGTCACTTTCTCTTCTTCCTCGCCCTTTCGACTCCTCTGGTGCCAACCATTGGATGCATTTCTGCTCTCAGACAGCTTTCGGCTGCTGATTTAATGTCTACTCGAAGCACGCTCTCACCCCATACGGTTATTACCGCCACGCCGATATTTCGTGGTTGACGACAGTTTCCAATCTGCCGTTCCGTCGAGATTTCCCCAGTTATCACAAACTACCAGTTACATAGACTTCTACACAGTATTCACGACTCAATTTCTGGGCACATCCCCCAGATTTCCGCCGCCCGAAGGTGGTAAAGCGGTCAGCGTACGATCGTGTTCTGTTTTTCGTAGATTCGCAGGCATTTCAGCCCTAGAGCCAGGCCGATTATTAAATCGGCTTTTTTGTAACCATCGACCAACAGCGCCATATCCATTTAGGACTTAGGCGCAGTGCAGGGTTAAGCTATCAGCTACGGCTGGTGGACTTCAGGGCGTGACCCCCTTTATCTCCCGCTCATCCGACGTCTCTTGGCTCTTGCCAATGACGCCGAAGCGTATTTTTCTTACGCATTAACTGCCATCCCAGGTCGCAGGCGTTACGAGGTTTCCACTCGTCCCGCCGTCGGTATTAACGTCCTTGCGGACTCCCGATTTCGTTGTGTGCAGGCTTGCCGGTATTTCCACCGGTTCACCGTTTCCTGGTCGCACACCCACACGGGTCATCTTTGACCCGAATTTCAAGGACTGAACTGAGGGGTTTAGGCTGACCAATTGGTCAGTGGTTACCCCCTCAGCTCGTCCTCGCACCCGGCGAGCAAGTTTCCCTGCACCGGGCGCCAAGAAGAAGATTCCACAGATTGGCGATCCGTGGCGTGGGGCTTGGCGGCCCCTGGAGCATTGCGCTCCGTGTGACTTTGGTGGCTGTGCAATTGGCGTTGCCTGCTACCCCCTTCGGTCGAAAAGAGGTAGTAGGCAACGTCAAGAGCAGGGAGCGGGTGCCTCAACCAGGTCAACGTTTATCAAGTACTGCACGCATTGGCAGCGGTGGCCAGATGAGCCGAACTGCTAGGGAGATGTGTCGTTTGAAAAAAAGGGAAGCTATTGCTTCCCACCTTCATTTAGCGTAGTAGCTTTACTAGCTACGACGTTGTAGTTATCATTACTTTATGAAAATCTATGATGACCTGACTCCGGCCCTCAAGAGCATCTTGCTTCACTACACCAGGGGCTACACACGGTGGATTTCAATCAAGACTGAGCCGGAAAAACTCAAGTCTCTCGATGCGAAATGGGCTGAGACGTATGGGACGCACCTTGCTGCCTATCAGCGGCAAGACAAGAAGCAGAAGGGCCTGCCAACGGCCGTCGCAGTGGCCGCTCCGGTGCTGGGGGCGCCTGATGCCATTGAAGTGATCTTGATGGCAACTGAGTTCGCCAGTTCAGTCCAGCTTGGGCCATTCACCCGAGAGAAATGGAATACGAAGCTGCCAGAGTTCTCAAAATTCGTTATCGTGCATGAGCCACGCGAGCGCGGTGACTACGCCTGGACGTGGCGCATTCAATCTAGAGATATGGGCATGCTTGAGAAGCACCTGACAGCCATGGTGAAAACCGGCGACCCGAGCAAGGTTGCCCAGGAGTCCCATCACTGGACGCGCTTCTATCCCATGTTCGGTGGTGTTCGGCGGCAGTTGCGCAGGGCACTTAAGTCAGGGCAAAAGCTTTGGGGTTCTCTCTTCAAGGAGCGAGCATGGCCTGGACCTGATCCAGATCAGTTGCCTGCAATGGTTGGCTTCAAGCAAGATAAACACACGAAATTCCGACCAGATAGCAAGGATGGGTAGGACTGTTTACGCCGTTACATCATCTAGAATTGGTTTTTTCTACCATTCCAGTCCGATGGAGTGAATCGGTACTAATAAATTTTAATTAGTACCAAATGTATTTAATTGTTACTAATTTAGAAATCATGTTTTCTTGTCATAAAATCTGACGTCTCGGGCCTCCGACCTTGAGTCGTCCCAGGTTTAATGGAGACTCGTTAGGAGTCAGATCGGTATTGTTGCCTGGTAGTCATAGGTGAATTTACAATGGATATGGGACTGATCGGTGGATTGGCTGTTGCATTAGCCCTTCATGAAGGCTGTGAAAAAACATGCGAGCTAAATCCACAGGCGTTGTTTTTCATGTGCCTGATCGTCCTGGTTGCTGCCCTTGGTGCCAGGTACATAATCAAGCACTCTGGTAACGACCCCGTAGATTCAAAAAACTCACCATCTTCTGGGAAGGAGCTCAGCTAAAAATTGGTTTTCTAGTATGGTTAATAAGACTAGTAATGCGATTGATTAATGTCCATTTTTTGTTACGAAAATTTTATTAAATTAATTTTCATAAAAAGCATTGACAACTCGTTAATTTTTTATTAAAATTAAAACAGTTCGATAGTTCAACAGATAGAACGCCAGCCTACTAAGCTGGAGATAGGGGTTCGATTCCCCTCCGAATTAAAAATGGCAGCTCATTGAGCTGCCATTTGTCATTCTGGATTGTGCTAGCGCACTCGGTTTCTTAATGCCAGGTCGTTATCCACCATCTCTCAGGCTCAAGTTTTTTGATCTTGCCTTGCAAGACGAAGGTTCTGAGTTTTTGTGTCTATTGTTGTTGATAACCTATTTTATCGTTAATAAAATGGCCAAACCGACAGCCTGTCGGTTTGGCCATGGTGGCGGTGATCGAGCAAGTGTTAGCCACGCGGCTAACAAAGCGGGCATGAGATGGGGGATGGCGAAATCATCTAATATTAGACAAATCACAAAAAAAGTAGATAGATTTTCTGTGCGGTATCTAAACACTTGACAAGGTAGACGACTTACACTACAATTCAAACCATCACAACAGCGAGGTTGCTATGCACCACACCAAACACTCAGTAGTCCGCATGAACCAACGTGGCATCGTCCACGCTATGGCCGAACTGGTCTATGCCTATGGCACAGTCCATGGAGACAAGATCGTTTTGACCCAGAAGGCGGCAATTGCCCGGTTGAATGAAGCTCGTGCTGATAAGGATGCGTTGAACTTGGCACTGGACAACGGCTGTGACAACCTCTTTGACGTTTTACGTCAACTCCGCGAGGTAGAGGCCGAGCTTCCCGTCCTCATGAAATTGGTCGACAAACATGGTGCAGTGGTTGTCATGGTTGGTGACAACTTGATCACCGCCTACGGCTTGCACTAATAAATAAGGTACGAAATGAACTACAAACCACTTTTGGGTATGGTTGATCGCTTGCGCGGAGAGTTTCATGATGCGCAGGACGCTGTGCTGCTGGCAGCAGCACTTTTGACCTGGCAGCATCTTGCCCAGCTGCAACATGTGTCTGCGCTGAATGTGGCATTGGCCGACTCCCCGCGCGATGCCAGCAAAGTCCTGCTCCGTTTAGGGGAAGAACTGAACTTGGCACCCTTTGAAAAGGCAGCCAAGTTGCTGGACAGTATCAGCCAGCGCACGGCAATCGAGGTCTTGCAGGCGACTCTTCGCACCGAAGAGGTGGGCAATCTCGCGACTTTTGATCCCTCAGACATCGCCATGGTGATGGGGGGTATCAGGCGCGGTGGTTTGCCGTTTCTCCCTCCCGAGGTGTGCGATCTCATGATGGCCTTGGCACTGGATGGGTCGAATGCGCAGGGCAGCATCTATCTGCCGTGGGACGATAGTGGGCAGCTCCTAGGTCGGTCTCTTCAGGCTGGTCGCGTTGCAGCACTGGAAACACCTGCGCTGGCGGCACAACACTTTGCAGCTTTGATTCACGCCTATTTTGAGTGGCCAATGCAGTCGCAGCTCGTGTGCTCAGACCCCATCCGTTCTCCGTCCTTCCAGGACAAAGGCACGCTGCGAAAGTTTGACCTGGTGATTGCCACCCCGCCCTTTGGAGCGCGTAGCGACCAATGGGACTCGACGCTGGATAGCTTTGAACGCTTTCCAGAGAGAACAAATTCATTGACGGTGCTGGCCATCCGTCATGCATTGGCACAAACCAAGGGTCGGGCGGTCATTGCGGTCACCAACAGCGTTCTATTTGCCAGTGGTGGTGAGCGCCGGTTGCGCAAAGACTTACTGGATGACGGTGTTGTTCAGGCCGTCATTGGGCTGCCCAATGGGCTCTTAGCAGACTCCAACATTCCCTTCACCTTGCTGGTGCTGGATAAGAGCCGGCGCCGTGACTCGGTACGGTTTGTGAACTGTGACTCAGCGCACTTCAAAGAGGCTGAATCCCGTACACGGTTCACGCTTAAGTCGATCAGGGACATCGTTGAACTGGCGCTTGGTCGTGCCAATGGACCCGATGCGGCCGATGAGCATTGCAGAGATCTGCAGAGCGAAGAGTGGAATTTGCTGCCATCACGCTACGTCATGAGTGCAGCCATGAGCCAAGCTGACAGAGTAATGGAGAGGTACCGAACGGATGCGCTTGAAGAGAGGGCGGAGATCATCCGCCCGTTGGCAGAATCGGAAACCACTGATCCCATCGACGTCTTAGAGGTTGGAGCTGCCGATATCCAAGCCGGCGGATTTATTCCTCACCCCACTAAAGCCACGACGGTATCGAGTGGTCGTGCCAGAGGGGGGGCCGTGTTCTTGCAGCCTTATGACCTCATTTTTGTGATCAAGGGATCAGTTGGCAAGGTCAGCATTGCGCCGAAAGACACACCCAGGCCAGGCCCTGGTGGATGGGTCGTCGGCCAATCCATGGCCGTAGTTCGGCTAAAGGCATCAGCTGAATATTGCATGGCGATGGCTGTTTTCTTCCGCTCAGACGTAGGGCAAGAACTGCTGCGGCGCTTGGCGGCAGGGGCAACCATCCCATTCTTGCAAATTCGGGAACTGCGTCAGCTCAAGGTTCCCTTCTTGCTTGAAAACGAGGTCATGGAGGCAGCCCAGGTCCTGTCGGATCAGGAAGATTTGCGGCAAAAAATTCTGCAGCTCCAAACGGCGCTGGAAAACACCAAACATGAACATTGGAGTTATCCAGATGCCGGCGCTGATACTGGTTCTACCGAATGACAAGCCTGGCAACGCAGGGGCGGACACTAACCGCACCCGAGTTCCAGCGCCTAGCCGATGTCCCGCCAGAAGCCCAGTGGTTCGCCAACCTGGACAGTGAACAGACCCGGCGCGCCTACAAGAACGACTTGAAGGCATTCATGACCTTCACCGGCATCGTGCGGCCGGACGAATTTCGTGCGGTCACCCGCAGCCACATCCTGGCTTGGCGCGCCGACTTGGAAGAGCAAAAGCTGGCTGGATCCACGATCCGGCGCAAGCTGGCCGCGCTGGCGTCCTTGTACGAGTACCTGTGTGAAACCAATGCCGTCACCTACAATCCGGTCAAGGGTGTGAAGCGGCCCAAGGTGGACAGTTACGAGGGCAAGACCCCGGCGCTGGGGGACGCACAGGCTAGGCTGTTGCTGGATGCCCCGCCAGCTGACACGCTCAAGGGCAAACGCGACCGGGCCATTCTGTCGGTCCTGCTGTACCACGCTCTCCGGCGTGAAGAGCTCACCAAGTTGCTGGTGAAGGACTTCAACCAGGAGCGCCGAGGGGTTCCTCATCTGCGTGTGCAAGGCAAGGGCGGAAAGCTGAGGTACATACCAACCCACTCCAACACCCTGCGCCTGGTCAGTGAATACCTGGAGGCCGCAGGCCACGGGCAAGACCAGGACGGGCCGCTCTTTCGCCCCATCGTTAATCCGCGCGCCGGACACACTGCTACGGCTTTGACGCCAGGTGGCGTTTACACAGCCGTGGTCGTGCGCTACATGAAGCAGGTTGGCATCCAGGGAGAAAACATGGGTCCGCACGCCCTGCGCGCCACGGCGGCAACCAGCGCGCTGGAGCACAACGCGGACATTGCCAAGGTCCAGGAGTGGCTTGGCCACGCCAGCATCAGTACTACGCGGGTCTATGACCGGCGTGGCTCAAAGCCCGAAGACAGTCCGACTTTTAAGGTGACCTACTGATCGGCAGCACAGTTGGCAGCTTGGCTGATGGTTTGCGCCTGGCCTCCAATTCTGATCACGGAAGTTAACAGCGGTTAACTTTTTCGCCGTTGTTCGAATGGGGATTCCCAGGATGAAAAGTTCATACGTGTGAACTTTTGGGCTTTGTGGCCGTCTACCAGGTCACCCTTGAACGATGCACGTAATTTGAGCACCGTCTGGGACGCTAGGCCCGGCGCGGTGTTCCTGACTTGTTCCATTGGTTGTCAACAACCTTGACCACGGATTGCGGGGGTAATCACAGAGGACAGCTAACGAACTAGCCTTGTTACGTGATTCTTCTCTTCAGCGGTTTCCTATAGGCAACTCTTAACTGCGTTTCCCGGTATTTCAGATGAACGAGCATGATTTACAATTTGTGTAACATGCGCTATGATCTGTCCTTAGGACAGATCATAGCGCATGAATAGTATAGTTAAAAAAACAGCAAGTTTTCCAGTTCCTCGTGCTCTTGCCGTTGAGCTGGGAAAGATTGGTTCGCCTGTCGTATTGCGGTATGACATTGCGCGCATTGCGTGGCATCTGTACAAGTCACGCGTCTACGAAGGGAAGACCCTTGCAATCAAGCTCGATGTGCTGGATACGCGTGCGTTCTCCAGGATCGAAAAGACACTGCAAAACAACGGAATATTGAAGTCGTTGCCTGGTGTTTCAGAGCAAGTGGCCTATGGCCTCATTGGTGGAAATCTCAATGACCACAACGCGGTCATCTGTTCAATTGACCCGTTTTGTTATGTCTCTCACCTTAGCGCCATGGAGTTCCATGGTCTGACGGATCGACTGCCCGAGCAGATCTATGTTTCTACTCCTGCCAGTGCTGATTGGAAAACTTTTGCGACCGAACGGATGGAGAAGGACTTCGGGGAAGAGTGGGGTGCGTATAGCGGCAGTGGCCTCCCTCAGCTCGGACGCACCACAGTGACAAAGATTGGCAAGCGTCCTTTGCATCGCTATGCCAGCCTTCACCATGGTGCGTTTCGGACCTTCAAGGACTCCCCTGTTCGCGTGGCCACTTTAGGGCGGACCTTTCTGGACATGCTGCGTGAGCCCGGCCTTTGTGGCGGCATCGCGCATGTGCTGCAAGTTTTCAAAGAACATGCCTCAGTCAATAAGCGTTTGATTTTTGATGAGCTGGACCAGCACGGCTCAAAAATTGACAAGGTGAGAGCTGGGTTCATCCTGGAAGAGGTTTGTGGCCTGCGTGATCCGCGCATCGAATCCTGGCTGGAGTTTGCTGCCCGCGGTGGTTCCCGAAAGCTGGATGCAGCGGCTGATTACGACCCAAAGTTCTCCGAACGATGGATGCTTTCCATCAACACAGAAACAGGCATTGAATGAGTGCAATTGATCTCACCGCGTGGGTTGATGAAGAGCTGCGGCCAGAGCGGAAAGTCTTTCGGCAAGCCGTGCAGCTCGTCCTACGGGCGATTGCGCAATCACCGAGCCTGTCGGCGATCATGATCATGAAGGGTGGCCTTCTTCTGGCAGTCCGCTATCACAGCAGTCGGTTTACCAGGGACATCGACTTTTCCACGTCGAAGCGATTCCAGGAGGTTGACCTTCCGGCGCTCTTGGCCACTATTGCCGAGGCCTTAGCATCAGTGTCGGCTGACAATGAACACGCCATGGCTCTGCGGTTGCAGTCGCATGAAGTCAAACCACCGAACCGGCCTGGGGTTAATTTTCCAACACTTCAGATGCGTATCGGGTACGCCAGTCGCCTGGAGCCGAAGTCATTGAAGCGACTGGAATCCACGGGTTCCACGCAAGTCGTCCAGGTGGATTACAGCTTCAACGAATGGGCCAGCGGCAGGGAGCAGCAAGAGGTCGATGGTGGTCATCTGTTGATGTACACCTTTCATGACCTTGTTGCCGAGAAGTTGCGATCCGTCCTGCAGCAACCGATTCGTGGTCAAGGACGGCCACGGTATCAAGACATCTACGACATTTTCTTGTTGCTTGGCACGCCGGTAGATGATGGTGACAAGGCCATCATTCTGGCCAAGCTTTTCGAGGCATCCAAAGATCGGCAGGTGCCCCTCCACAAGGAGGCATTGCGCGACGAGCAGGTGATCAAATTGTCGCGTGAGGAGTACGTCACCGTTCTTCCCGACATGATTCTTGGACCGCCGCCTGACTTTGATGTTGCGTACAAGACCGTCCAAGATTTCTTCGAGTCTTTGCCTTGGTAAGACCGACGAACTCGCCAGATTCAAAGACGTTAAGCTGCACTCATTCATGCACAGGGACAAGACAAAAATATGTTCGAACAAACTTTCAAAAACATCGACGACATCCTGCACAAGGATGCCGGCTGCACGAGCGAGCTGGATTACACCGAGCAATCGTCCTGGTTGCTTTTCCTGAAGTACCTGGACGCCCTTGAAATTGACAAGGCGACCGAGGCTGAGCTCAAGGGCAAGAAGTACGACTTCATCCTGGACAAGCAATACCAGTGGGAGCACTGGGCGGCCCCCAAGGGTGCCGACGGCAAACTGGACCACAACAAGGCCCTGAGTGGTCCTGACCTGCGCGAGTTCGTCAACAACAAGCTGTTCCCCTACCTTGCTGGCTTCAAGCAGCGCGCCAGTGGGCCCAACACCATCGAGTACAAGATCGGCGAGGTCTTTGGCGAGATCCAGAACAAGGTCCAGAGCGGCTACAACCTGCGGGACGTCATTGAGCTGGTGGACGAATTGCGCTTCCGGTCCCAGACAGAAAAGCACGAACTCTCGCACCTGTACGAGGCCAAGATCAAGAACATGGGGAATGCCGGGCGCAACGGTGGCGAGTACTACACCCCGCGGCCATTGATCCGGGCAATGATCAAGGTGGTAGCCCCCAAGATTGGCGAGAAGATCTATGACGGTGCCTGCGGGTCAGCTGGCTTCCTGTGCGAGGCGTTCGAGTACCTGAGTCCCAAGGCCACGAAGGCTGACGATCTCACGACTTTGCAGACCAAGACGTTTTACGGCAAGGAAAAGAAGAGCCTGGCGTACGTGATTGCGATCATGAACATGATCCTGCACGGCATCGAGGCGCCCAACATCATCCACACCAATACGCTGGGTGAGAACATCAATGACATCCAGGAAAAAGACCGTTACGACGTGATCATGGCCAACCCGCCGTTTGGCGGGAAAGAGCGTCAGGAAGTCCAGCAGAACTTCCCGATCAAGACCGGTGAGACTGCCTTCCTGTTCATGCAGCACTTCATCAAGTCGCTCAAAGCTGGTGGCCGGGCTGCCATCGTCATCAAGAACACGTTCCTGAGCAACACCGACAACGCTAGCGTGTCCTTACGCAAGCTGATGCTGGAAAGCTGCAACCTGCACACCATCCTCGATTGTCCTGGCGGCACGTTCCAGGGCGCCGGCGTGAAGACCGTTGTCCTGTTCTTCGAGAAGGGCCGCGCGACGGAAAAAGTCTGGTACTACCAACTCGACGTCGGCCGCAACATGGGCAAGACCAACCCGCTCAACGATGCTGACCTGGAAGACTTCATCGCCCAGCAGAAGAAGCACACCGACAGCGACAAGAGCTGGACCGTGAGGGTTTCCGATGTGGACACCTCCACATTCGACCTATCCACCAAGAACCCCAATGACGGCGAGGTGGTCGTGCACCGTAGCCCTGCGGACATCATGGACGAGATCGCGGCGCTGGACGCTGAGAGCGCTGAGGTGCTGGCCAACATTCGGGCGTTGCTATGAAGAAGGGGTGGGAGACCAAGACGCTGGATGCCGTCGTTGACTTAGTAATGGGTCAAGCTCCTCCCAGCAAAGACTGCAATCTTGAAGGGAGGGGTACACCGTTTGTAAAAGTCGGTGAATTCGGAAGTGATCGTCCTGTAATTCGTGAATGGACTACCAATCCGCTTCGACTAGCAAGAAAGTCAGATGTCTTGCTCTGTGTTGTCGGTGCAACTTGCGGAAAAATTAATCTTGGTGAAGATTGCGCCATCGGAAGGTCTGTAGCAGCCATTCGCCCCAATACCTCTCGCTTGAATCAGTATTACCTGTACTACTTCATGATGACGTTAACAGAGCGTCTACGGTCTGGATCTGTTGGGGCGGCACAGACGGTCATTTCAAAAGAGATGATTAATTCTGTAGAAGTACCACTGCCTACCCTCCACGAACAGCAACGCATCGTCACCCTCCTCGACGAAGCCTTCGACGGAATTGCCACCGCGAAGGCAAATGCCGAGGCGAACCTGAAAAGCGCCCGAGAGTTGTTTGAAAGTCATCTCTACGGCGTGAACGCGAAGACGGTTCCGCTTGGAGAGATGGTTAAGATAACAACTGGAAAATTAGATGCAAATGCGGCAGTTGATGGTGGTCAATATCCGTTTTTCACCTGTTCGAGAGAAATTTACGCAATCGATCACCATGCCTTTGACACAGAGGCAATTCTCTTAGCTGGCAACAACGCAGTTGGTGATTTCAACGTTAAGCATTACAAGGGCAAATTCAACGCGTATCAGCGCACTTACGTAATAACGGTCAATGAACCCACTCGTGTGCTGTACCGATTCTTATATTTTCAGATGCTGAAGAGCCTGAAAAAGTTCAAGGAACAATCTGTCGGCGCCGGAACAAAGTTCCTCAAAATAGGAATGATCAAGGACTTGGAGATTACGTTGCCAAGCCTCGTTGAACAGGCTGAAATTGTTTCCACAGTAGATTCACTGCGGGAAGAGGCTCAGCGTCTGGAGGAAATCTACCAGCAAAAGCTCACCGCCTTGGACGACCTGAAAAAATCCCTTCTTCACCAAGCCTTCTCCGGCCAACTGTAACTACCAGAGGACCTGCCTGTGAACGAATCCGAAACCCGAGCCGAACACATTGATCCAGCTTTGAAAGCGGCAGGCTGGGGTGTCGTTGACGGAAGCCGGATTCTTCGCGAGTACCGCATCACACTGGGCCGGCTGCAGGGGGGCGGTGGGCAGCGCTCCAAGGGAGACATCGCCGACTACGTGCTGGTGTACCGCAACACCAAGCTGGCCGTGGTCGAGGCCAAAGCCTGGGACAAGCCCACCAGCGAAGGCGTCATGCAAGCCAAGAGCTACGCCACCAAGTTGGCCCTCCGGTTCACATATGCCACCAATGGACAGACCATCTACCTAATGGACCTGGAGCAGGGCACTGAGGGGGATGTCGCTGCCTTCCCGAGCCCTGATGAACTCTGGGGTTTGGTTTTCGCCCAGGAGAATGCATGGCGTGATCGCTTCGCCGCCGTGCCATTCGAGGACAAGGGTGGCTCCCATCCGGGACGCTACTACCAGGACATCGCTGTTCAACGTGTCCTTGAGGCCCTGGCGGCTGGGCAATCCCGCATCCTACTTACCCTCGCCACCGGAACCGGCAAGACCTTCATCGCCTTCCAGATTGCCTGGAAGCTGTTCCAGAGCCGCTGGAACCTGAGCGGAGAGCCCACCCGCCGACCTCGCATCCTGTTCCTGGCCGACCGCAACAACCTAGCGGACCAAGCCTACAACGCCTTTTCGGCCTTCCCGGATGATGCCCTCGTCC
>Ga0316224_1002135_pt1 | contig 19083 bp, 8 predicted proteins | sample TBH18013metaG_FD_206254 | JGI IMG/M metagenome (GOLD analysis project Ga0316224, IMG submission 206254) | Freshwater microbial communities from Trout Bog Lake, Wisconsin, USA - TBH18013 | ecosystem: Environmental > Aquatic > Freshwater > Lake > Hypolimnion/Profundal zone | place: USA: Wisconsin... | reverse complement strand
GAAACGAATGACTATAAAACTTATGCGTAAAGCTGCTGGCTGGGATGACTCTGTATTGAATAGCATCCTGGCTCAGGTTTTTTTAATGAGGTAGCCCTGACCATTGCACAAGGTGCGGTTGACAATAATGCGATTATCAACGGTGTTATGCAACAGCTTGCCGGCAACAGCTATGTTTTAGCCTACGGTATCGAGAATGTAGAGGGTGCGGCGAATCACGATACGATAAACGCCGGTGGGCAGCAGGATGTCTATGGCGGAGGAGTAGCCAGAGGCGTTATCATCAACAGCGGTGGGGAGCAGTATGCCGATACTGGTGGAATAGCCAGCGGCGCTACCATCAACAGCGGCGGCAATCAAGATATTACTCCTGGCGGTCTGGCGATTGGCAGCATCGTAAATAGTGGCGGCTATGCGGATGATTGGGGTGCAGCCAACGGCGTTACTGTGAATGGTGGCGGTAAAATTTTAGTCGAAAGCTCGGGTGCGACGAGTGCGCTGATTGTCAACAGCGGCGGCGATGCCATTATACAGGATCGCCCTACCTTTAATGGCAACACTTATATTCCACAGGTGACCGCAATTCAGTTAAGCGGTGCTACTGTGAACAGTGGCGGTGTAATCTCCGGTTTGGTTCTCAGTAGCGGTTCGCTGCTGGTTGGCAAAGCGGCTTATGTGATCGATACCGTGACCATTGAATCCGGGGCTGGTGTCGGTGTCTGGGTCACCTCTGGCGCCTCAACCACCAATTTTATCGTTAACAGCGGCGGTGATGAAACCATAGCCAGCGGTGGCTTGGCTGTCAATACCACTGTCAACAGCGGTGGGATAGAAAATATTTTGGCAGGCGGCATAGTCAGCAGCGGTATAGTCAACAGCGGCGGTTTGATCACCGGTTTGTTGTTATCCAGTGGTGCGTTGACGTTCGCCGGCAGTGGTAATGTGGTAGATGGCATCACCATACTCAGCGGCGCCGCCGTTGGTTTGGAAGTTGCCTCCGGCGCGCATCTGTCCGGGTTTCTGGTTAGCAGTGGTGGGTCGGAAATAGTGGATAGCGGTGCTGTCGCCAACGATGCCAAGATCTACAGCGGCGGCACGGAAATAGTTAATACCGGCGGCGTTACCCATGGCGATACGGTTTATAGCGGTGGAACGGAAATTGTGAATGCCGGCGTAGTAAGTGGTGCTACCATTAACAGCGGTGGTATTGAGCGGATTTATACGGGTGGTGTGGTACAAGGCGGTAGCGTAGCTAACGGTGGCATCATTTCCGGAATACTGTTATCAAGCGGTTCGCAGCTGGTGGAAAAAAATGGGTTTACCTGGAACGGCGTTAGTGTTGCCCAAGGCGCTACGGTGGGTGTTGAGGTAGGTTCAGGCGCTACAATCTCTGGCTTGCAGGTCAATAATCTTGGCTATCTTGATATTGATAACGGCGCTAAAGATTTTGGCTCAACGCTGATGAGCAATGCTGGCGAAGTAGTCTCTTCCGGTGGGGTGGTGTCCAATACTGTGATTAATGGCGGCTCGATAGGGGTCGAGAGCGGCGGTCAGGCGACAGGGCTGATCATTAACGGTGGCTTAGTTGATTACCAAGGCGCCGTTGCAGCCGGGCAAACCGTGACTTTTGGCAGCGGCGGCAGTTTTCTGATGCTGGATGATGCGCCGGCGTTTTCCGGCGTCATTTCCGGATTTAGCGTCGGCGATTACCTTGACGTGGGAGTTGGCTATCCGGTAGCAGGGAATACCGGCCTATCGGTGACTAACGTGATCTGGAATAAAGGTGTGTTGGATATAGACACCACAAGTCATGGTGTAATCGCGCTGAATTTAACCGGCAATTATCAAGGTGATACATTTGTGGCTACCGATTTAGGCCCGAACGGTGAGCTGCAAATCAGGCTGGTACAGCCCACCATTTCCAGCGTCAACTATAACGCGGAGTATGGACAATTAGTAGTGAGTGGCGCCAACTTCAGTACCTCAGTTGCCAGTTTAGCGGTTAGCGATTTCAAGTTGAGCGGTGGCAATCATAGTTATACCTTGAGTGCGGCGAATGACCTGATCAGCAACTTAAGTAGCACCGGTTTTACTATTACACTCAGCAGTGCCGATAAAACGGCGGTCAATGCTTTTGTTAATGACAATGGCAGTCTGATGGCCGGCGGTGCCGCGTATCAGTTAACCGCCGAGGCAGGCTGGGATGGTGCCGGCAGCGCGGCAATCAGTTCGCAAGGCGTGACGGTGAGCGGGGTAACCGGCACATCTTCAGTAGTACAGGTTTTGGTGTCTACCGGCTTGCAATATCCTGAAGGCGTGGCGGTTGACAGTAGCGGCAATGTGTTTTTTACCGATGCCGCCAATAATGCAGTCAAGGAAATTTCGGCAGGCAGTCATACGGTGTCCACTTTGCTTGCTAGCGGATTGGCATATCCAAGCGATGTCGCTTTGGACAGTGCAGGTGATCTTTATATTGCCGATGACGGTAACAATGCGATTAAAGAAATTGCGGCGGGTAGCCATACGGTAACCACGCTGTTGGCGACCGGGCTTAGTTATCCTGGCGGTATTGCAGTGGACAGTGCCGGTAACGTCTATATTGCCGATAGCAGTCACAATGCGGTTAAAGAGATTGCGGCAGGTAGCCACACTGTCACCACGCTGCTGGCTAGTGGGTTAAGCGGTCCTGAGGGCATTGCTGTAGACAGTGCCGGTAACATCTATGTTACCGATAGTAATCATAATGTCGTCAAGGAAATTCCGGCAGGCAGCCACACTGTCACCACGCTGCCGGTTAGCGGACTCAGTTATCCCGATGGTATAGCCGTGGATAGCGCGGGTAATCTCTATGTTTCAGACATCAATAACAATGCTATCAAGGAAATTGCGGCAGGCAGCTACACGGTAACCACCTTGCTGGCGACCGGGTTGCAAGATCCTGTCGGGGTAGCGGTTGACAGTTCGGGTAATGTCTATATTGGCGACACTCAGAACAACGAAATCAAGGAATTGACCCATGCCGATTATGTTTTGTCAATCCAGGCAGGCAGTCTTGTTGCTATCAATAGTCTTTGGGAAAACACCCGGCAAATCGAGTTGTCCAAAGCGGTATTTACCGCTTTTGCCGGGGAGAGTAGCGTGACCACGGCAAATTTCAGCAATGCCGCGGTTGCGACCAGTGCCAGTGATTATTTATATTATAACGCGGCGAACGGTGGGCTGTATTACGATGCCAACGGCTCCGCCAATAGCAGTACAGCGGTGGAAATTGCGGTGATCGGCGTCAGCAGTCATCCGGCGGAGTTGACGGTGGGGGATTTTAAATTGATAAGCTAAGCGTTAATGCTAGTAAAAAATCTATAACATAAATTATGATGTGCTAATCATTTTGGGTATTTGTGGTGGGCGCTGAAAAATCAACGGCCGCAGGCGGGGTATTCTTAGGATTTACTAGGCTTTGCTAAAAGCCGGCTACGAAAAAGGTAGGATGTACCAACCAACGGGCGGCGCATTAATCAAAGTCCAAGTGCCGGTATGGTGGTCTAACACCTTAATAGGGCTGTCGTGCCAAGAAAAAGCGCCTTGCCGGCCAACCGGAAAACAGCACTGGCAAACGTGTCCAACTACTGATTCTAGGATAATTTAATATCGGTCATCCGTAGCTAGTCGCTTTGATGAAACGACTGCTGAATAGTGACAATTAACGTCACTATTCAGCCGATTTTAGATTAAAGTCAGCCTTGTCTAAAAATGTCAATGCCCAATCTGCTTAAGCAAATCATCAAACTCCTCAATCGGTAGCGGTTTGCCGAACAAATAACCTTGATAGTTTTTACAGCCTTTTTTAAATAAACACTGCTGCTGTTCCGGGGTATTTACCCCCTCGGCAATCACGGATAGCCCCAAATTTTCGGCCATGACAATAATGGTGCGCACAATTGCTTGATCGCCTGGGTCAGTGGCAATATCACGGACGAAGGATTGGTCGATTTTAAGTTGTTGCAGCGGTAGGCGTTTAAGATATTGCAAGGATGAATAACCAGTGCCGAAGTCATCCAGCGAAAACTGAATCCCAAATTCCTGTAAGGCTCGCATGGTTTCGATAATGCTCTCTATATCTTCCAGCAACAGGCTTTCAGTCAGCTCAATCTTCAGCCGTCGTGGATTAATGGCGTAATGCTGCACAACCGTCCTAATCTGGTTGACGAAATTACTTTGTTGAAACTGCAAGGCGCTGATGTTTATCGACAGGGCCAGATTTTGGCTGTACATGTCTCGTTCCCAGTTTTTCAGCTGGGCGCAGGCTTGTTCCAGCACCCATTTGCCGATGTTGATTATCATCCCGGTTTCCTCGGCCAGCGGGATAAATAAAGACGGCAGGATCATGCCGTATTCAGGATGGCGCCAGCGCATCAGGGCTTCTGCACCCACCGGCTGCCCTTTGTCGTTTATCTGAATTTGGTAATAGATATGTAGTTGTTGTTTATCAATGGCTTTGCGTAATTCGTTTTCCATCGCGGCACGGGCGCTGATACTGTCTTGCATGTTTTGGTCGAAGAACAGTAGTTTGTTGCGGCCTGCTTTTTTGGCCTGATACATGGCAATGTCTGCTTGTTTGAACAACTCATCAATGGCTTGATGGTTTTGATTGAACACCGCGACACCAATACTTGAGGTATTGTGATATTCGTGTTGCTTCAGCAGATAAGGCTGATTAAGACTAGTTAGAATCCGCTCGCCCAATGCTTCGGTTTGCTCTGCTGCTTCCAGCGGCTGAGTGCTGAGATCTTCCAGTAAAACCACAAATTCGTCACCGCCGAGGCGAGCTACGGTGTCGCCTTCATTAACACAGGACAAAAGACGTTGGGCTACTTGTTGCAATAGCAAATCACCAAGATCATGGCCCATCGTGTCGTTGAGCGATTTAAAATTGTCCAGATCGATCAACAGTAGCGCGGCTTCCCGGCCACTACGAAAACTGGTGGCGATGGCATGTTGAATTCTATCCTGAAGTAGCCGTCGGTTTGGCAATCCGGTGAGTGGGTCGTAAAACGCCAGACTTTTAATTTCTTCCTCAGCTGCTTTACGTAAGGTAATATCGGTAAACGTCACCACATAATTGCTGATCGTGTCGTTTTGATCTTTTACTGGCGAAATGGTCAGATAGGCTGGGTAAATTTGCGAATCTTTACGCTGATTCCAAACTTCCCCCTCCCATTTATCTAAGGATTTTAGGTTTTCCCAAATTCGGACTGTGGTGTTTTCGGGGTGTTGATCAGCATTGAGGAGGCAAGGGTGCTTGCCGATAACGTCTTCCGGGCCGTAACCGGTGATCAGGGTAAAGGCTTGATTGATTTTAAGAATCAATGCATTGGAGTCCGTGACTATAATGCCTTCCTGTGCTTCAAAAGCGGTGGCGCTGATGCTGAGTTCTTTTTCCCGTTCTGCCGCCTCCAGGCGTAACACAATGTTTTCGTAAGTGTTGCGATTAATTTGTCGCAAGCTGACAATCATAAAGCTGAGATAAAGTATTACCGCCATACCCATTGCGGAAAATACATGGTCGCCCTCTGTGAACAGCCGCACAATAATCGGTACCAGTGCAGCGACTGAATAAGCAATGGCGCTATGCGAATCGACTGAATAAGAAACTAGACTGCCGGCCGTTAAACCGGCCAGCATGAAGACCAAGAACATTTGATGTGGCGGATCACCGGCGGGGAATAATAGAAAGCCTGCTAATCCCCAAGTGATGCCCGACACCAGCACACCTAAACGAAAGCGAAATAGCCACAGACGGGTAGCGGCGCTACCGGTTTCATGACGGCGCTGATAGGCGAATGTGGTGACGGCACGTAGTAACGCGAACAGCACTACGATTAAAAACCAGCCTATCACGATAGCGGGTGCTACCGCTTCTCGTTGAACATAGGCCAAAATTGCAGCCAGAAAAATACTGGTAGCCAGCGATACATTGCTGACAGAAAACAGCTGCCGCAGCTGTTCGGATTGTATGGCTGCGGTATTTTTAAAGCTATTCATCAGTGATTGTTAAGCAGAGGGCATAAGATTTGAATGTTGGAAACATATTTTAATAAAGCATGGGCAGCGTTATAGGATGTGCGCAGCAGCGTGAAGCGCATCTTCCGCGATTGATGGCGCTTACTTAGCGTTGGCACATCCTATACAGTCTGTCTATTTACGTTGAATAGTTACAATTAAATAAAGCATGGGCAGTTTTGGTAGGAACAGAGCTGCTTATGCCTCTAGATCTTGTTTAAACTCGGTTTGTCGCCGTGGCAAGGAAAAACCCGGTGTTAGGAATTTCTTACCCGTCAGCTGTTAATAGGCATTATAATCCCAAGCCCAAAGTTTTGCCGAAAGGAACTGTCAGGACATTATGTTAAACCCTAAGCTCAATCCCAAGAAACTTACCCGTATGGATGTTCTGATCAAGCAGGGGTTACACGATTTTAAGCTGGGAAAATTGCGGGAAGCCGTCATTTCTCTACAAGCAGCCGTAGAAATGGGCGAAAAATTCGCCCGGAAACATTCTAGTTATCGAGAAGCCTTGGCTTTTCTGGCAAAAAGTTTGCTGAGGAGCGGCAATATTGAGCAGGCCTTGCAGCGGCAAACCGAACTGCTGGCCTTAATCCCGCATGACAGAGACGCCAAAGCGGTTCTATTAAATATGCTGAGAACTGCCGGGATCAATATGCCCCGCAGCAAAGCGTTTCAATCCTCCGTCCTTAATGCTTTGGCAACAACCGATATTTCCGGTTGTGTACTTGAGCTGGTTGCGTTATTGCTGGCCGATGCTGCGTTCGTTAAACAGCTAAAAATGGTGCTTGCCGCTACTGATGAACAAGCTGTGTTATCGGCCATGCTGAATGGGGAATACGTTGAATTGACTGAAAACCCGTTATTACAGAGGCTGATGCAGAACCCGCCTATACCTGTACCGGATTTTGAACGGTTGTTTCGTAAGTTGCGTAAAGCGCTGTTGCAGGCCCGTTTTAGCCCGGAAAGGTCGGCGGAGTTTTTGGCTTTCACTGAAAGACAGCAAGCGTTTTTGGCGAATTTCGGCTATTACCTATGGAGCACCGAGTACGCAATTTTCGTCGATACGGCGGAGAATCTGTTACTGACTGAGCTTGAAAACCACCTAAATCAGGCCTTAGCTGATTTTGCCGGGCTATCGCCGAATTTGCTGATTGATTTATCCATTTTTACACTCTATCAGCCTTTACATAGTCTCAAAGCCGCACAGGTTTTGTTGGAGATTCCACGAGAGCGTTGGCCGTTGTGTCTGCAAAAGCTGTTAAAAGAACATTTTAATTATCAGCAAGAGCAACGAATAAAACCGGCCATTAAAGCGTTGACCAAAATTAGTGACGGCCTCACGACAGATGTACGGCAGCAGTATGAAGAAAATCCCTATCCTCGCTGGCATCAACCGCCCGAAGCAGGGGTAAAGCGCTGTTTGGCTGCCATCATCGCTCAGCTGGTGCCGGATGTGGTATTGCCGCCACGTTTTAGTGAGCCGGTTGATATTTTAATTGCCGGCTGCGGTACCGGTTATCTGGTTTTTAAAATCGCGGCCGATTTCGAGTTGGCATCGCTATTGGCTATTGATTTAAGCTTATCCAGTTTGGCCTATGCTGTGCGTATGGCAGACGAATTACAGCTTAGCGGTATTGAATTTGCTCAGGCCGACATATTGCAGCTGGCTAAGTTTGAGCGGAGTTTTGATTTTATTATTTGTACCGGGGTATTGCATCATTTGGAACAGCCTATGCTCGGCTGGCAAATTCTGAATGGTCTGTTACGACCTGGTGGTGTCATGTATATTGGCTTGTATAGCGAAATTGCCCGGCAAGCTTTGGTTAAGGCGCGTCATCTGATCGCAGATCAAGGATTGCCGGCCACGCCGGATGGGATGCGCCGCTTACGGATGGATATGCTGGATAATCAATATCCTGATTTACAAATTCTGCTAAATTGGCATGATTTTTATACGCTTAGCATGTTTCGCGACATGGCTTTTCATGTTAACGAACATCTGTATACCCTGCCACAAATTAAATCTGCTCTGGCTGAACTGAATTTGACACTGCTCGGTTTAGTGGGCCTAAGCTCCGAGACTTTTAACGCCTATCGGCAATGTTTTCCAGAAGATCCTCAGGCGCTTAATTTGGATAACTGGGCGCTGTTCGAGGCGAAAAATCCGCTGACTTTCATCAATATGTATAGTTTTTACGTCATAAAAGAACCTGTGTAGGGCGTCAATGCCCTCGCGGTCAGGTTGCCCCAAAAGCTAAGCATAGCTGTAGCCAATCTGGCTGGATAATCCAGCTATTCAGAGATTAGGCTACCAATTTAAGCTGGAACAGTCTCATACCCGTGCTTTTGTTCCGGCTTAAGTGGGTACTCGGAGATTAAATTAATTAAACTGTGTTATTTAACTCATTTTTAGGTTGCCACTTGTGTCATATCACCTAGTGTTAAATCCAGTATTTGACCGGTAATTCAAGTGATCTTTTTTAATCCATTGAAAATATTTGAAAATATTTATTGGCATTGAAATTGCTCTAAGGGTTTCGGTTGTCTGAGCCGCTTAAACAACTTTAATTAAAAATATGCGCCTGATGGCCGATCAATCCAATACCGATCAATTTTATGGTTGCCGGCAGCAGTCACTTTGCCGCAAGGGTCGGTTCGGCTGTAATTTTTAGGAAATCGCCCGCAAAGGGTGATCCTTGCTTTAATAAGGACTTTGAAGCAAGGTGCGGAAATGGAACTCCGCCGGCAGGGAGCCTGCTATAACCTTGAAACACGGCAGGAAGCCGGTTCAAGGTTTACCATGGCGGGTACAACTAACCGGCCGCATTTTTTGCTTCGGCAAATTTTCGATGACTGAGAACCCTATGTCCGATTTTGATATACCTACAGCGGCTAATACTGAGTCGCCCTCTCCAGCTATTTCCAAATTTTTACTTTTTTTTACAGTCACAATCAGTGGCGGCTCAGTCATGATCTTGGAATTGCTCGGCACCCGGATTATTGCCCCCTATTATGGTGTTAGCTTATATGTTTGGTCGTCATTGATCTCAGTCACCATGATTGCGTTGGCGATAGGTTATTATTTAGGCGGTTTTTTAGCGGATCGTTATCCGGGCTTGCGCTTGACGCATATCATTCTTTTGGCGGCGTTGGCAACTGGTTTGATTCCTTTTTTGAGCGGGCCGGTGCTGCAATTGACCAATCCGCTGGGTATTAGGGGGGGGGCTTTTGTCAGCGCCTTGCTGTTATTTACCCTGCCGTTAACTGCGCTGGCCATGGTTGGCCCTTTTGTGATTAAACTGGCTATCGATAATGTTCGGGGAGTTGGCGGCGTGGTTGGTTCGGTGTATGCCGTCAGCACCTTGGGCAGTGTGTTGGCCACTTTGTTGCTGGGTTTTTATTTGTTGCCGCTGTTTGGCACTCGGGTAATTATTTTTTCTGTTAGCCTGATATTGGCTGCTTTAGCCGTTTTGCTATTGGTTTGCGATAAACAACGTAAGCCACAATCCTTAGTCGGCTTACCGTTAATCATTGCGGCGGTGTTAATCAGTACGCTCGCAGTTAATGGCTACGCCAAACAGCCCTTGGTGAATAAAAATTTCAAGATTATCCATGAAGAAGAAAGCGTTTACGGCTGGGTGCGGGTGGTTGACGATCAGCGCTACGGCCTTAGGCTCTTGCTTTCCGATAGTTCGGTGTTAAGCGCAATGTCGATAGCCACTGGACAAACCTTGCTGGGTTACCAAAACATCATCGGTTTGTTACCGTTGTTTCGCCCTGGTGCCGATCAGGCCTTGCTGATTGGTCTTGGTGGTGGTCATATTGCTCGCGATTTAAAATCCAAAGGCCTCGCGACTGACACCATAGAGATAGATCCAGCGGTTGCTGATGCTTCGTTGAAATATTTTAATTTTAAACCCACCGGCGATTTTATCGTCGGCGATGGTCGTTATGAAATCCAAAAACTGAACAAACATTACGATTTCATCGTGCATGATTGCTTTACCGGCGGCACGGAGCCGACGCATATGTTAACCGTAGAGATGCTGACGCAATTGCGCGGTTTATTAACAGGGCAGGGCATATTGGCGCTGAATTATGTCGGCTTTACCAAAGGCGACGGCACCAAGGCGGTGGCCTCGGTTTACAAAACCCTCAAGCAGGTTTTGCCGAATATTCGGGTTTTTATCACCGATAAAGCCGAGTTTACCGACTTCATCTTTCTGGCCTCAAATCAAGCTATTGAGCTGGATCGCAATAATCCTGATCAACGGGTGCAATGGCTGCTGGATCATGAATATGCATTAAGCGACAGTGAGGGCATCATCATTACCGATGACTTTAATCCGATGGAGAGTTTACAGATTCGTAAATCGGAAACTTATCGGAAAGTGTTTATGGAAAGGGTAGCGCCGGAGTTGTTGTTGCTTTAATTTATGCAACGATTAATAGGTCTTTCGTCAATCACAGATAAATATCCTCAGGCGGTAGTTCGGCCCGATAAAGCTGATACATCCGGGCATAAGCCGCTTCCAGATGCTGAGTAAAACGTTGCGTATCAAACAAGGCAGTGGTCAGCCTGTTTTGCGCTAACTTAGTTCTGATGGCGGCTAGTTTTTGCGGCTGATGGGCAAGCTCAATCGCTTGCGCCTCATATTGCGGTTGTGACAAGGTAATCAGCTCTGGTAAGCCGATGGCGTTCAGCAGGCTGGCCGCCACTCTGCCGGCCATGGACTCGCCGAGACGGGTCAGCACCGGTAAGCCCGCCCAAAGCGCATCGCAGGCTGTGGTATGGGCATTATAGGGCAAGGTATCTAAAAACAAATCGGCCAAGCGCAGTCTGGCTAGATGATCTTCCATCAGCGGCATATGCCTTGCAAAAATCAATCTATCGGCGGCAATACTGCATTGTTCAGCTTCCTGTTTTAAATTGTCGATGAGCATAGGCGTATAGTCCGGTAGCCAGAGTACGCTTCCCGGCACCTTGCCCAGTATCCGCATCCAGCTGCTGAAAATGTCGGCATTTATTTTGAAAGCGGTATTGAAACAACAAAACACAAAACCTGTCGCCGGCAAATTAAATGCTTCTCGGCTAAAGCTTGTCTCTGCAATTTGCCGGGCAGTATCGTTAACCATATAGCTATCGGGCAAAAAGGCGATTTTTTCAGCATAATGCTGTCGGTTAACCGCTGGGATGACCATTTTGTCGGCGATTAGGTAATCAATATAGTCGGCGCCCATGGTGCCGGCATAACCTAGGTAGCTGACTTGTATCGGTGCTGCCCGCATTGCAAAAATGCCGGTTCTGGCATTAGCGGTATGCCCCCCTAAGTCAATCGCGATGTCTATTTCCATCGTTCTGGCCAGCTGCGCGGCTTCCTGGTCGGAAAGTGCTTGTATATCAATAAAGCAATCAAAACCGCTTTTCAGCCGGGTTCTCATCTCGTCGTCAGTATCCTCGCCAAACGCAAATGCGATGATCTCAAAACGGTTTCTATCGTGTTTTTCGAACAACTCAGCAGATAAAAATGCGACTGCGTGGTTGCGAAAATCAGCCGAAAAATAGCCTAGGCGAATCTTGTCATGCTCAGGATACTCGGCAAGTTTCGGCAGCAGTGCTTGCGGAGGATGGGTCTTAGCGGTCCATTGTTCGGCCACTTTGCGTTGCAGCGCCGGATTATCATAAATCGCCAGAGCTAAAAATGGCTCCCACATGCCTTTTTCGGATTGGTATGTCGCGGCCAGTTCCGCCATATCCGATTCCAAACCATGCCAGTGACAGATTCGCAGTTTACTGAAAACCCGTAGCACATATAAAAACTTCAAATCAGGGTTAAGCTTGACGGCTTGGTCAAAACTTTGCCAAGCTTTATCAAATTGCTTGAGATTGTAAAACAACATGCCTTGGTTGTTGTAGGCATCGGCAAAGTTAGGTTTAAGGGCGATAGCCTGTTGATAGTTTGCCAGAGCCGCATCCGGTTGGTTCAATTCTCTCAAGGCATTGCCGCGATTACCATAGGCTTCGGCATAATGAGGCCTAAGAGCAATGGCTTGATCATAACTATGGACGGCCGCCGCAAAGTGCTGTAATTCATATAACACATTGCCGCAATTGTAATGAGCTTCAGTTAAATCAGGTTTTAGGGCAAGTGCGTGATGGTAGCTTGCCAGTGCCTCATCGTAGCGTTTTAAAGTCTCCAGCACTTTGCCGCGATTGTAATAAACCTCTATAAAATCAGGTTTCAAGACCAATGCTTGGTCGCAACTGGCTAAAGCTTCCAGAGGGTTATTTAGTTGCGCATATCCGCTACCCAAATGAGCAAAGGCTATAGCTTGTTTGGGATCGATTTTAATGGATTGTTTATTAAAGCGTAGACTGTCTTCAAACTTGCCGGTTTGTAACGAAAGCGCGCCCAGCGTGGTTAATAATCTGGCATTATCGGGTGAGGTTTTGAGGACTTTTTTATAATGGTCGATGGCTTCTGCCAATAAGCCTGCCTGATGGCAAGCGATGGCTTTTTGCAGATGCGGATTTGGCTTGGGGCTTGGGTTTTGTGGTTTCATGGTTTTTTAAAACAATCGCTGCGTTTGGCTGAAGTAACGCCGTTCTTTCTGGTTGGGTGGATATGTCTTCTGTTGGCACACCCTGTTTTCCTTGGCTAAAGGGGGTAAAATTATGACAACTTATCAGGCAATGCGGAAAGTTATTTTTTTCGTATTTTTAGCTGTCGCCAAAGCCCGTTCTTATCTCTAATTTCGAATTCAGCGTGTAATGGTTATAATTTAAAGAAGAACGTAACTATTCAGCGTAATTTTTTAGTTTTCAAACCAAGCTGTTATAGGATGTGCGCAGCAGCGTGAAGGGCATCTTTCGCGATTGATGCGCTTACCTGACGTCGGCACATCCTATGCTGTTTATCTATTTATGCTGAATAGTTACCAAAGAACACGGATTCAGTTCCATTCCATGCTATCAGCAATTTTTTATGTCCTCGATAATGAAACCCAGACAGACTTCATCAGCGTTACAGTCCCTGATTCAACATGCGCAGATGCTCCAGCAAAGCGGCGCTGTCGCCGCAGCGGCAGAGCAATATCGCAAATTATTGCAACAATATCCCAATAGTCCGCAACTATTAACTGGGCTGGGTACGATAGCCTTACAACAGAACGATCTTGAACAAGCCGAAATTTTGTTAGGGAAATCCTTAAAAATATTACCTAAACAAGAACAGGCGCTGCTAAGTCGCGGCATAGCCTTAGCGCTGTTAAAACGGCCGCAGGAGGCGATAGCCTGTTATACGCAAACCCTTAAATTAACCCCCGATAATGCGGAAATCTACAATTTACGCGGTTTTGCCTGCCAGGAAGCCAAGCAGTTCCAAAAAGCGCTGGCTGATTACGATAAAGCACTGCTCTTAAAGCCGGATGCTGCGACTATTTATAATAACCGCGGCAATGTGCAGCAGGAATTAAAATGTTTTGCTGAGGCCATCGTCAGTTTTGATCAAGCTATTGCTTTAAATGCGGATTATGCTGAAGCTTATTTCAATCGCGGTAATGCCCAGAAGGAGTTGCTTAAACTGGATGATGCTTTGGCAAGCTATGATAGTGCGATTGCGGTAAAAGCGGATTTTGCCCAGGCCCATAACAATCGCGGTTTACTATTGTTCAGCTTAACACGCTTTGAAGAAGCGCTATCCAGTTTTGAGCAGGCGCTGAGCTTAAGCCCGGATTATCCTGAAGCGCTTAATAATCGCGGTTTGGCGCTGGATAGGTTAAAGCGCTATATTGAGGCATTGAAATGTTTTGAGCAAGCTGTCAACTTAAAACCCGATTATGCCGAAGCCTGTTTTAATCATGGCGATACCTTGGTGCATCTTAAATGCAAGCCTGAAGCTTTAGCGAGCTATGAAAAGGCGTTTACCCTCAAGCCGGATTATGCAGAAGCCTATGTCGGTCACGGTAGCGTACTGGACGAGCTTAAGCAATATCAGTCGGCATTAGCCAGTTATGATAAGGCGCTGGCGCTGGAACCTGACTTTGTCTATTTGCGAGGCAAGCGCCTCTGCGCCAAATTGCAAATTTGTGATTGGCAGGATATGGCCGATGCTGTACAGGAAATGACAGCAAAAATTGAGCGCGGTGAGCAAGCTTATAATGCCTTTACCGTAATGTCGCTTACCGATAATTTGGCTCTGCAACGAAAAGCCGCAGAAATCTGGACGGCCAATAAATCGCCTGCTGCGGATCACTTGGGCAAAATCAGCAAATATCCCACGCATGACAAGATTCGGGTCGGCTATTTTTCAATGGATTTTCGCGCGCACGCGGTGTCTTTATTGACGGCGGAATTATTTGAAAAACATGATAGATCCCGGTTTGAAATTTTCGCTTTTTCCTATGGCCCTAATACCCAAGACCAAATGCGGTTGCGGCTGGAAGTTGCATTTGACCGCTTTATTGATGTGCAGGATTTGTCGGATTTAGAGATAGCTAAGCTGGCCAGAGAACTGGAAATTGATATTGCCGTCGATCTGGCCGGCCACACCGGTGACTGCCGTACTGGTATTTTAGCCCTACGGGCGGCGCCGGTGCAGGTCAGTTATATTGGCTATCTGGGCACGATGGCAGCTGAATACATGGATTATATGCTGGCTGATACCGTGCTGATTCCCCCGGCTAATCGGCGGCACTATCAGGAGAAAATTGTCTATCTGCCCAGTTATCAGGTCAACGACCGCCAACGGCGCATTGCTGAAACCGTGTTTAGCCGGGCTGAATTGGGCTTGCCGGAAACGGGTTTTGTGTTCTGTTGTTTTAATAATAACTTCAAAATTACCGAGGCTACCTTTGCCAGCTGGATGCGGATATTGAACAGCGTAACCGATAGCGTATTGTTTATCTATGCCGAAAATGAATTTGCACAAAAGAATTTGCAGCAAGCGGCAGTCGCAAGCGGGGTGGCTGCAGACAGATTGGTTTTCGGCAAAGCACTGCCGATGCCGGAATATATTGCCAGATACCGGGCGGCAGATTTATTTCTGGATACCCAGCCCTACAATGCCGGTACCACAGCCAGTGATGCGCTGTGGGCCGGGCTGCCGGTACTTGCCTGTACCGGGCAGTCATTCGCCAGTCGGATGGCTGCCAGCTTGCTGACTGCCATTGATCTACCGGAACTGATCACCTCAACGCCTGCTGAATATGAATTGCTAGCAATAGAGCTGGCTTCCAACCCGGAAAAAATGGCCGCTATTAAGGCCAAGTTACAGCAAAACCGGTTGACAACGCTATTATTTGATAGTCAACGCTTTACCCGTCATATCGAAGCGGCATATTTGCAAATATATCAACGTAATCAGGCTAGTCTGCCAGTTGAGGATATTGAAATTTCGCTACCCTCTAATAATTAAACAGTGTTATTTCACGCAGTTTTTTCTATATTTTTATGTGAAATAACACAGTTTTTTCAGTTAATTTTTACTCATTTGCTGGTGTCTTGAGCAGATTGAAAACCAATATATTTATATTTGATTGATTGTTATGTCATTTTCATATTTGGCCTCTTGATTGCTATACAAGGTAAGTTGTTGATGTTGTAAAAGCGCTTTGTTTTTTGGATAACGGCGAGGAGGTCTGATTTAAAGGCCTTATCGTTTGGATGCTGCAAGCAGACGCTGGAAGCACTTTACAACACCTGCCTTAGGGTGGGTCGGAAAGCCGAGGTTCTTGTCAAGTTCAACTAGACAGAAACAGTGCCTGAATTAACCAAGTGCGCCGTGGCGCTTGGTTTACTCAGTCGGGGTTCCTAGATTATTACTTTGTTTTATCCACCAAATATAAAAAGAGGTTTAAGTTATGAATTTATTTAAGTTATCCGCAGTGTCCGCCGTGTTATTGGGCTCAGTCGCTGCGTCTCCAGCCGCATTTGCTCACGCATCCTTTATGCTTAATGGCGGCGACACCAATCCAAACAATTTGAACATTAACGGCAACAACGTGGTTACCCCTGCCGGTGGTTTGGAATGGTTGAATGGTCAAGCTACTTATGGCATGGAAGTTCAAGACCCAGCCGTAGGCGCAAATCTGCCGATTATCGGCTTTGCCGGTATTCATGGCGCTACCACCAGTAACAACCGCGTGATTGAAACTGGCATTTACGGCGGCACCGCTGCAAACGCGACATATGGTACGCCGGCAGTGACTGCTGCTCTGCTGGGCGGTAGTTTCGGTAACTATACTAATCAATTAAACGGTCAAGCCGGCGGTGCCGGCTTGACCAGCGGTAATATAGCTGCCGGTCAAGGCAACACTTTGTTAGGTCAGCTTTATAACTATAATACCGCAGCCCCAGGCACCACCGCTGCTCCAGGCGGCACTTCTAAAAATCCTGGCGGCATCACTTATGCGCCGACTTCAGTCGGTGTAGCAGGCCAACCCGGCACCACTATTTCCGTTCAACAAGGCTCCTGGAGCAACAGCCTGAGCAGCGATCCTGCTACCAACGCACAAAAGAACATCATCGGCACACCTGGAGCCACAGCCGGCCAATCCAGTACTTATAATGCCAACGGCATCAATAGCGGTCTGTTGTACGAACAGCCTTATGCAGGCAGCGGCAGTACTTATACTAATGCTGAAAACAACATTAACAATAAATATGGTACTTCAGCAGCAGTGACTGCGGTGGGCAGCGCGCCAAACGGCGAGGAGTATATTATCAATACTACCGGCGCCACCTACCTGAACGTGGCGATTGCCGCCGATCATAATGTGGGTACCAGCAACTTTAATCCCACCAATGGTCTGAATGATTATACCAGCTTGAGTACCGGCACCAGTGACTTAACCTATGCCATCTATCAAGGCACACCGACCGGCCCAGGCCTGACAGGTTTAACCTTTTTGGGTAGCGGCGGCGGCACTACCGTTGGTGGCGAGGTTGACTTTTCCGTGCATTTAACCGGCAGCTACACCAATAATGCCGCACAAACAGCAGGTGCATTTACATTAGTGGTGGGGGATGCCAGCGAGAGCACCGACTCTTCTAAATCAAACTACATTGCCGCCAATAATTTTGATCCGTACGTAAAAATTGGTTTGTTTGAAAGCGGCACTGGTTTGACATCAACCGGAGCTGCGGTGGCGACGCCTAACCTGAATGGCGCTTACTCCACGGTTTACAGCGAGCAAGGTACTGCGGCAGTGCCCGTTCCCGGCGCCGTTTGGCTGTTTGGTAGTGCTTTAGCCGGCTTTGTCGGTTTTGGCCGCCGTAAAACTGTCGGCAACGCATAACAAGCCATGCTGGATACGCTGAGTGGGGTGACCTTCTCAGCGTTCCCTTGTCAGCTTTACAAGCTAAAATAGGTAAAAATATGCGAAAAACTTTATTATTAATGACTTTATGCTTAACTGTCGTCAATATTCAGATGGCTCAGGCGGATGTGGTCTCAACCTATGATGTAGAAGTTGATTTTGATGACGGCACGTTTTTTGCCGGAAATACCACCAGTGCAGGCACTGCACCGGCAATATTGACTTATGATAATACGACTAAAACGGTAACCGGTTTGTCAGGCTATCTCTACGATTCTATGGGGGATACAGTACAGCTTGATTATCTGTTACCGTCGCCGTCACATCAATTTGACGGTAGCGGCAATGTAATGGCCAGCGTTTATGCTCTGAATTTTGTAACACCTTATACAGAATCCATCGATAGTGGCCAAAACAATGCTTTCGTGACGGTTGATTTTAATCCCAGCAACCCAACTGCGGTTACTCAGGACAATATTAATCAAACCGTTTTTATGGACTGTACCGCGAATTCCGGCATGGCGCCACAATGTTCAACCGGGATAAACGGTACGGGCACGATGGCAAATCCGCAATCTGAAACAATTACTTTTGTCTCCTCCACCGGAACAGCTTCCGCTGTGCCGTTGCCCTCCGCAGTCTGGTCATTTTTAGCCGGTACACTAGGTTTGTTATCGTTTAGCAAAAAACGTAAAACGCTTTAGTGTCTTGCCGACGACAGGATGTTTTAAATTAAGGAATCGGTCATCTAAATGATGGGCGGTCTTGTTTGTGCCAGGGACAGAAAAAACAAGAGGCGGGAAAGGATAACCGTCGACAGGGATGTTATCATCAACCTCGGAGTTCGGCATGAAGCCGGTTTCGGGGTTTTCTCAGGGCAAACGCATTGTTGCGGCTCAACAATTCTCTATAATCAATAAAATTCAATGCGTTATAATTTTTGCTGTTTGGCGTTAAAAACGACAATACATTGATAATTATAGATAATTTTCGTTTAAATTGAGAATTGCTGGTAATAAGGGTTGATTATCTTTGAGACCCAACACATAATCCTAGAATCAGCAGTTGACCGCTCCACTGTTATCGTAAAGGCTTATCGTAACTAGAAAAGATAGGCCTGAATGGAATCACCCAAAGGGTGAAGACCGCTACACGCTGGCTATCAGTGTTTTCCGGTTGCCTGATTGGGTTACATTTTATGAGTTGTTGCTTTTCCTTGACAGGGTGCGGCCGCGGCCTAAGAAAAAGCGCCTTGCCAGCCAACCGGAAAACAGCCCTGGCGAACGTGTCCAACTGCTGATTCTAGGATAATCGCCTTGTTGAGTGACAATTTTCTCGGCTATCGCTGTCTGGCATCCCATGGCATCAATTGTGATGATACAGCCCTTCAAGTCGAGCGATTCCAATAGCTTGGGAATCGCTGTGATGGATTTATTAGACTTGCAAGACGTTGATTTCTGTTGCTTTGCCTTGTCTAAAAAACCTTCGTTTTTTAGACAAGGCAAAGGGGTTGATACTTTTAGTTGTTTCTAAAATAGTTGGCTCTATACGGCAATATGCCGTATAGTAAAAGAATGAAAGAATCATCAAAATCACAAACCGCCCGCCTCGAAGCTCGCTTGCCCGTTCACGTTTACGCGATGCTAAAACGCGCCGCTGAAATACAAGGGCGAACCTTGACGGATTTTGTCGTCGCCGCCT
>Ga0316224_1002134_pt1 | contig 19090 bp, 10 predicted proteins | sample TBH18013metaG_FD_206254 | JGI IMG/M metagenome (GOLD analysis project Ga0316224, IMG submission 206254) | Freshwater microbial communities from Trout Bog Lake, Wisconsin, USA - TBH18013 | ecosystem: Environmental > Aquatic > Freshwater > Lake > Hypolimnion/Profundal zone | place: USA: Wisconsin... | reverse complement strand
ATCGCCGACATCGCTGCCGCCACCGGGGCCAAGGTGGCCGCCTCGGACAGTCCGATCGGGCTGGCCGGCAACTGGACGCTTGATCAGCGGACCGGGGCGACCGAGGCGACGGCGTTCGCGGCGCCGGACTATGCCGGCGACCTTTACATCGCGCCCACCGAGATCCGGGCGGCCGAACCGGCGCTGAATGGCGGCAAGCTGGAGGTGGTGTTCGTCGATACCACGGTGGTCGGGTATCGCACGCTGGAGGCCGATGTCGGCCCCGGCATTGAGGTCGTCGAAATCAACGGTGGCCGCAGCGGATTGGAGCAGATGACGGTGTGGGCGGCGACCCACAGCGGCTACGACTCGATCTCGGTGATTACCCATGGCGTTGAAGCTGCGGTGCAACTCGGCACCGACACCCTCATCGACCCTATCCTATCGACGCCGGTCGTGCAGGGGGAACTGGCTGGGATTGGCGCTGCGCTGAAGTCCGGCGGCGACTTGTTGCTTTATGCCTGTAACGTGGCCGAGGGAAGCCAAGGGCAGCAATTCATCAACGATATTGCGACCGAGACTGGCGCCGTGGTTGTGGCGGCCACCCACAGCGTCGGGGCCGTGGATTTGGATGGAAATTGGACGCTCGACACCAGCACCGGAACCGGCATCGTTTCCGCGACTCCCTTCACCGGCTTGGGTTGGGACGGAGTCTTGGGATGGACCCAATTGGGCACCGCGTTTGGTCAGTCGACCACGAATACAACCAGTACGACAGAAGCGATGGCCATCGGCTCCGATGGCACGATCTGGGTCGCCTACACCTATTCGAATATGATTGGCGGCGAATATCTCGGGGTCGAAAAATATAGCGGCGGTACATGGGCGGTGACCTATGCCACATCGAGTCATGCGTCAACTAATATATCCGGGCACTCTGCACCATGGCTGAACATCGCCATCAATCCCGTCACGAATATTCCGTATATTGTTTATGGTGATTATTTTGCTTCAACTAGGAATTCATTAACGGTCCAAAAGTATGTCAGCGCAACTAATTCGTGGAGTATCGTTGGCGCCGAAGGTTTCACGGGTTCACTTTGTACTGGCGGTAATGCCTACGCCACGATTGCGTTCAACAGCAGCGGCACGCCCTATGTCGCCTGCGAGGCTGGCGGTGGTTCTACAAGCCCGGTGGTGATGTCTTATAACGGGACGGCCTGGGCTCTGGTTGGTAGTGGCCCGATTTCGTCCGATGGCTCGTCCGGCGAGTCGCTCGCGATAGCGGCAGACGGCACTGTTTACCTGGCGTTTGTCGATGGCGCCTGGAATAGCGGTAACACCGCCTATATCCAGGGTATCAGTGTCATGAAGTACTCATCCGGGTCATGGAGCTATGTCGGCAGCAAGCAATTCACGGCAACGCCGGCCAGTGCATCGCTCGCCATCAGCAGCACCGGGGCACTTTACCTTGCCTATGGGGATGGCGCGAATTCCTACAAGGAAACAGTCAAAACATATAGTGGCGGCACCTGGACGACGGTGGGCAACGCTGGCTTTTCGGCGGGCGTAGTCTACTTCTCGTCACTAGCATTTGGCAGCGATGGAACGCTCTACATCGCTTATCAAGATGGGGGAAATTCTAACAAAACATACGCAATGGCCTATACCGGCAGTGGCAATTGGGGAGCGGTCACCGGCGCGACCACAGTCGTTTCACCAGGGGGAACCCTTAGCCCGTCGATCGCGGCCAACAGTTCGGGAGTCTATGTCGCTTATCAGGACGCCAACAACTCAGACATGGAAACCGTGCAGGAGGTTTCGTTCGGTCCGACAGTTTCCTCCATCCACAATTCTGCCAACACAGCGACCGATGTGGTCAATGCCAGTTCCGTGACGTTCACGGTCACGTTCAGCCAAGCCATGACCGGCGTGGCCGCCAACGACTTCGCTCTGACGGGAGTTGACGCCAGTGCGGGCACCATAGGCACCCCCACCACCAGCGATGGCGGCATAACCTGGACCGTACAGGTAACCGGATTGGCGGGAACGGCGGGGACCCTTGGTCTCAATTTATTGGCTGCTGCCGATACCGGCACTGGGGTCAGCGCTATCACCGCAGTCTCGGGCGGCACCGCCTTGAACGGGGGCCTCTATTCTTCGGGACAGACCTACACCATCGATGACACCGCGGCCACCAACAGCGTGGTTCCGGCGGTGACCGACAGCACCTCATCAGGTCGGTTCACGGTGGGCGACACCTTCAGTGGTTCGACCGGCACCTGGACCCAGAATGCCGCGGCGCAGACCCTAGCCTATACCTACCAGTGGTACTATTCGGCCACCAACAGCGGCAGCGGTACGGCCATCGGCGGCGCGACCTCGCTCACCTACGTTCCATCCGCCACCTACGCGCACGATTACCTACGCGTAGCGGTTACAGAAACCGATGGCACCCAGCCGTCCAGCTCCGCCGCCACCTCAGCATGGACCCTGGTGGCCAACTCGGCGCCCGTCAATACCGCCGTGCCGGTCGTTTCCGGTGCAGCTACGGTCACCAACACCCTGACGGCTACCCACGGCACCTTCACGGATGCCGACAATGACAGCTTGACCTATACGTATCAGTGGTACCGCTCGGCTAGTAATGCCGTTGGCGTTTCCGCGGGCACGCTGATTTCTGGGGCGACTGGCAGCACCTATGTCCTGACCACCGCCGATGCTCATGATTATGTCGGCGTGATTGTCACTGCCAGCGATGGCCATACCGGCAGCCGGACGGCTGCAAGCATCTGGACGACGGTCGCAGACAGCGCGCCCACGGTGACCACTGCGGAAAGTACCCAGACCGCAGCAATCGGCAGTGCCTTTTCCTACCAGATACCGGCCGGCACCTTCCACGACAATGACGGCGACACCCTGACTTACACGGTGCAGCAGGTGGATTCTGGTGGCGCGCTGTTCAATGGCGGCGCACTGCCTGCTTGGCTGAGCTTAAACGGCAGCACGCTGAGCGGTACGCCGGCCAGCGGTGATGCCGGCACCATCTATGTCAAGGTAACGGCTTCGGACGGCCATGGCGGCACCGTATCGGATGCGCCGTTCCTGATCGTTTGTGCCTCCGGTCCGGTTCTAACCGTTGGCAGTCCTTCGGTGACTTGGACCGAGAATCTGGGAGGTGGCGGCACGGCACAAACGCTGGATGCCGGATTGATCCTGGCGGCTGGTACGGATGCCAGCACCACCATGACCGGTGCAACGGTCAGCATTACCGGCAATTACACCGCTGGAGATACGTTAGCGATAGCGGCCAATGTCCTGAGTGCCACGGGCATAACGATCGCCTCCAACTCGTCGGGCGTACTGACACTGACCGGCAATGACAGTGTCGCCAATTACCAGGCGGTTCTCGACGCCGTGACGTTTACCTCGTCGTCCACCGACCCGGCTGCTAACGCCGCCAGCCGAACGGTCTCGTGGCAAGTGCATGACCAGTATGTCAATTGCGGAGCCCAGACGACTTCGTTGACCGTGCATGCCGTGGACAATCCGCCGACACTGACGGCAGACACCACGACGGTCACAATCAACACCGCATCGACCCTTTCGGCACCGCTGTTCAGCAATGCCGCCGCCAGTACCATTGAGGCCAGCCAGAGCGTGTCCGCCATCATGTTGACGGTTTCAAACGTGGTGGATGGGGCGGCGGAAAATCTTTCAGTTGATGGAACGCTGGTGGCGCTTAACTCATCTAGCACGGTGACGTCGGGCGCCCACAGTTATTCTGTCGATGTTTCTCCCAGCGGCTCGGTCAGTACGGTGACGATTACCAAGGGCGGCAATTTCAGCGCCGTTGACGCCAACGCACTGATCAACGGCCTGAAGTACGAGAACACCAGCGCAAGCGCCACCGCAGGCGATCGGGTGGTAACGCTGACCCGGATCACGGATTCGGGCAGCACTACCTACGGGGGGAACGCTTCTACCACGGTTTCGGTGGCATCGACGGCGCGCGTTGTGACCAATGATACGCCGACAGTCAATGCGCCGGCCACCCAGGCTGCTTCCAGCTTGGGTCAGGCGCTGGTGACGGGTGTGTCGATCGTGGATATGACCGGCGGCACCTATAGCGCCACGGCGTCAGTGGCGACCGGGCTGATTGATGTCAGTCTGAGCGGTGGCGCGACGGTCTCCGGCGGGGCCAACGACAGTTCTTCGGTCACTCTCAGCGGTACGAAAGCGCAGGTCAATGCCGCCTTGGGGTCGCTTAAATACACTCCAGAATCCTATGGCAGCACCACCATCACCATATCGGTCAATGATGGCGGCGGTACGTTCCTCGGCGGTGCAAAAACCGGTTCGACAACGATTTCCTTTACCGCAACCCAGCCAGTAACATTCGTTCCGCCGCCGCCGCCGTCTGCGCCCGTCGTCGCCCCACCGCCGGTGGTGGTTGCTCCGCCGCAAGTTCCAGAGCCGCCTGCACCGAGCGTAACCATCATTGGGCCTCCGCCGACGGGACCGGCGGACAATGCTGCCATTGCTACGCCCACTGCTCCTCCGCAAGCGCCTGCCGCTCCTGCGCAAGGTCCGGCCGGAGAGGGAAGCGCGGCGAATCCGCCATCCTCGGCAGCAGGCGTTCCCGCCGAACAGGTGCAGGCCCCGGTCGCCCCTACGCCGATCAGCGCTCCTGCGGTTGTCAACGTACCTTTGACCGGCCAATTCACCGCACCCACTTCGGGTGGGGGCTTCCAGGTTGCCGTAATGGCCTCTCCCCAGGGAGGAGCGTCCATCGACGGTCTTGTCGCCATCCGGCCTGATATTGAAGTTCCGTCGAGCGACGGGCCGCTCAAAATCACCATTCCCCACGATGCGTTCGCCCACAGTCGGTCGGACGCCGTGGTGGTGTTGAGCGCCGCTCGGCTGAACGGCCAAACACTGCCGTCCTGGCTCAACTTCGATTCCCATTCCGGAACCTTGACGGGATCGCCCCCGCCTGAAGTCAAAGGAATGACGGTGGTTAAGATTATCGCTCGTGACGAAAAGGGTCAGGAAGCGACCATCACCGTCAATATCAAGCCCGTTTCGGAGCGCCATGGCACCCTAGAAGGCGAAAAGCCCATCAAATTCGCCCATCACACCAGCAACCGCGCGGTCGGCAAGCTGGCCTTTACCCAACAACTAAAGATGGCCGCCCGCAATGCAGCCGTCCGTTTCGCCTAAGACTAGGAGGTTCTTTGACATGAGCATCGTTTCTACCCGCATGACCCACCTGCTGGCAGCCGTCTCCACTGCAGCCTTGCTGTCGGCCTGCGCAGTGACACCCACGCCCTTCACCCAGGACGAGTTTGCTGACAAGGCAAAGGCCGACCGTGCGGCCATGTTCGATGGGCAGGAAGATTTGTCCAAGCCTTTGACGCTGAATGACGCCGTGGCCCGCGTGTTGAAGTACAATTTGGACAAGCGCTCCAAGATGATGGAAGAGACGCTGGCTCTGGGGCAGCTTGATCTCGACCGCTATGACTTGCTGCCTAAATTGGCGGCCAATGCCGGTTACACCGAGCGGTCGGAACCCAACGCCACACGCTCGCGTGACCTGATCACCCAGACCACCAGCACTTCTAATCCCAGCTATTCGGCGGATCGGTTTTCCATCACCAGCGATCTGGGGCTGACTTGGAATATTCTGGATTTCGGTGCGTCATATTATACGGCCCACCAGAACGCTGATCGGGCTTTGATTGCCTCTGAACGCCGCCGCAAGTCGGTGGCCAATTTGGTACAGGAAGTGCGTTTTACCTATTGGAGGGCTGCTGCCGCTCAGGTGCTTAAGAGCAAGGTTTCTGGGGTTATTGCCAACGCCGAAAATGCGCTGAAGGATTCCGAAAAGGTCGAGGAAGAAAAGCTGAAGAATCCAACCGAGACCCTGCGCATTCAGAAAACCCTTTTGGAAAGCATCCGTCAACTTGAGGCCATTGAGCAGGAACTGACCACTGCCAAGACTGAATTAGCGGCACTGATCAATTTGCCCCCGGCTAGTTCTTTCGAGTTGGACGTGCCGAAAAACGGCGGCATGACCATCCCAGCCTGGACCATGCCCATAGAGGAAATGGAAGAAGCGGCGTTAACCAACAACCCAGACCTGCGTGAACAGGACTATCAAAGCCGGATTTCCATTGATGACACCAAGAAGGAAATCCTGAAGCTGCTGCCCGGTATAACGCTGAGCTTCTCGCGTCAGTATGACCAGAACTCATTCCTAGAGGCCAATCATTGGAACGAAGTGGGAGCCAAGGTCTCTTTGAACCTGATCAACTTGCTATCGGCCCCCGACCGCTTAGCTCATGCCGACTCTGCCGAGAAGGTGGCTGATGCCAAGCGTCTATCCCTGCGCATGGCGGTGCTGGCTCAGGTGCATGTAGTGTCGTTCCAGTTCGACAGTGCTGCCAAGCAGTTCCAGCGTGCCGACAAACTGTGGGCTATCGAAAAGCGTCTAGCCGATGCATCCGGCAATCAAAGCCGTAACGGCACTGCCAACGAGATCGAACGTATCAGCACAGAAACCTCTGCCATCGCAGCTGAATTGCGCCGCTTCCAAACCTATGCCCAGATGCAGTCGGCCTATGGCAAGCTGCAATCTACCATCGGTGCAGATGCAGTGCCCGAACGCATCGCCGACCTTTCTCTTGATGGGCTATCCGGTGCCATCGTTCTCGGACCGACGAAATCCAAACCGGTAAAAGAGGAACCGGCAGCAACAGCTACCCAGGAGTCTGCCCCTGTTGCAACAGATTCTGTCCCCGCCAACCCCGAACTGCCCAAGGTCGCCGGGCAGGCAGTGGATTGGCTAGGAAACCTGCTGGCCGACGTTGCAGATACGATGCCCGAACGCATAGCCAACCTTTCTCATGATGAGCTACCCGGTGCCATCGTCCTCGAACCGACGAAACCCGAACCGGTAAAAGGGGAAACGGCAGCAACCGCTGCTCAGGACTCTGCCCCTGTTGTAACAGATTCTGTCCCCGCCAACCCCGAACTGCCCAAGGTCGTCGGGCAGGCCGTGGATTGGCTAGGAAACCTGCTGGCCGACCATTTTAAAGGAGAGGTACACCAGTGATCCGCAAACTGGCCTTTTCTGCTGTTCTGTGTGGCTGCACATTTTCCGCAGCCGCAGAGGATGCAACTGTTCCCGTGCAACTGGTGGCGGTTCAGTACACCACCCTGTCGGCTGAACTTCCTGCCAAAATCGACCGCATTGCCATCAAGGAGGGTGAACGGTTCAAGGAAGGCCAGCAATTGGTGGCCTTTGACTGCGTCATACAACGCGCCCAGTTGGACGAGGCCCAGGCGGTACTGGAGGCGGCGGAGAAGTCCAAGGAGGTGCACAAGCGCCTTATGGAACTGAATTCCGCCGGCACCCTGGAGACGCAAAAGGCTTCGTCTGACGCGGCAGTGGCCCAGGCCAAGTTGAACTCAGCCCGCGCCGTGACCAGCAAGTGCGGCATCATCGCCCCCTTTTCCGGGCGGGTGGTCGAGCAGAAAGCCCGCGCTCATCAATACGTCCAGGCAGGGCAGGCGATCCTCGACATTCTGGACGATAGCACCCTAGATGCCGAGTTCATTGTGCCGTCAAGCTGGGTGGGCGGCATCAAGCCGGGCAAGGTCATTCAGGTGGCCGTGGATGAAACCCACAAAGTCTACCCGGCCAAAGTTACCCGCATCGGCGCTAAGGTTGACGCCGTCAGCCATTCGGTCAAGGTGGTGGCCGAGGTGCGTGGTGATTACCCGGACCTGATGGCGGGTATGGTGGGCCGGGTCCAGATGGCACCATGAGCGACAATCCTCTGATTAAGCTTCTGGGTCTGGAGGAACATTGCCGCAAAGCGGCGAACGCCACTGAACTGGCTTTCGTCATGGTAAATGACAGCCGTGCCCTAGCTTTCTATCGGCAGGCTGCTCTGTATGTGGATGAAGAGAGGCTGAAAGCGGTATCCGGGGTGGCTGGCATCGAAGCGGGTGCGCCCTTTACCCTGTGGCTGGAGCGGGTAATCCCACGCCTGGAGACAGACTCCGCCCGACTTGCCGCACCCGATGCTTTGAGTGGCCCCGATTCCGCCGAATGGTCCGACTGGCTGCCGCCCCATGCCTTGCTGCTGCCATTAAAGGGCCGAGAGGGCAAGCGCTTGGGGACGCTGCTATTCGCCCGCGATGACGAGTGGGAAGAACAATCTGTCGCTCTGCTGACCCGCGCTGCCGATTTCTACGGCGCTGCCTGGGAGGTGCTACACCGCCCATCGCCGATGACGCAGTGGAAACAGCGTCTAATCGCCATTCCCCAATGGCAGCGGAAGGTCGCTGCGGGGATATTCCTTTTCCTGATTTTTCCTGTCCGCCTGTCCGTGTTGGCCCCAGCCGAGGTGGTGGCCCACGATCCCGCAGTGATCCGCTCGCCTCTGGATGGTGTGGTGGAGAAGGTGCTGGTGCGCCCCAACCAACAGGTGGCCGAGGGAGATGTGCTGTTCGAGTTAGATCGCACCACTTTGTCCGGCAAGTTGGAGGTGGCGAAGAAAGCGCTATCGACCGCTCAAGCAGAACTGGATCAGGCATCGCAACAGGCTTTTTTTGACCCCAAGGCAAAGGGTACCTTGGCGGTGATCCGCGCGCGCATCGACGAACGCGCCGCCGAGGCTGCGCAGTTGGACGATCTGATGACCCGCTCCCAGGTGAAGGCCCCGCGTGACGGAGTGGCGGTGCTGGACGATCCTTCCGAATGGCAGGGGCGCCCAGTCAATGTTGGGGAAAAGGTGCTAGCGGTGGCTTCGCCCAACGATGTGGAAGTGGAAGCATGGCTGGCCCCAGCCGATGTCATCGAATTGGAACCAGGCGATCCGGTCAGCCTGTTCCTCAATTCCACCCCCTTGTCGCCCATTTCGGCCAAGCTATCCTATGTCACCTTTGAAGCCATTCTCCAGCCCGACGGCACTTTGGGCCATCGTGTGCGGGCCAGTTGCGAACCCGGCCCACGTATGGGTCTGAAAGGCACAGCTCGCCTGGACGGCCACAATGTCCCGCTGATTTATTGGCTGTTCCGCCGTCCGCTGGCAGTCATTCGCGCCTTTGTGGGGATGTGATATGGATACCGCCGCCATGCCCTTGCCGGGACTGCGCGAGGAATTGTCGCTGCATCCCGGCCCTGCTGCTCTCGACGGAGCCCCCACCTGGACCATCCGTGATCCGGTGCGCAACCGCTACTTCCGCATCGGCTGGGCGGCGTTCGAAGCACTGTCCCGCTGGGGCGGCACGGTGGAAGAGGTGACGGCGGCGGTCAATGCCGAAACCACCCTGGAGCTGGATGAAGACGACATCGTCAACGTCGCCAAATTCCTGCATGGCAACCAACTGACCCAGGTTGCTTTCCATGGGGATACACTGCGGCTGGCGGAGCAAGCGGCGGCGGAGCAGCACTCGGCCTTCAACTGGCTGCTGCACCATTACCTGTTCTTCCGCATTCCCTTGGTGCGGCCCGACCGTTTCCTGGCTGCCCTGCTACCCTTGGTGAACTGGCTGGGATCGGTGTGGTTCCGCTGGACCACCCTTGGGGCTTTAATCCTGGGACTGCTGCTGATCGTCCGCCAATGGGACGTATTTACAACCACCCTGGTGGATACGCTCAGCGTTGAAGGCATGCTCAGTTATGGCATCGCGTTATCAGTGGTCAAAGTCATCCACGAACTGGCCCACGGCCTGACTGCCAAACGCTATGGCTGCAAGGTGCCCACCATGGGGCTGGCGTTTCTGGTGATGTGGCCGGTGCTGTACACCGACGTCAACGAAACCTGGACCCTAGCATCCCGCCGTCAACGCCTGTGGGTGGGCGCTGCGGGCATCGTCGCTGAACTGAGCGTGGCGGCGTGGGCGACCTTGGCCTGGGCCTTTCTACCCGATGGCGGGGTGCGCCAAGCGTTGTTCGTGCTGGCGGCCTTTACCTGGGTGTCAACGCTGGCGGTCAATATGTCGCCCTTCATGCGCTTTGACGGTTACTTCCTGGCCATGGATGCACTAGAAATGCCCAACCTGCATCCCCGCGCCTTTGTCATGGCACGGTGGTGGCTGCGTGAAGCACTGTTCGATCTGGGCGAACCCGCCCCGGAACCCATGCATCCCCATCGCCAGTGGGCTATGGTGGCCTTTGCCTTCGCGGTGTGGATCTACCGTCTTGTGCTGTTCCTAGGCATTGCAGCCCTAGTCTATCACTTCTTCATCAAAGCGGTGGGCGTGTTGTTGTTCTGCGTGGAAATGGGTTGGTTCATCACCATGCCCATCGTCAACCAAATCAAGGAATGGGCAAAACGTCGCGAGGAAATCGTAAGCAAAACCCGCTGGCGTTTGCCGTTTCTAGGCTTGGGTTTGGCGGTAGTGATTGCTATCATTCCTTGGCGCACCCGTATCGAGGCCCCGGCCATCCTGTCGGCAGAAACAGTCACACCTCTGTTCTTGCCGGTTCCAGCCCGGTTGGAAAAAGTCCATGTGAAGCGCGGAATGCATGTAACGTCTGGAACCCGTTTATTGTCTTTTATCGCCCCCGATATTGAATCTCGCAGGGCCATCACCGCCGCCCGGTTGGCCGGTAAAACGGCGGAAGTGGAAGCGGTGGAACTGGACCCCTTTGGCCGCGAACGCCTGTCCGCCCTGACCGAGGAACTCTCCCGCCTGAGCGCCGAAGCATCTGCGCTTGATGCCGAAGCCGAGCGCCTGACCATCACCGCCCCCCTGGACGGAACATTCCTTGATCCGCTGCCCGATCTCAAACCAGGGGCGTGGCTGTCGCCGAAGCAGCAATTGGGCATGATCCGCGCCGATGACCGGAATACCGCCATCGCCTATGTGTCTGAAGACGACCTCGACCGCATCAAAGAGGGCGACAGCGCCAGCTTCATTCCCCACGGACTGGATTTTCCCCGCCTGACCGGCAAGGTCATCGCCATCGATCACAATCCGGTCAAGGTCCTGACCGAACCCGCTTTGTCCAGCCTGCATGGCGGCGACATCCCCGTGCGTGCCAGCGGCCAATCGCTGGTTCCCCAGGGTGGTTACACTCGGGTCACAATCGCAATTGACGGTGCACCACCGGGGCTAAAACTAATTGGGCACGCCATGATCAGCGGTCAGGCACAAAGTCTTATCGTCCGTACTGTTCGCTCGGCTTTGGTCGTATTGGTGCGAGAATGGGGAGCCTAACTTTCGTTCAAACATTTTTTGTGAGGTCACAATGCACGTCTCTAGAATCACCACGGCTCTTTTGGCCATGACCCTATTAGCTTTTGCTGTCCAAGCTCAGACCTACCCCATAGACAAAAGCTACGAAGCCAATATGACATCTGAACTTACGACGATTAAGTTGCAACTGGCGACTCAATCTGGATCGACCGCAGTACAGGAGTTAAACGAAGCCGAGTCCATTCTGCGCCGCCTTAAAGAAACCAAAGTGGGTGAAGATCGGCGGCAGATCGCTGCAGAACTTGAACTGGCCTTATCCCGCTTGAAAATTGCTGCCAATGGCGGGGTATCCAATCGATAATACACCAAAACTAAAAGGGAGAAGGTTCGAATCCTGCTTTCTCCGCTCCGCCACTCTCTATAAAATCAATCACTTAGCGTCACGCTGGATCACTCGAAATATACCACCTTAGTATAATAAAGGGCATCCATGACCGTCACCACCGATATCGTCGCCAAGCTCTGGATTCTGTGCCGTAGGCTACAAAATGATGGAATGCACCGCATAAGACTTTTCCGGCGGGCGACATCAGCGACGGGATTGGGAAAGCCGCTGGATAATGTATGAGTCAGGCGGCTTATCCCCACCCTTGCCATGCACAAAATGCCGCACCCTTTACCACATGGCGATTGTGGAATGGGGCGAGGTCAAGTGGTGTAAGTGCGGCAACCCGGCTTGTGATCAGTTTTTTGTTCAGAGCAAACTGCAATGCCCATCGTGCCTTAAAGTGTTTGACGCATCATATTGTTATGACTGCTGTTTTGAAATGTGGCGGGGCGGGGAAGCCCCATGCCAGTGGGAAACGGAAGGCGATAGCGACGATATTCTTATCGCCTTACGAGATGATCAGGAAATAACCGCAGAAAACCAATGGCTTGAAGACATTTACCAAGCTATAAAAAACGAGGCTTACGTTTTCCCCCCGCGTCCAGAAAGACCCGAATGACCGTCACCACCGAATCGTCGCCAAGCTCTGGAACCTGTGCCACATCCTGCGGGATGATGGCATTACCTATAACGAGTACGTGACCGAACTCACCTATCTGCTGTTCCTGAAAATGCTGGCCGAGACGGGCCAAGAAGACCGCTTGCCCGAAGGCTACCGCTGGAATGATCTGGTGCGATTGGAGGGCAATGCCCAACTGGATTTTTACCGTCGGCTGTTGCTGGATTTGGGGGCCAAGGGGCGCGGCACGGTTCAGGCCATCTTTGCCGATGCTCAGACATCTTTGCGCAAGCCCACCAACCTCAAGACGCTGGTTGCCGCTATAGACAGCCTGGATTGGTTCAGCGCTCGCGAGGAAGGTTTGGGCACCCTGTATGAAGGGTTGTTGGAAAAGAACGCCGCCGAAAAGAAAAGCGGTGCCGGTCAGTATTTCACCCCGCGCCCGCTGATCGACTGCATCATCCGTCTGTTGAAGCCGCAACCGGGAGAGGTGATCCAAGACCCCGCCGCTGGAACCGGCGGCTTTCTGGTCGCCGCCGATCACGCCATTAAATCAGTCACCGACGATCTGTTCAACCTGACCGAGTCGCAGCGCTTCTTCCAGCGCAACCATGCCTTCGTCGGGTTGGAATTGGTGCCGGACACCCACCGCCTGTGCCTGATGAATTTGATGCTGCACGGCATCGGCGGCGACACCGAGGCGGGGGTTTCCCAAGGCGACACCCTTTCGCCCGAAGGCGAACATCTGGGCCAAGCCGACATCATCGCCACCAATCCGCCGTTTGGCACCAAGAAGGGCGGAGGCCGACCGACACGGGGCGACTTCTCGGTCACAGCCGACGTATCCAACAAGCAATTGGCCTTTGTCGAACACATCATCCGCGCCCTTAAACCCGGTGGCCGCGCCGCTGTGGTGGTGCCCGACAACGTGTTGTTTGAAGACAATGCGGGCCGTTTGTTGCGTCAAATGCTGATGGATTGGTGCGACCTGCACACGATCCTGCGCCTGCCTACCGGCATCTTTTATGCCCAGGGCGTCAAGACTAACGTCATCTTCTTTACCCGTGGCAAAACGGCCAAGGCCAACACCAAGGCGGTGTGGGTCTATGACATGCGGGCCAATATGCAGAGCTTCGGCAAAACCAAGCTGCTGACCCTCGACCACTTCGCCGAGTTCGAGGCGTTGTACGGCACCGACCCGCTGGGCAAATCCCCCCGCACCGATGGCGGCGAGGACAGCCGCTGGCGCAGCTTCACCCGCGAGCAGATTGCCGAGCGCAACGACAATCTGGACATCTCCTGGCTGCGCGACGACAGCGCCGACCCCGAAGACGGTCTAACCGAACCCGCCGATATTGCCGCCGCCATCATGGGCCATTTGCAAACCGCCCTGGACGAGATCGCCGCTCTGGCCGACGAGCTTGGCGGCGATAGGGTGGAAACCGACGAGGCGGCGGAATGAGCGAGAGGGGTGGACTTGCATTTTTATTCCCATTTGGGTATAAAATATTATGACAAAGGGTTCAGTGGCGAAACCGCCTGTGAAAGACTTGTACTGGGTCGGATCGTCCAAAAAAGACCTTTTGGGTTTGCCGAGTGATGTTCAGGACAGCTTTGGCTTTGCCCTGTACCTAGCCCAAACCGGCAAGAAGCATCAAGACGCCAAGCCGATGAAAGGATTTGGGGCTGCGAATGTGCTGGAGGTGGTGGAAGATTCTGACGGCGATACCTTTCGCGCCGTCTACACGGTGCGGTTTGGTGACGCAATTTATGTTCTGCACTGTTTCCAAAAGAAATCAAAACAGGGCATCGCCACGCCCAAGCATGATATGGACCTGATTAACGAACGACTGAAGATGGCGGCAGCACACGCCAAAGAGGCGGCCAAGGGCAGAGGAGAGCGCGGATGACGGACATAGAGAAAAGCACAGGCAACGTCTATGCCGACTTGGGTCAGGTCGATGCGGACGAAATGCAGGTTAAGGCCCAACTGGCGGCCAAGATCGGCGACATCATCAAGTCGCGCAAACTAAACCAGCAACAGGCCGCCGAAATCCTGGGGCTGCCGCAACCCAAATTATCGCGGATGCTGCGCGGTCAATTCCGTGGCATCAGCGAGGCCAAAATGATTGACTGTCTTGCTCACCTTGGACGTAACGTGCAAATCGTCATCGGTCCCGCCCGCCGGAACAATTCAGCCGGACGGGTCGAGGTGGTGTTTGCGGCATAATTTAAAGGCGAGTTTCATGACAATGGCAACAGCCCTTAAAACCTTACCGCGATTTGAAACCCGCCCCCTGTCGAAGGAAGAGGGCGGTGGTTATCTGATCGAGTTCCCCGACTTCCCCGGCTGCATTGCCGACGGCGAAACCCCGGAAGAGGCCATTGCTCAAGGTCGGGACGCGCTGATGTCGTACCTGAAAACTCTGGAAGAATTGGGCCGCCCCATCCCCAAAGTCGGGGAGGTATATGGGGGACAATGGCGGCAGCGGGTGCCGAAATCCCTCCACGCCGCCTTGGCCCGCCGCGCTGATCACGAAGGCGTGTCCCTGAACATGCTGGTCACAACCATGCTGGCCGAAGGTATGGGCCGACGCGCCGGGGGCGAGTCCAACAAGTGACATTGCTTTCCCCACTCGTCAAGCACGGGATATAGCGCAATTAATTATACGCCCTAATCTCCCCCCCTGCTTGGTACAGGTCAACTGGTACAAACTTCGCTCATTGGACCGGGGGTAAATCGCCTCAAGGCCAGGGAAACCCTAGGGTTTTGGATTTGGCACTCTTCTCCCTCCCCCTCCGCCATTTACCTATAAAGTCGAATGGCGTTGGCTACCGTAAGGTATCGATCCTCGACGATGTCGATGAGTTTAAAAACTGCCTCCATATCGGCACCGGCCAAAATGGCCTTCTCCAAATCGGCTGCCGAACTCTCTACCCCGATTATTCCCAACATGGCCGAACTCCCCTTGAGGTAATGAGCGATCCGTCGCGCTTCCGCTAGGTCGCCCGACATAGAAATCTCGCGCATGCGAGACATATCCTCGCCGTAGGATGCCGCGTACTCCAGGAGAATCGGCACGTACCGGCTGACGCAGCGGCTGAGTTTAAGCCCTAGATCAAGGTCGATATGTTCCACATTTCCCAAATACCGCCGCAACCGGGCCTCTTCGTCTTCATTGGCTTCGACCCCGACCGAAACGGTCGACGGCGCGGACGGAGGAAGGGCAGGGGGCGGCCTCAACCATTTCAGCAAAACGCCATACAGGGTTTCAGGCAGAACCGGTTTGGACAGATGATCGTTCATCCCCACGTCCAGACAACGCAGTTGATCCTCGGCGAACGCGTTGGCGGTCAACGCCACGATGGGAACGGTTTCGCCGTTGCGCGACCGCCGGATCTCCGTCGTTGCTTCCATCCCATCCATCTCGGGCATTTGAATGTCCATCAGAATCAAGTCGAACCGTTCCATCCGAGCCGCCTCGACGGCACGCGCGCCATCCTCGACCACCTCAGCCGCAAGGCCGACCTCGGCCAGCATGCCCAACACCACCGCCTGATTGGTGCGATTGTCTTCGGCCAACAGAATGCGCGCCCATCCGAAATCGGCCTTCACCCGACGCTCCGCTTCCGCGGCGTCGGCCGCCAAGGTCGTGACCGCGGCTGCGTCCCTCGTCCGGCCGAGAACGGCCACGAACCAGAATAGACTGCCCTGGCCAGACGCGCTGTCAAAGCCGACCTCGCCCCCCATCATGGCCACCAGTCGTTTGGTGATGGCCAAACCCAATCCTGTGCCGCCATATTTCCGGCTGGTGGAACCGTCTGCCTGTTCGAAATCGGAGAACAACCGTTTCCTTACCTCGGCGGAAATGCCGACACCGGTGTCTTGCACCTCGAAACGGACGGCCACCCCGTTTTCGCGGTCGCCGATCTTCATGACCCGCAGGGACACTGTGCCCTGGTCGGTGAACTTCACCGCGTTGTTGAGATAATTAAGCAGACATTGCCTGATCCGCAGCGGATCTCCGTGGACGCGAGCGGGCAAATCGGGATCGACGTCGACCAACAATTCCAATCCCTTGACCCCTGCCGATTGGGCTGCTCCCGCGCGGGCTGTTTCCACCTCGGTTCGCAAATCGAAGTCTTCCGGAGACAACGCCAACTTGCCAGCCTCGATTTTGGAGTAATCCAGAATTTCGTTGATAATTCCAAGTAGGTGCTGACCGGCGGCCATGATCTGAGCCAGTGTTTTAGCGTTCTCGCTTTTGGTTACGCGCCGCTGCATCAGGCTGGCAAAACCGATGACAGCGTTCAAAGGCGTGCGAATCTCATGGCTCATATTTGCGAGAAAAGACGATTTGGCCCTGTTACCAGCCTCGGCGGCCTCTTTGGCGACGACAAGTTCGGCGGTCCGGATCTCCACGAGTTCCTCCAGATGCTTGCGATGGCTCTCAAGTTCCCTCCCCATCTCTTCTCGAGCGCTCAAGTCTTGCTTCAGAGCGGTGATGTCGGTGTGAGAAACGATGGCGCCGTGTGATTCCCCGGCAATGGGCGCAACGTCCAATCGGAACCATCGCACGCCCCCCTCCGGCTGGTTGCAACTATATTCCTTTGACACGCCTGTCGACCGCCCCTCGACTACATTCATGATTGCTTCAGGCGTCAGTACATTCGTCTCGCTCTCGTCAAGGCGCTTGAAAATGGCGGGATAATTTTCACCGACATAAAAGGTGTCCGCCCCGCCATTCTCCAGCGAGAAATCTCGCCACGCCTTGTTGACCATGATAATCATGCCGTCGGCGTCAAGAACCGCCACCTGCTGGGGAACGGAATCAAGAAAGGTACGCAATCGATCTCGACTGCGCTCGGCGTACAAGGCTATGCGTTCGGATTTTACCAGCGCGCCCGCCAAAGCGACCTCTGCCTGACGAAGCGCCCGCATTTGACGAAGCATCACGTCGGTAAGAGCGGTGCGCAGAGAATGCGCGATATCGATTGTCCATTGCGGCCAGGACAGCGAATGGCCGCGCCGTTCGGTGACCCAGCGTTTGAACGATTCGCGCGGCAGATAATTGCCCGACGCCTTTTCCCGATCGACTTCTCCCGGGGGCGCCCCAGCCCAAACGCGAACAGATATGCTCTCGGGCCGGAACCACATGACGACATGTCGTTCGATATCGCCCACCAATATGGCCAAGACCCCGCTGGCTATCTCGGTATAAGCCTTAAACTCCGGCAAACAGGATGAAATGCAATCGCTGGCGAAGGCCTCGCTTCTTTGATGTTCACGGCAATAGTCCGCCAGACGGAGTATTGCCTCTTTTGGCGGGGCGCTCCCAACCGTCACCAGTTCGCGAAAATCGCCCTCCGATTCGCAGACTACCGCAGCGCCGCTGCTGGCGAAAAAAAGGTCCGTGAGCTTGACAGGCCCTTCGGTCAAGGGAGAGACGAAATCCACCGCTCCAACGATCTGCTCAAGCAAGCGAGCATGCAAAGACGTATGCGCGGATCGGGCCGCCTTCTCCTCCAAGGCCTCCACCGCCAGCAGTCGCATGCTGAAGACATCCGCCATCAAATCCACCATGGGACGGACGGGCACCGGCACACGATGGAAAACGCGGCTGTGCCCAACGATCAGCCCCCACAGCTTGCCATCGCTCATGATCGTCGCCGACATGGAGCCATTAACACCCAAGTTTTCCTGGTAGACGCGATGAACCGGCGACAGGCTTCGGCCATGGCATCGGCTTAGATCGAAAGGCCGCTCGGTCCTGGCGACGTTCGCCGGGACCAACGGGACGGGCTCGTAATCGCGATCAGGGCAATAGCGGGTCGGAGCGATCAGGTACAACGCCCGCGCCTGACTTGGTATATCGGCTGCGGGAAAGTGGAACCCCAAAAAGGATTCATCCCAATCCGCCACCTTGCTTTCACCAATGACTTCGCCATGCCCCTCCGGATCGAACCGATAGACCAAAACGCGCTCCATTCCCGTAATCCGACGGACAGCGTCGGTTGCCAGTTGAGCTAGATCTTCCAAGGTAAAGGCGTCACGCATCTGCTCAATCGCATTTTGAGTCAGATCCAGAACCCCATCCACGAGGGTGTCCTCGGCGATCAGACGCTCGATTTCGCACAACAACACGCCTTCTCGAACGTGGATTTGCACCGACGCCCCCGATGGCGGCAACCAATCGGGTGGCATCGAAACCTTGAGGTGGGATTCGCTCAGAACATTCTTGGACAACGCATCGCGGATGGACACAACCGCTTCCGGGGACAGACAATCCGCCAACGAACCGCCCGCCTCGACGGCACGCCCCGTCACTGCCAAAACGTTGGCGCTTACCGACATTATGCGCAAGTCGATTAGATCGGCGCACAACAACGCGACATGGGGCTGAATCGCCCCCGGGATATGGATCGTCTCCCGCTCGCACTGATCGCCTCGCTGGATCTTATCGACGTTCATGTCCGGATTCCGCATAGCCGTTCCCGCCGACGAAGAAAGCGATCACCGTATGAAGCAGCATCGGGAAATCGGCGTTTGGCGGCGCGACGCCTTTGAAGGCGAAGATGGGTTTCCAAGACCGCCGCTTGCGGCGTCCCCTTTGCACCTGATGGCTCCATCACCTATCCACTCCCGTGTGGCCTCACTCGACCCACTCCGTGATGAGACCGAACCCAGAAACGGGCAACTGATCCTTGTGCCGTATCGCCGATCCCACACACTAACCCAGTAGTTTAGCCTTTAAGTATGTTGGGGTCTACCTCAAAGATGGGGGCACTGGGGAAAAGCGGCTAAGATTTAGTCGCCAAACCACGATCCCAGGAGCCTCCCCCCAATGCTTGCCGACGATATTATCACGGGCCTTCCCTTTCTCAAA
>Ga0316224_1002129_pt1 | contig 19105 bp, 14 predicted proteins | sample TBH18013metaG_FD_206254 | JGI IMG/M metagenome (GOLD analysis project Ga0316224, IMG submission 206254) | Freshwater microbial communities from Trout Bog Lake, Wisconsin, USA - TBH18013 | ecosystem: Environmental > Aquatic > Freshwater > Lake > Hypolimnion/Profundal zone | place: USA: Wisconsin... | reverse complement strand
GTCCGTTGTCCATCACGAACGGGAGATCCACCTTCTTTTTCACCTGACCCAGAATATTTCGCACGACCGGATTCAACAGGAACTGGCCGATTTTATTTTGAATCGGCGCGATGGCCTCGCGTTTGAACCGCTCGTCGTAGTTCGCATATTCTTCCGCCCAAAACGCGCGGATGAATGGGTCTTTGACCTGCCGGATGACTTTTTCCCGGTAGTGGTCATCGGTGAGCAGGCGGTTCACACCGAGCAAAGTCTGGTTCCGGCATTCCAACAACGCGGATGCCGCGTTGTAGAGAATGTATTCCAGTCGTGGTCCCCATGAGTCCCGCCAGATGCCCTTGAAAGCCGCCACAATGCCCGAGGCGACGAGGTGACGGTCATCTGGCCTCACACTGCCGATGACATTCAAGCCGATGGGATATTCCAGGTCGCCCGGATTGAAATACACCAAATGATCCGCCCGCTTGGGCGGGATGTGATTCAACAGTTCTTCGGCCAAATCGCCGTGTGGGTCAATAACCCCGACGCCATGCCCTAGCGCAATGTGCTGCAAAATCAGGTTCCGCAACAACGTGGTTTTTCCAGTGCCAGTTTTCCCAATGATGTAGAGGTGTTGCCGTTCGTCCACGGCAGCAATGCCAAAGGGCTGGGGATCGCCCCAGCCAGGTTGCTCGCCGATGATGATGTGGGGTGATTGGTCGTTCATGGTGCCAAAACCAGCCGCCACCCCTTTTACGCCCCGGTTGTGGTGGACGTGGTGACGCCGGCAGCGGTGCTTGGGGCACGCCGGCCAGATAATGGCGGCTGGTTTTGAAACCCGAATCGGGCAGCCAGCATACCATGCCACTCGTAAATCGGACGTGCCGTTGGCGCGGCTGAAGTATTTTAGCGCCCAGTCGGGCGACACTTTCTCCCTGCGAGCCGCAAAAGCTAGTGTCTTGACCGGTCTGGTCGTGAGACTCGTTGGTTCTTGATCCACGCTTCGGCGTGAACCGGTCGCGTCAGCGAAATCGTGGTCGGGCGGTAGCCCTGATCCTAAAACCCGTCCCCCAACGTGTCGGCGATTCCGGCCGACTTGCTGAGACAGGCCGGCAAAGAGTTCGCGCACCGGGCGGCCATAGATCGCCTCGTAAGCGAGGGCGTCCTGCAGCGACGGTTCGCGCACGAAGTTTTCATCCCGGCATACCTTGGCACCCTTGTTCATGCCCCGGATGCCCAGCAGAAAACCCACCTCATCCTGTGAGAGTGAGAGGCGCTTGCGCTGGGATTGTAGATAATTGGGCAGTGATTTCATGGGATTGAAGCGAACCGAAACGTGAACCAGACGGCGGTTCAAGGTCGAACACTAGCTGACAGACGGAAAACCACGGAGACGTGTGAACTTGCCAAATCCGGCAAGTGCGGGGCGATGCGGGCGGAAACGAATTTCCAACTCCTTTAACATCATATCATTATATTGACTACTTGTCAAATGTGTGACCGGCTACGACGGGCTACAAACATGGTTTGTAGGGGTAAATCTACCCGGACTTACGAATTCCACGGCTTAACCGCCGCACACTGGCTCCCCAACGTGTCGTCGCGCTACCGCCCGACTTATCGCTTTCTCCCTGCGGGCTATCCGGGTAAAGGACACCTAGCCGTTGTCCTTTACCATAAAGCGATAAGCCGGGCGGGACGTTAAAGCTCGCGCGAAAATCCTGGCCTTCCGCAAGGTGCGGAAACCGGATGCGCGGAGACAGCAGGCCATTATTCAACTGGCGCAGAACGCCAGCGTTAATCCATCAAACCAATGATTAAAAACAAGACCGTTCGCATTCTGGCCATCGCCCCGCTCAGTCGCGGCTTTGGCTATGCCGTCATGGAGGGATCTGAAAAACTCCTGGCGGCCGGCAACAAGGCGATCCTGCGGAACAAAAACGCGGGGGCGCTGGCGTGGGTGGCAAAGTTCGTCCGGTTTTATCAGCCGGATGTTTTGGTGCTGCCTGATGTAAATGCTGGCGACACGCGCCGTGCGCCACGCATCAAAATATTGCACCGGAACATCATCACCTTGGCCAAGAAACAAGAGCTGAAGGTTCGATTGGTTTCAAACACGCAAGTGCGGACTCATTTACTGGACACCACCAAGGGAACCAAATTTTCCGTGGCGCAAATACTGGCGGAGAAATTCTCGACGGAACTCAAACTGCGCCTGCCACCAAAGCGCCGTCCGTGGATGAGCGAGGATCCGCGCATGGACATCTTCGACGCCGTAGGGCTGGCGGCGGCGTTCTGGCCGACAAGAAAGTAGTGGTCAAACCAACCGCTGATGAGGCCGCACCATTTTTTGAGTGCGGCTTTTTTCTTAAATGAAATTTCCCCCGTATTCTCAATTGGATTATTCATTGTATTACTCTGTGGAAGTTTTCTTCCGGGGTGGACGGAAGCTTGCTTCCTACCCCCTAGGAAGAAAACTTCCTGCCTCCCCGGTAGCCCCGCGTCAGCTTGTGGATAAGTTTTTGATGATCCGCCTGCAACTGTTTCACCTTCTCATTCGGCACGCGCGCATATTTGCCGATGGTGTGAATGACACGGTCGTTCCGGTTTTGGATGGAGACGGAGACGAAGCCATTTTTCTTTAACGATCCGATGTGGGTGCGGATCTGCCGTTCGCTGACATCAAAGAATTCGGCGAAGTGCCGGTTGGAGGCGTAGCACCCGTCCTCGTTGTCGAGCGAATGGATTTCGACGAACAGGACTTTTTCCATGATTGAAAGCTGCCGGGACAGCCAGATGTCCTTCGGAATCCAAACCCCCTTGAAATCGCGCGGCAATTTCTCCATGCCTGACATCATAGCAAACAAATTGAAAACCTGCCAATCCACAGGCCGGGTTCACAAATAATTTCTGGCATGATAAAATAGATCCAATCATGCCAACGGAAAATGAATCGGAAAAATTATTGGAGTTGCCCGGCCACGCTGCCGAAAATGCGGATACAACATCCGAGGTTCCGCAAACTGCGGCAGATTTCCGCACGGTGCCGAAGGCTGCCGAAGAGTTCGGCAAGGTTCCGCAGGCTGCGGAACGCAAGGATAACCACACCCTGACGGTGCGGGAAACGGCGCGGATGTTTGAAACGGCGGGCGTGGCGCGGACGGAGCGCAGCATCATCAACTGGTGCCAGCCCAACCGGCAGGGCATTGCGCGGTTGGACAGCTATTATGATCCGAACGAGCGCAAGTATTACATCACGCCGCAAAGTGTGGAGGCGGTGATTCAGGAGGAAATCCAGCGGGCAAAGAAATCAAACGAATTGCCGACTTCGGAATCCTTCCGCAGCCCTGTGGAACCCGTGAAACATCCGCAGGCAGCCGCGACATCGGCGGCGGTGGACGAGAAAAAACTTCAGGAAATGGAACGGGAAATTCTGGATTTGAAAATTACCAATCGCGGCAAAGATATATTCATCGAACAACTCAAAAATGAACGAACTGATTTTTTTGAAAAACTATTGTCAGCCAACCGAACGATGGGGCAACTCGAAACAAAAATAAAACAGTTAGCCGAGCCTAAATTATGATGCAACAAGGCCAGTAGTGATGGCTTGAAATCCTGAGCATGAGCCATCCCGACAACTGCTATAACAACGCCGCCATGGAAAGCTTTTGGAGCAACCTCAAACGGGAACTCGTGCATCGCTGCCGGTTCGCCACCCATGCTGGGGCACGAACCACCATCTTTGAATGGATCGAAGTCTTTTACAACCGCGAACGGCTCCACAGCGCCCGCGGCTTTCATTCCCCGTGGACTTTGAAACCACCCAACTAAAAATATCCAGCCTCATGCACTCACACTCTGTCCACAAAATCGAAGCAAGACCACCTGCACGTTTGCGCCGTATTCCATCAACGTGCTGGAATTGGAAGCCAGATAAAAAAACGGCGGCTGGCCGGCGGGCCGGCCACAATCGCTCCCGTGAATTTACGGCGCGTGGACGGCGGATCCAACCGCCGGGGCGCCCGGCGCCACCGAGAGCACCATGGAAAACTCGGTGATGTTGTTGCCGTTCTCGACGCGGAAGAGAACCTTGTTGATGCCCTTTTTGAAATGCAGCTTGCGGACGCTTTCGTTCAACTGCCACGCCTTGAGATCCTCTCCACTCTGCCAGACATACGGGCCGCCATTGACCCAGACCTTGCCAAAATCATCGCTCCCGAAAGCCACCCATAAATCACAGTCCTGCTCAAACCAAAGCTCGGTGTAGGCGTAGTAGATGACATACTGCACGCTGTTCATGTTATTTTCGCGGGGCGTAAGGAACGGCTTCCAAGTGGCGGCAGTGTAGGCCCGAAACTCCGGCCGGACATTGGGCGAGCCGGACTGTTGGAACTCCCAGCGGATCGGAATGCCATGCTTGCCGGGATAAGTGGCGTTCAGGTCAATGATCGTCTCCGGCGCGAATTTCCGCTCGATGTTCCGCCGGTCGGTGTTGTCAAACGGGCCAAGGACATACCAGCTATCAACGGCGAGCCAGCGGGCAGAGGGTCCTTGCGCGGCGATACGACGCCCCGATGCTGGATGAACCAGATTGGAAACATCCTGCGGCTGGCCGGCGAAACTGCGCCCCGCTCCAGGAACGGCTGGCCCATTTCCAAGCCCGGTCATCCCATAAGGGCCATAGTCACCGGTTTGACCCAGATCCGGGGAGTTGCCGCCATTTGCCTGATTGCCCGTGCCTGGCTTGCCCGGGTTGCCTTGATTGCCGCCCGGATTGCCGCTTGAATTACCAGAGTTGCCGGAGTTGTTGGAGTCGCCCGGATTGCCCTGATTGTCATTGGAACCGTTATTGGAATTATTTTGGCTGCTGTTGTTGCCCCCGGTTTCATCTTTGGCCCAGCCAGAATTTGCCGAAGCGAGCTTCTCAATTTTCTGCTGCAACTCGCTGGCCTCGGTGTATTGTTCCGGCGTGAGGGGAGTGTCGGCGTTGGTGTTGTCCAAGCTCTGGGCCTCAGTGAGCATTGAGGTTGCGAGTTCCACCATCCCGCTGATCTGTGACTGGGCCGTCTGCACGGCCTCACGAACCGCCACCGCCTGGTCGCCGGAATTGATGGAGGCCTGTTCCAGTTTGGCGGCCAGATCGGGATGTTCCGGCCTAGCCACGTCCGTCAGGTAAACCGCCTTGGAAAGCGTCAGGTCCTGGATGATCGCCAGATGGGCGGCCCGCAGGCGGCGGTAGGACTGCACCATGGAACTTTCCGTTTTCACCGCCGAATCATAAACCTGCGCCATGTTCATGCTGTCCAGATTTTTCAGCGACGGGGCCGGCTCGTTGGGAGCAACTTTGTCCAAAACCGCCAGCGGGTTGCCGGCGATGGCCATGTTGGTTCCCGCCGGCGGGAGATTGGCCATGGCTTCCGCCACTGCCGCCTGCGCCTGCTGCGCCGCGATCTGGAGCTGGCGAGCGCTGGCTTCCAAGGCAACCAGGTTTTCATCCTCGGGCGTCAGCGCCACCGGCTGGGGTTCCGGCGTGTCCAGCCACTGCTTTACCTTCGCCTCCATTTCAGGGATGTCTCTTCTGGCTCTTTCCAAATCTTGTGGAAAATTCTCCAAACGCGTTCGGGCATGATCCAAATCCCATTGAGCGTCGTTCACCATCCGTCTGGCCTTGTCGGCGGCCGCTCTGGCCTCCTCCGAATTTCCCGCCGCCGTATTGGTGAGCGTGCCGGCCTCATTCTTTTTTGCCCAGTCCAGCACCTGCACGGCGAGGCTGACGTCGTTGCTCGCCTTCATTAAATTGGTCGCGGCGTTGCTGACGAGATCCTGATCAATCCGGAGCCAGTAGGTGAAATGGTTGATCTCCCCTTCGCGAGGCGTGAACCGCCGGGAATTTCTGGACGGGCCGACCGCCGAGACAGCGTCAGCCACCGCCTTGGCGGCGCGATCCTGGGCGTCGCTCGCGGCAGTCTGGGTGGCCAGCGCGGGAGCGTAGCGCGCATCCCCGAATGATAGCAGTTCCTGAACCTGATCCTGAAGCTGCAAGACATGGGTTTGCGTGTCGGTGACCAGCTTGTGGCTCTTCTCCAAGTCATCGTGATAGGCATTGGCCCGGTCATGAACGGCTAGGTTGCAGTTCTGGCCGGCCTGGTCGAGCGCCGCCAGCGCCGCTGCCTGAAGCTGGGCGATGGCCGGCAGCAGTTGCAATGCCTTTTCGGGCGCACCATTCCCCATCACATTGGCGTGGTTCTTGAACTCGTCCAGCTTGTGGTTTTCCAGAACGACCATTTGCCCACGGATACCTTCCAGCGACTTCAAATCCGCCTTCATGGCCGGCAGCACACGTTTCTTGATGTCTTGAATGACCTGCTTGGACTGGTGGGCGTTCAGGTTGACCTTGGGCTTTGCCGCCGGATTGAAAAAACGCACTGGGGAGAAGAAAATCAGCCATCCCAGCAGCACGGAATGAAAAATCAGCGAGCCCAGCCACCAGCGCGCGGAGGCGGTGCCGGAGGACGTTTTCAACGGAGTGAGCGCCACCTGCGGGTCAGCGTCCGTTTTGCGTTCTGGTGTGGAGTCCGACATTTTTCAGGCCGTTAAACTGGCAAAGATCAACTATGCGGACAACATCCTCAAACCGGGCGTCGGCGTCGGCGTCCAGCCGGATTTGCCGGGTCGGCGTGGCGGCGGCCACTTCCCGGAGTTGCTGCAACAGCCGCTCGGTGTCCACCGGCGCCATATAACCGCCGGTATTCAGATAAGCCACCCCGGCCTTGTCCACCCCAATCACATAAACATCCGGCTGCTGTTCGATCTGGAGCGCGGCGCTGGCCGGCGGCAGGTTCACCGGCAGTTCCCGCTCGTGACTTTTCAGCGTGGTCGCGACCAGGAAGAAAATAATGATGACCAGCATGCAGTCAATCATGGGGATCAGCATGATCTCGAACGGCTCCTCCTCTGGCTTCTTGACGCGCATGGATTTTGAGAAAATTAATTGCCGCCCGAATGAGGCGCGGCGCTGCCGCCGTTCTGCTTCATCAGCCACGAACTCAGAAGCCCGGTGACTTCTTCCTCAAGTTCCGCCCCGAAATGGGTCGTCCGGAATTTGAAGACATGGTAAAGCGCCAGAAACGGGATGGCGATGGCCAGCCCCAGACCGGTCGTCACCAGCGCCTCGGAAATGCCGGCGGCCAGCTGGGTGGGATCGCCGAGCGAACCGGCCAGGGCGACGGTTTCAAACGTCCGGATCATGCCGAGAATCATGCCCAGCAATCCCAGCAGCGGCGCGAGCGTCGCGATGATGCCCAGCGGATAGGCGCGCTGGTAATGCCCGGACAGTTCGCGCGACACAATTTCACCGGAGATTTCCGAGACTTCCGTCATCGGGGATCGGCGATTTTTTGCAATGAAAGAAATCACCCGGGCGAGCGTGCTCGGCTGGGTCTCGCCCAGCTGCTCCAGCTCGTCAAACTTCCCGGCGGCCCAGAGTTCCCGCGCCTGCCGGCTCAAGCCTTGCGGGGCGATATATTTCCGGCGCAGCCGGAACAGGCGCTCAAAAATAAAGCCGGCGCCAAAAACCGACATCCCGATCTGCACCATCCCGGTGGCTCCCGCCTCCTTGAGCTTCTCGCCCCAGGAAGGCATCTCCACCAATTTGGGTGAGTCAGCCGGGGACGACGCGGCGGCGGCGGGTGCGACCGTCCCGGCCGGCGCGGCGGAGTCGTTGGTGTCTCCGCGCGCAAGTGTGAAGTCGGCACACAAGGCAAGGGTCGCGGCCACGACCGTGAGTTTCAAGGTTGACACCGCCCGCCGCCGCAGACGCGGGTTCAAAATCGCTGGGGTTATCATTTGGGCAAACTAACAGCCACCCTGCCGGTTCGCAATTACCCAGAAGGGTAAATTCTTCATCCTTAAGCTGCCATACGGCTGTGCGCCAGCACACCGGCAAATGTCCAGCAGCTAAAAAAACAGTTCAGTATTCTGTGCCCGTTTGAGCCGCCAGATAATGCCGCTCGCAAACATCGCGCAATCGCGCCGCCGCCTGTTCGGGCGTGATGTCGCGCTGGGCCTCGGCGAGCAGCTCATAGCCGACCATAAATTTCTTCACCGTCGCCGAGCGCAGCAAGGGCGGATAGATGTGGGCGTGCAGTTGCCAGCCGCGATAATCGCCGTCGTCCTGCGGCGCGCCATGCCAGCCCAGCGAATACGGAAACGAGGTTTCAAATAAATTGTCATACCTCACCAATACCCGGTGTAGCAAATCCGCCAGCGCGTCACGTTCCGCGCCGGTCAGGTCCGGCAGGCGCAACACCTGACGGCGCGGCAGGATGATCGTTTCAAACGGCCACACCGCCCACCACGGCACGACCGCCAGCCAGTGTTCGTTCTGCGTGACAATGCGTTCGCCCGCCTTCAACTCCAGAGCGGCATAATCGAGCAGAAGCGGCGAACCGTTCTGATTAAACCACATTTGCTGCTGAACCAGTTCTTTGGCGGGCTCATTCGGAATAAAGTCGCTCGCCCAAATCTGCCCATGCGGATGTGGGTTCGAGCAGCCCATCACGTCGCCTTTGTTTTCAAACACCTGCACCCAGCGCCATTTTTTCCCCAGCTCGGCCACCTGCTCCGCCCAGACATCCACGACCGGGCGGATTTCCTGGGCGGACATTTGCGCCAGCGTCAAATCGTGTCGCGGCGAAAAACAAATCACCCGGCAGGCGCCGGCCTGCGTGTGGGCGCGCAACAGCGGATGCCGGCTGGCATCGGCGCTGGGCGTGTCGGCCAAAAACGCGGCGAAGTCGTTGGTGAAGACCAACGTGGAATCGTATTTTGGATTCAGGTCTTTATTGGCGCGGACGTTGCCCGGACACAGGTAACATTGCGGATCGTAACTGGGGCGGTTCGACGGAGCCGTTGGCTCGACCCGCCCCTGCCACGGACGTTTGGTGCGGTGCGGTGAGACGAAAACCCATTCGCCGGTCAGCGCATTAAAACGCCGGTGCGGTTGGTCAAAAGACATGGTATTCACGGCCATAAATTTAGGAATTACCCTTTAATGATGGTCGCGCCGGCCGCCGGGCGGGAGGCGAAGATGGCCGCATCAATCCCGGTCTTCGCCTGGTAGTCTGCTGCAATCTTTTTCGTGATGGCATCAACGCAGTCCGCTTTCACCAGCGCCACGCAGCAGCCGCCAAAACCGCCGCCGGTCATCCGGCAACCATAGACGCCGCCCTTAAGGCCGATGTCTTCGGCGATTTCCACGACGTCGTCAAGTTCCTGGCAACTCACTTCGTAATCATCGCGCAATGAGGCATGGCTGGCATACATAAGTTCACCCATCCGAGTCCAATGACCTGCCCGCGTTCGATGAGCAGCCTCAATCGTTCGATTTATTTCGCCAATGACGTGACGCGCGCGGCGATAAACGAGTTCGGACAATTTGCCTTTGCCTTTTTCAAGTTGTTCGGGCGTTACGTCGCGGAGTGATTTCACGCCCAGATTTTTGGCGGCTTCTTCGCATTGCGCGCGGCGTTCGGCGTATTCGCCGCCGGACAATTCGTGTTTCACATTCGTGTTGATGACGAGCAGCGCGACGGACGGATCGCTCATCGGCACGAGTTCCGTTTTGCGTGTTCGGCAATCGAGCAGGAGCAAATGGCCTTCGCGACCGAGCGCGGAAATAAATTGATCCATGATGCCGCACGGCACACCGGCGAAATCGTGTTCCGCCTTCTGCGCGAGCAAGGCTTTTTCAATCGGGTCAATGGCTTTGCCGGTCGCGGCTTCCATCAGTGTCGCGGTGCAGACTTCAAGCGCGGCGCTGCTGCTCAAGCCACCGCCCAGCGGCACGGTAGACATAAAAGCGACATCGAGTGCGGGAACGGTCACGCCGCGATTTTGAAAACCGCACAGCACGCCGCGAATGTAGTTCGACCATTTCGGCAAACCTTTGGTCACGGGCGCAGAGATATCAATCGTCGCGTTCTCTTTGAAGTGCGCGTCGTAGATGGAAATCTTACCGGGCGTGTTCGCGGCGTCCGCGGCCATGATAGCGTAGCGTTCAATGGCCATGGGCAAAACGAAGCCGTCGTTGTAATCGGTGTGCTCGCCGATGACGTTGACGCGCCCGGGCGCGGCCACAATCCAGCGCGGCGGACGGCCGTAATGTTTTTGAAATTCAGCGGCGACGTGAGCGGAAAGTTCTGGGAGGTTCATAGAAATAATAAGAAGAATAGTGCGGATCGCATGGCGCTGGTTTATTTCTCAGTTTTTAAACGCAGAATGGTGAGCGAATTGCCGGGAAACGAACGCGTGAGGCTTGTTCCGCTGAATGTCACAGGTTCGGTCTTGGGCGAAACTTTCATCGGCTCGGCAAGCGAATTCTCATCGTCGCCGCTGGCCGAGGTGAGCGTGGTGGCCGTGCCGTGGCCGGTAAGATTTTTTGCACCGGACAAATCCACCTCCGTCGCCAGCGGCTTGGGGTTGGCGTTGACGACTTTTACAATCACGTCACCAGTTTTTTTATCCGTGGCGGCAACGGCGTAAAGCGCCGTCACGCGACCGCCGCTTTCGTAGTCGAGGTCGTGAACCAATTTGCCGTCGAGCCAGCACTTCACGTTTTTGCCGCTGACGGTAAGTTTGAGATCATACCAACGTCCGTTCTCGACGTGGCCGTGTTTGGAGTCAATGCGTCCACCCGTCGCTTCGATGGAATCATCCGTGTCACCCCAGCCACCCAAGTTCCACCAAAGACGCCCGTCGTCTTTGGCGATGTGGAACATAATCAGGAAACCCTCCGCGCCGGAAATCTTCCGCGCCTTTAGCGTGATGGTGTAATCGGTCCACGACTTGTCGCCGGCGAGCGCACGGATGAATTCCTTTTCTGCGCCCTGCCGCAACGCGCCATCGCGCACTTGCCAGTCTGCGCCGTCGCCAAGCAGTTTCCAACCGTCGGCATTTTTTGTAAAATCCGAGGCGAGCAAAACTTTTCCGTCCGGTGTGGTCACCGTCACGTCCTTGAATTCCGCCGCCGTATTCCATGTGCCGACACCGATCCTGCCGCCGCTGGTCACCGTCTCCTCTGTCATCGGCGATTCGACGGCGGTGGGCAGCGAAACGTCGCCGCGATTTTCGGCGAACATTTTCTGGACGTAATACCCCGGCAGGCCATACCAGTTCGCGCTGTCAAAGTTGATGAGGTCGGGATTCCACGCGCGATGATTGAGATTCACCAGCAACGGCGCGTAACTGGCCATGATGACGAGGTCGGAATTACGCTCGAGGCCGGTCATGAACGCCGCCTCGCCGATCGCGCCGCGCAGGTTGCCAAGACCGCAATCTTCCGTGACTGCGTATTCGCCGACGAAAACCTTCGGGCCATTGCGGTCGCGGTCGTCGTATTGGTGCGCGTGGCGCATGAACCATTCCGGCGAATAATAAAAATGCTCGTCCACGATGTCCGGAGTCGGATTTGTCGGATAAGGCCGGCCGCGCAAATCGGTGTTCACGATGAATTGCAGATACGGATATTTCGCGCGCAGCGCGTTCACCAACAGCGGCCAGCGTTCGACGTAATCCGGCCCGCCATTCTCGTTGCCAATCTCCAGATACTTCAAGTTGAACGGCGCGGGATGGCCGTTGCGCGCGCGCGCGCCGCCCCACAGCGAATTTGTCGGGCCATTCGCGTATTCCACCGCGTCCAGCGCGTCCTGCACCCACTCGTTCATGCGATCCAGCGGGACGGTTTCCTTGTGGCTCATGCCCACATTGATGTCGAACAACGGCTCGGCGCCGAGGTCATCCGCGAGCTGGAGATACTCGTGAAAACCAAGCCCCTGCGTGGAAAAATATTTCCAGATGTTCCAATTCGGCTCGCGCACGTCAATGTTGCCGATGGTTTTCTTCCAATGATTCATGTGCGCAAAGTCGTCGCCCTCCACCCAGCAGCCGCCGGGGAAGCGGAGAAATTTCGGATGCAACCAATCCAGCGATTCCGCGAGGTCGGGCCGCAGGCCGTGCTCCTTCCACGTTTTTTTTGGCAACAGCGAAACCATGTCGAGGAACAAAACACCCTTGCCTTCGCCGGAAATTTCCAGCTTCGCATGCGGGTCGCCGCCCGCCGCCGTCAAATCCAGCGTGTGATAATTCCAGTTGCCGCCGATGCCGGAAATTTCCCCGCTCGCCAGCACCGTGCCGTTCGTGCTCAAAATTTTCGCCGTAAGCTTGCCGTTATATTTTTCTGAACGCGCGGCGAACTTCAGCGTATAGCCGTCGCCGTTCACGATGTTCATGCCCCAGTAACCTTCGTTGACCAGCGAGAACGCGCCATCCACTTTCACGCGAAGCGCCTTGCGGTTGAATGGATTCAGCGGCGGAATCGGTGGCTTGGCCTGCACGTCCGCCGTGCTGATGGTCGCCTCGCTGTTGCCACCGGTGCTGGTGAACGTCCAACTCTCCGGCGTGTCCGCGTCCTCGAACGAGCGGTTGCGCACGAGTTCGGGATAAATGCCGCCATCGGCGGAGAGGTTGATATCCTCAAAGAAAATGCCCCACAGCGTCGGTGAAATCGCGTGCACAGGATGTGCCACGTCCACGGAAATTTTGGCGGCGGGTGCGGCGATGAGGCTGGCGGTGGTCAGACCCAGCAATCCAGTTATCAAGAGTCGTTTCATAGTTGTGACGGGATGAGGCGTTGGTCAGCCAGATTTGTCAGGTTGAAATTGAGGTCATGGAAAAACTAGTCCGCTTAAAATCAGTTCAGGCCGACGGCGGAGTTTTGCCACCCTTAATGGCGCCGAGCAACATCAACACGCCGAACACGAGGAGCACCGCGCCCCAAATGAGGTTGATGTTGATGCCGAGCGAAACGGATTCGGAACCTTTGACGAGTCCGAACCCGGCGAGCAGCGCGCCGATGAGCGTGAACATGAGGCCAATCGGCCAGCGGATATCGAGTCCCATAATTTTAATTTGGTTGAATGTGGATTGCGGTTTGGTTCACCAGAAAATCAGGTTCAGGATGACGCAGACGATCAGCAGCACGATGCCGACCACGGCGGGCTTTTGATATACCGGGATATTGTTGTCCACGATTTTCGGCGTGAGCGAATAGACGAGGCCTTTCAAATCGGCGTCGGTCTTCTGCGACGTGGTGGCGAGCGAAATCACCGCCGTGAAGGCGAAGCAGGCGATGAACGCGAACGCCGCGAGCCAGAAGTTCTGCGCCATCTCGCTGGGGAACACATGGAGCACCTTGACGTAGCCGCCCTTCATGGAATTGATGACGTGGCCGGTCGCGTCCAGGTTGCTGCCGACGCTGGTCAGCGCGTGGAACAGCGCGGAGCAGCCGATGCCGCCGAACAGGCCGAGGAACGCGCCGGTGCCCGTGGCGCGCTTCCAGAACATGCCCAGCAGGAACGTCGCGAACAGCGGCGCATTCACGAAGCCGAACACTAATTGAATGATGTCCATGCAGTTGTTATACATCGAGGCGAAATACGCCGCGCCGATGCTCAACAAAATGCCGACCACGGTGATGACCTTACCGGTGATGAAATAATGATGGTCGCTTTTGCCCTTCGCAAAATACGCCTGATACAAATCGTAGGTGAACACGGTGTTGAACGCCGTGACGTTGCCGGCCATGCCGGACATGAACGACGCGAGCAGCGCCGTCAGCGCGAGGCCGAGCAGGCCGGGCGGACAATACTTCTTCACCAGCGAGAGAATGACGCCGTCGTAATCGTTTTCCGCGATGCTGTTGTAAATGCCCTGTTTGATCTGCGTGTCCGTGAGCTTGCTCTTGGCGTTGGCCGCGATCAGGCTGGCAATCTTGTCGCCGTCAATGTTCTTGCCCACTGCGTCATGCACGGCGGTCACGGCGGCCACCGGCGCGGCGGCATCTGCGTTCTTCACCGCGTCCACGGCCTTGGCATAGGCGGCCTCGGAGACGATGGCCGGCGGGATGCGGTAATTTTTATCCGGCATCGTGCACAGCGCGGCGGCAATCATGCCGGGAACAATCACGAGGAACGGGAAAAACATTTTTGGCACGGCGGCCACCAGCGGCGTGTTGCGCGCGGCGGTCATGTTCTTGGCCGCCATCGCGCGTTGAACGACCAAGAAGTTCGTGCACCAGTAGCCGAAGCTCAAAACAAAGCCGAGGCCGAAGATCATCGCGAACCAGTCCACGCCCATCGGGTTGCTGGCCGCCCCGCCCAGCACCGGCTGCCACGCGCTCGTCCAGGCGTTCGGCGCGTAGGTCGTGCCGGCGTCCTTGAGATACAGCGCGGCGGGATTCGTCGCGACGGTTTGCAGCGAATGCGTCATGCTGTGCCAGCCGCCAACGTCCTTCAAACCGAGATAAACCACCGGTGCGAAGCCGAGGACGATCATGAAGAACTGCAGCACTTCCGTGTAAATGGCCGAGGTCAAACCGCCTTTCAAAACGTAGAGCAGCACGACACCGGAGCAGACCCACAGCGCGACATTATAATCCCAGCCGAGCAGCGAGTGCAGCAGCTTCGCCAGCGCGTTCATGGAAATGCCGGAGGCAAAGATTGTCATCACCGCGAAGGCCACGGAGTTCAGTGCGCGCACGCGCTCGTCGAAGCGCATTTTCAAATACTCTGGCACCGAGCGCGCCTTCGAGCCGTAATAGAACGGCATCATGAACACCGCGAGAAAAATCATCGCCGGAATCGCGCCGACCCAATAGAAGTGCGCCGTGCTGATGCCATATTTCGCGCCGCTCGCGGCCATGCCCACCAGCTCCAGCGCGCCGAGGTTCGCCGAGATGAAGGCCAGGCCCGTGACCCACGTCGGGATGGAGCGCGCCGAGGTGAGGAAGTCCGAGGACGTCTTCATGTAACGCGCCAGCGTCCAGCCGATGCCGATGACGAAGACGACGTAAGCGATGAGGATGGTGTAATCAATCCACTGAAGTTGGATGGCTTGCATAATTTAATTATTTAATAACAACAAAATCTATTTAGGATAACCGTTGGGAAATTTCTGATGCCAGCCCCAGGCGCTTTCAACAATACTGTGCAATTCTGGAAAAGCCGGCTTCCAACCCAATTCCTTGCGAATTTTTTGACTGCCAGCGATCAGCTTTGCCGGATCACCCAACCGCCGCACGCTGAATTTAACAGGAATTGGATGGGTGGTAATTTGGCGCGCGGCTTCAATAACTTCCTTGACGGAAAAACCGTTGCCATTACCCAGATTGTAAGTTCGGCTGCCTTCATCAAGCGCCTGTAAAGCCAATATGTGCGCCGCCGCCAAATCGGCAACGTGGATATAATCACGAACACAAGTTCCGTCATGCGTCTCATAATCACTGCCAAATACCGTGACAGCCTCGCGTTTGCCCTGGGCCACTTGAAGCACGATGGGGATGAGGTGCATCTCCGGGTCGTGGTCTTCGCCACGTTCCTCGGTTGCACCTGCCGCATTGAAATAGCGCAGGCAGGCGTAACGAATTCCATGGATTTTCTCGAGCCAGAACAGGAAACGCTCTAATATATATTTGGATTCACCGTAGGGACTGCCCGGAATGACGGCCGCCGTTTCATCAATGGGAATTTTTGCCGGTTTGTCAAACAGGTTGGCCGTGGAAGAAAGAATAATTTTTTTTACGTCAAACTCCACGGCGACTCGCAAAAGATTGAGCCCGTTGGCAACATTATCCCCAAGGTATAAAAACGGACTTTGCATTGACTCGCCAACCAGGCTTTTTGAGGCAAAGTGCATGATCGCCTCCGGCCAGTGTTGCTGGAAAGCTTCGGCAATGGCTTTCGAATCAGCCAAATCGCCCTCGATAAATTTGGCAAGCGGATGAACGGCAGACCGATGACCTTGGCTTAAATTATCAAACACCATCACATCGTGGCCGGCCTTGACCAGTTGTTCCGTGGCCACACTGCCAATATAACCGGCACCACCTGTTACAAATACACGCATCGGATTATCTTGGTTTACAATTAAAGTTTATGAAATGGATGCGATCCATCCACGGCAGCTGATTGCTTGCCATCATTTTTGAATAAGATTGTCGCCAACGTAGATACGGTAATCCTTGATGCGTCCGGCACCTTCACTCTGGCGCGGCACATATTCGAAACCGGAAATCGCCTGGGATTTTCCCAAGTCAAGCACGAGCTGGTGCGGCTGCGGCGGCTGCGCCGCGCCCCATTGCGTGTGCCAGTAATTGGCCGTCTGGCCGTCAATCGCATTCTCCGCCGTGCCATCTTCCTTGTCGCGCTCCTCGCTGTCCACATAGGCGATGGTCCAGCCTTCGTGGCTCAACCGCTTGTCGTCCGCATCCAGCAAATTCAGTTCCGCCACCGCCGTGAACGGCTGGCCGTCGAAGGCCGAAAGCGATTCGAGGCAGAAGTAACGGCCCGTGGCGGGAGCCGGCAATTTCACATCCTGCGAATTGCCGCCGGGCGCGAACTGCGCCGTCAGCACCGGCGTGGCCGAATCCAGAAGCAGCGTCACTTTCGGGCGGCGCGCCTTGGCGAAATCTTTTTCGGGATGCAGTTCGCCGAGAATCGGTTTTTCGAGCCCGGCGATTTCCGGTTTTTCCGGGCCGGTCAGATCCAAAATCACGATTTCATTTTCACCCGCGTGCAGCCAGCAGCCCGGCGCGTAAGCCGTCTGCGTCGGGCCGATGTCCCAGAAACGGGCGAGGCAATGACCGTTGACCCACACGACGCCCTTGCCCCACGAACGCAAATCCAGAAAGGTGTCGCCGGGCTTGTCAATGTTCACCGTCGCGCGCCAGAACGCCGGACCTTTATTGAGTGCGGCGGCATAGGGATTTGAAAAGGCGCCATCAAAGCCAATGATACGAAATTTTAAGCCTGCCAGCATTTTGTCGTCGAGCGGCAGGGTGAAAATCTTCCAGCCGGTCAATTCCGTTCCGCCCAGCTTCACCGGCGTCTGGATGCCTTTGCGGTCGTGGACTTCCAGGCCGAAATTCACATGGCCCATCGCCTCGACCAGGATGTCCAGCGTCGCGGCTTTTTTCCGTTCCGGCAGCAGCAGCTTGTAAACTCCGCTGCGGCGATCCATGACGCCGACGCGCTTGCCGTCGAGAAAGACAAAGCCGAAATCGTGGACGGCGGCGGCTTCGAGCGTCTGCGCCGGGCCGGCGGGAATGGTCGTGCGATACAAGATGCAGCCGTGGCCCTGGTCATATTTTTCCATCGTGCGCGGCGTGGCCTCTTCAATCGCTTTCGGAAGATTGTCGAAGATGGGCGCGCATTGCGTCACCTCGACCGGCGCGATGGCGATGACGGGATTGGTCGCCGGCGGATTGGGGATGGTTTCGCCGGGCAGCAGGTATTTGGCGAACAGCGCGCGCGTCTGGAAAAATTTCGCCGTCGGCCAGCCGGCTTCGCTGATGGGCGCGTCGTAATCGTAGCTGGACGTATCGGGTTTGAACGGCCGGTCTGCGCCTGACCAAAGGCCGAACGTCGTGCCGCCGTGCGCCATGTAGATGCTGAACGATTCGTCGTTGACCAGCATGGATTCGAGGTCGGCGAGATACTGCGGCGTCTTGCCGAGATGGTGCGGCGAGCCCCAGGTGTCGAACCAGCCGGGATAAAACTCGCCACACATCATCGGCCCGGTGGGATGAATTGCGCGCAGGGCTTTGAAACCATTGGCCGGATCAGCCCCGAAGTTGACAACCGGAAACAAATCGGCGCGATAGCCTTTTTTAATGTCATAAGATGGATTGCAGGCAAAGAGTGTGACGTCAAACCCGGCATCAATCATCGCCTGTCGCAGTTCGCCCATGTAAGCCGTGTCAGTGCCGTAGGAACCATATTCATTTTCCACCTGCACCATCAGAATCGGGCCGCCGTGGGTGATCTGGAGCGTGCCAAATTGTTTCGCGACTTCGCGCAAATAATTGGTCGCCGCATTCATGAACCGCGGATCCCGCGTGCGGAGCTTGATGTCGTCGTTTTTCAACAGCCACCACGGCAGGCCGCCGCCGTCCCATTCGGCGCACGCATACGGGCCGGGACGGAGAATCACCCACAGTCCCTCCTCCTGCGCGATGCGGCAAAATTCCATGACGTCCGCCTGGCCGCTCCAGTCATATTTGCCCTGCTGAAACTCGATCTGGTTCCAAAACAGATACGCGCAGACGGTGTTCAACCCCATCGCCTTCGCCATCTGGAGCCGGTTCCGCCAGTATTCCACCGGCACGCGGGCGGCGTGGACTTCACCGCAGCGGATCTGGAACCGCTGGCCGTCGAGCAGAAAATCATTTGTGCCGATGGCGAAGGTGTGCGACACCGGCCCTGCCGTTGCGGAAAACGACCACAGCCAGAACAGGCTGACGACTATGGTGAGCGCATATTTACAACCTTGAATTATTACTTTGAGCATAGATTTTAGCGATTTTTTCCCTGCCAGTTTCCCGTCAGAATAAGATTGTTCTCCGCCGGCTGCCTGCCCCGCTCGCGGACTGGACTTGGATCCAAAAAATGGTTGTGGCGCGTTCGGTGTCATTGCCTTGGTTAACTAACAATTGTCCCGGGCACACACAATCACAATTCTCCCATCCACACAACCGGGGGCAGGGCCAGCTTATAATTTGGTGGATGAGTGCGACTGAAGGTCAACTGCATCAGCTTGTTTTTTTTGCATCATGGCTGTCCCGACTTCTGCCCCATTGTCCAGCGACCATTGGTCATGCCAGCGCAAGACGGGTTTGCCAGCCGCAGAAAATTCCAGCGGCAGCCAGACATAGCGCGAATCCGGCAGGTCCCACTGGTTCCAGCGGTCGGCCATGAAGATGTAACTGTCCTTGCGCCCCGGCACCGGCAGGACAAAGGTGCTTTGTGAACGGAAGGTCGTGTCCGCCTCGGTGCCGGCACAAGGATTGCCCAGTTCCGTCCACGGGCCGAAAATGCTGTCCGCCACGGCGGAGCGCGCCGCGTTCGGCGCCCAGGCGGAGCAGCCGGACGCAATCACATAATACTTGCCGGCGTGCTTGAACACCGTCGGCGCCTCCATGCTCCGGCCCGCAAAAATGCGCGCGTATTTCCCGGCGGGACGCAGATAGTCATCGGTCAGGAGCGAGACGTGCATGACGGGGTTTTCCTCGAAC